>Ga0213834_100173_pt1 | contig 57694 bp, 49 predicted proteins | sample SWPTP12_FD_160580 | JGI IMG/M metagenome (GOLD analysis project Ga0213834, IMG submission 160580) | Coastal seawater microbial communities from Marineland, Florida, United States - SWP TP1 #2 | ecosystem: Environmental > Aquatic > Marine > Coastal | place: USA: Florida | collected 2016-08-06 | reverse complement strand
CATGGCGCGTACTTCCGCCTCGAAGGTGATGCCTTGGATGACTTCGGCAAACGGCACATGAATGGTGACCAGCAGCACGCGCAGCACATCGTTGGCGAGCATCATGGCAAAGTCGGCGGTTTGCGTACGTGCAGCGAGGATCTCGGTGTGACCCGGAAAATCCACGCCGGCGGCATGCATCGACGCCTTGTTCAAGGGCGCGGTCACGATGGCGCGCAATCGTCCCCCCCGGGCATCGTCGATCGCATGGCAGACGGCCTCGTAACTGACGCGACCGGCTGACGCGGCGACTTCGCCGGCCGGGAGGTCGGCCGGCAGGGCCGGGCCGCATTGAATGACACCGATGGCATCGGCGCTGTCAGGCAGATCGGCGGGCGCGGCGATCGGTACGATCGTGAGCCGCGCGCCTACCAAGGTGACGGCGCGCTGCATCGCCGCTACGTCGCCATAAACCACCGCCGGCGCGCCCAAGCCCTGGGCGAAACACTTCACGACGATCTCAGGCCCTATGCCTGCCGCGTCGCCCATCGTGATGCCTAGCGGCACGCCGCTGATCGGTGTGATCGGCGCCACCTTCGGTTCCCACGAAGCCGCCGTGCCGGAGGGCGCGTCGCCCCGGGGCACCGCACCACCGCGCCCGGTCTTGTCGGAAGCGGCGTCCTGTCTCATGACGTGGACGTCAAAGGACATCGCCGGCGTAGTCGGCGAGGCGCGAGCGCTCGCCACGCTGCAAGGTGACATGTCCCGAATGCGGCCAGCCCTTGAAGCGGTCGACGACGAAGGTGAGCCCGGAACTGCCTTCGGTAAGGTAAGGCGTGTCGATCTGCGCAATGTTGCCCAGGCAGATCACCTTGGTACCGGGACCGGCCCGTGTGATCAACGTCTTCATCTGCTTGGGCGTCAGGTTTTGCGCTTCGTCGATGATGAGGTATTTGTTCAGGAACGTGCGTCCGCGCATGAAATTCAGCGACTTCACCTTGATGCGCGAGCGGATCAGATCCATCGTTGCGGCACGACCCCAGTCGCCATTGCCCTCGCCGTCGCCCATATTGAGCACGTCCAGGTTGTCTTCCAGCGCGCCCATCCACGGGAGCATCTTTTCTTCCTCGGTACCCGGCAGGAAGCCGATGTCTTCGCCCACCGGCACCGTGACACGGGTCATGATGATCTCGGTATAGCGTTTGGTTTCAAGCACTTGGGTAAGTCCTGCCGCCAGCGCCAGCAGGGTCTTGCCCGTGCCGGCCTGGCCCAGCAGCGAGATGAAGTCACAATCCGGGTTCATGAGCAGATTCATCGCGAAGTTCTGCTCGCGATTGCGTGTGGTGATGCCCCAAACGTTGTTCTTGCCGTGCGTGTAGTCGCGCAGGGTGGCCAGCACGGCCGTCTTGCCATTGACCTCACGCACTTGCGCATGCAGCGGCATCTGGCCGTCGAAATAGACGAACTGGTTGACGACGAACTGCGCACACAAGGGTCCGTGAATCCGATAGAACGTGGTGCCGCCTTGCTGCCACGACTCGACGTCCTTGCCGTGCTTGTTCCAGAAATCCTCGGGCAGGGCCATCACGCCCGTGTAAAGCAGGTCCGAATCTTCGAGCACATGGTCGTTGAAATAGTCTTCCGCGGCCATGCCCAGCGCACGCGCTTTGAGGCGCATGTTGATGTCCTTGGACACCAGCACGACGTCGCGTTGCGCAAATTTCTCTTGCAGGGCCCGCACCACGCCCAGAATCTGGTTGTCGGCCTTGCCCATGGGCAAGTCGGCAGGCAGGGTGCTGTGAATGGCCGAGGTCTGGAACAGCAACCGGCCGGTTGCATCCTTGTTGCCCAGGGCGCTCAGATCGACACCCGCATCGATATCCTCGGCGTCGTTGACCAGCGCATCCAGCGAACGGCTGACCTGACGCGCATTGCGCGCCACTTCCGACATGCCTTTCTTTTGATGATCGAGCTCTTCGAGCGTCATCATCGGCAGGAACACGTCGTGTTCTTCGAAGCGGAAGAGGCTCGTGGGATCGTGCAGCAGCACGTTCGTATCGAGCACGAACAGCTTGCGCGCCTCGGATTCGGTGCGCGGAATGACCTTGCGCGGCGCCTTGGGCGCAGGCGTGGCCTTGCGTTCGCGCGCAGCCGGCGCCGCGACGGCGGCGGGCGGCGGCGGGGCGATGGGGGTGCTCTTGGGCATGCCGTCGAGTTCCGGCTGCATGGCTTCGCTGTCGGCATAGCTGCGGCCAGCGACCTTCAATGCCGGCGTGGCGGGCTGCGCGGGTGCTGCCGTTTTGCGGCGCGTCGTGCGCGGCGCGGCGGCCGGGGCATCGGCAGCCTTCGCGGCTGCCGGTTTGGTCGCGGTCTTGCGCGTGGCCTGCGGCGCGGCTTCTGCCGTCGGGAAGGTCAGGATGGCTGCGGGGCGGGTGGGCAACTTCGGAAGCGGCATGGTGTCACTCTCGTGTGAGGGCCGGCAGGTACGCCTGACGTGGATGAAACGAACAGCGAAAAAGGGTCAACCGATACTCAGGGCAGCCTGCAACACCTCTTTGGCATGGCCGGGGACGCGCAAACCGCGCCACTCCTGGACCAAAGTGCCATAGGCGTCGATCAGAAAGGTGCTGCGTTCGATACCGCGCACCTGCTTGCCATACATATTCTTCAACTTCATCACACCATACAGATTGCAGACGTCTTCTTCGGTGTCGGCAATGAGGGGAAACGGCAAGGCGTACTTGGACTTGAAATTCTCATGCGACTTCAGGCTATCGCGTGAAATGCCGATCACGACACAGCTTGCGGCCAGGAACTCGGCATTCAGATCGCGAAAATCCTGACTTTCGGTCGTGCATCCCGGGGTGTTGTCCTTCGGGTAGAAGTACAGCACCACGGCGCGGCCCTTGCAGTCGGCCAGATCGATCGTACCGATCGTGCTTTCCGCCTTGAAGGTCGGGGCGGGTTTGCCTATGGTGGGCGGCATTGCGGTCATTCTCCGGTGGGCATGAGGGCGGCCACGACGCGGCGGCCCTCGGCCATCAATATGTTGTAGGTTCGCGCGGCCGCCTGCGTATCCATGACCTCGATGCCGATCCCCTGCGCCAGCAAGGGCGCGGTGACGGCGGCGGGCAGGAAACGCTGGACGGCACCGGTGCCGACTAGCATCACTTCCGGTGCATTGTCGGGCAGCGGGGCGGGGGCGGATTCGCCGGCATCGAGGAAATCGAGGGGATTTACCGGGGCGGCCTTCAGGCCGGCGGCATCGCGCAGCAGCGTGGTCGTGACCTCGCTGGCAGAACGCGCATGCCACTGGGCGACAGGCCCCTCAGGTCCAAATGCGACCGCGTGGTCGTAGCGAACCTGATTGATTTCGATGTAGCCGTCACCATACGCGGTGACGGTGTTCAATGCCGACGTTGGGTCAGTATGCAGCTTCAAATAGAACACTCCGGCTTGATGAGTTCATGATAGCGCATCGACATGACCGTTGCCCTACGAAATCCGTAGAAGTCACAGTGTGGTTTCCCGCATTTGCCGGGTGAGCTTCCTTACGATAGATTACTGGGTTTTGTCGCCCCAGGTCTCTAAGGATTGCCGCCATGAGGAAGTTTTCGCGCATCGAGCGCTTGCCGCCGTATGTTTTCAACATTACCGGCGAATTGAAGATGGCGGCGCGGCGGCGCGGCGAGGACATTATCGATATGTCCATGGGCAACCCTGACGGGGCCACCCCCAAGCATATCGTCGACAAGCTGGTCGAAGTGGCCACGCGCCACGATGCGCACGGCTATTCGGTGTCCAAAGGCATTCCACGCCTGCGCAAGGCGATCTGCGATTGGTACAGCCGCCGCTACGACGTGCAGTTCGATCCCGATAGCGAAGCGATCGTCACCATCGGCTCCAAGGAAGGCCTGGCGCATCTGATGCTGGCCACGCTGGATGCCGGGGATACCGTGCTGGTGCCCAATCCCAGCTATCCGATCCATATCTACGGCGCTGTCATTGCCGGGGCCAACATCCGTTCGGTACGCATGACACCGGGCGTGGACTTCTTCGAGGAACTCGAGCGCGCCGTACGCGAATCGATCCCGAAGCCGAAGATGATGGTGCTGGGCTTTCCCAGCAACCCGACGGCGCAGTGCGTGGACCTTTCGTTCTTCGAGCGCGTGGTGGCGCTGGCCAAGGAGCACGATATCCTGGTCGTGCACGATCTGGCTTACGCCGACATCTGCTTCGATGGCTACAAGGCGCCGTCCATCATGCAGGTCGAGGGCGCACGCGACGTCGCCGTCGAATTCTTCACGATGAGCAAGAGCTACAACATGGCGGGCTGGCGCATCGGGTTCATGGTGGGCAACCGTGAACTCGTCCACGCGCTGGCGCGCATCAAGAGTTATCACGACTACGGCACGTTCACGCCGATCCAGGTGGCGGCCATCGCCGCCCTGGACGGTCCGCAGGATGGCGTGGACGAGGTGGTCGAGCAGTATCGCAGCCGGCGCGACGTATTGGTGCGCGGCTTGCATGAGGCAGGCTGGAAGGTGGATGTGCCCAAGGCCTCGATGTACATCTGGGCCAAGATCCCCGAGCCGTACCTGGCAATGGGATCGCTTGAATTTTCCAAACGGGTGTTGTCCGACGCGAAAGTCGCGGTATCGCCGGGAATCGGGTTTGGCGAGTATGGCGACGAGTATGTGCGTTTTGCACTGATCGAAAACGAGCAACGTACGCGTCAAGCCGTGCGTGGCATCAAGGACATGTTCCGTAAGGATGGATTTTTAAAATGAACCCCATGAAAGTGGGCCTGCTGGGCCTCGGTGTTGTCGGTGGCGGCACCTGGAACGTTCTATCGCGCAATGCTGAAGAGATCGCACGCCGCGCCGGTCGCCGCATCGATATCACGCGTATCGCGGTGCGCGATGTGGCCAAGGCCCGTGCCCGCCTGGGCGACGCCGTGGCGTTGTCGGATCAGGCAACCGACGTCGTGCGCGACCCTGAAGTCGATATCGTGGTCGAACTCATCGGCGGCATCGAGCCGGCGCGCACCCTGGTGCTCGAGGCCATCGGCAATGGCAAGCATATCGTCACGGCCAACAAGGCCTTGCTCGCCAAGCACGGCAACGAGATCTTCGCAGCGGCATCGGCGCAAGGCGTGATGGTGGCGTTCGAAGCCGCTGTGGCCGGCGGCATTCCGATCATCAAGGCGATCCGCGAGGGCCTCACGGCCAACCGCATTCAATGGGTGGCCGGCATCATCAACGGCACCACCAACTACATCCTGTCGGAGATGCGCTCGCGCGGCATGTCGTTCGGCGATGCGTTGGCCGAGGCGCAGCGCCTGGGCTATGCCGAAGCCGATCCCACGTTCGACGTCGAAGGCGTGGATGCTGCGCACAAGCTCACCTTGTTGGCCTCGATGGCCTTCGGCGTGCCGGTTCAGTTTTCGAAAGCGCACATCGAGGGCATCTCCTCGTTGGCCAGTGAAGACATCGCGCTGGCCGAACGCCTGGGCTATCGCATCAAGTTGCTCGGGATCACCAAGCAGCGGCCGGACGGCATCGAGCTGCGGGTGCATCCCGCGCTGGTGCCGAACGACCGTCTGTTGGCAAACGTCGAAGGCGCGATGAACGCCGTGATGGTGTCCGGCGACGCCGTGGGCCCCACGTTGTATTACGGGCAGGGCGCAGGTGAAGAGCCTACGGCCTCGGCCGTGGTAGCCGATCTGGTCGACGTTACCCGTCTGCATACGGCGGATCCGGGCAACCGCGTGCCGCATCTGGGTTTCCAGCCCGATGCGATGTCGGATATGCCGATCCTGCCGATCGAGCAAGTGATCACGTCGTATTACCTGCGTCTGTCGGTCGACGATCAGCCGGGTGTGCTGGCCGATCTCGCGCGTTTGCTGGCCGACCTGCGCATTTCGATCGGTTCGATGATCCAGGAGCCCTCGGGCGACGCGGCGGCAGATATCATTTTCATCACCCACGAGGCCCGTGAAGGCGACGTCGATCAGGCGATCGCGCGAATCGAATCGCTCGCGTTCGTTCGCTCCAAGGTGACCCGTTTGCGCATCGAGAACCTCGCATGAAATACATTTCCACGCGCGGTGGCATGACGCCGCAGGGCTTTTCCGACATTCTTCTCGAAGGGCTGGCGCCCGACGGCGGATTGGCGCTGCCCGAGACGTTGCCGCAGGTTTCGCAGGCCACGCTCGAAAGCTGGCGCGGACTGCCGTATGCCGACCTGGCCTTCGAAGTGTTGTCCTTGTTCGTCACCGACATCCCGGCAGACGAACTACGGCGCATGACGCATGCAGCCTACAACGATCAGGTCTTCAACAGCGAAGACATCGTGCCGCTGCGCCCGCTGGACGGCGGCCTGTCGCTGCTGGGCTTGTCCGAAGGCCCTACGCTGGCGTTCAAAGATCTGGCCATGCAGTTTCTGGGGCAGGTATTTGAGTATGTGCTTACCCAGCGCAACACCACGCTCAACATTCTGGGGGCGACTTCCGGCGACACCGGTTCGGCCGCCGAGTATGCCTTGCGGGGCAAGCAGGGCGTGCATGTGTTCATGCTTTCGCCGCATGGCCGCATGAGTGCGTTTCAACGCGCGCAGATGTACAGCCTGCAGGACGAGAACATCCACAACCTCGCTCTGCGCGGCGTGTTCGACGAGTGCCAGGACATCGTCAAAGCGTTGAGCGGCGATATCGATTTCAAGACGCGCTACAAGCTGGGCGCCGTGAATTCGATCAATTGGGCGCGCATCGCCGCCCAGGTCGTGTACTACTTCCACGGTTGGCTCAAGGCCACGACGGGCCCCTCTCAAACAGTGTCGTTTGCCGTGCCGTCGGGTAATTTCGGCAATATTCTGTCGGGCCATATCGCACGCCGCATGGGTTTGCCGATCGCCAGGCTGGTGCTGGCCACGAACGAAAACAACGTGCTGGAAGAGTTCTTCCGCACGGGTGTGTATCGCCCGCGGACAGCCGCGCAGACGTACGCCACGTCGAGTCCGTCGATGGATATTTCGCGGGCGTCCAACTTCGAACGTTTCATTTTCGAATTGGTCGACCGCGATGCGGCTCAGGTGCGCGAGTTGTGGGCGCAACTGGCGTCGCAAGGTTTCTTCGATCTCTCGCATCGGTTGAGCGATATCCAGGGCAAGTATGGTTTCGCAGCGGGCGTGAGCTCGCACGCGGATCGCATTGCGACGATCAAGTCGGTCTACGACGCGACCGGTGTGCTTATCGATCCGCACACCGCCGATGGCGTCAAGGTGGCCCGTGAATTCGTGGAGGCGGGTGTACCCATGCTCGTGCTCGAAACGGCGCTGCCGGCCAAGTTCTCGGAAACCATCGAAGAAGCGCTGGGCCACCCGGCTGCGCCGCCCGCGGCCCTGGCCAATCTTGAAAGCCTGCCGCAGCGGGTCGATGTGCTCGATTGCACCCTCGAATCGGTGCGCGAATACCTCGTCAAGCACGCCGCTGTCTGACGTTCAGAACTACCGAGCGATCGGTAGTTTTTTTTATTCTCCTTCACTGCCGCCAATGACCGCTGACCGCCCCGCAGTACTCGTCATCACCCCCAATACCGATGTGCATCTCGATTGGATTCGCGAGCGCTACACCGTAACGGTTGCCGCCACGGCGAGCCTTCGCGCCGAAACGATCGCCGCGCGTGGCGCTGAATTTCGGTATGTGCTCACCAATGGCACCTTGGGCCTGACGGCCGACGAGATCGCGGCCATGCCCAACGTCAAGCTGGTCTGCACGCAGGGTGTCGGATATGAAAACGTCGATCTGGCGGCCGCGCGCGCGGCAGGCGTGAAGGTGACGAATGGCGCGGGCACCAACGACGTGAGTGTGGCCGATCATGCCCTGGGCTTGCTCTTCGCCGTCAAGCGACGCATTCCCGAACTGGACGCGGCAACGCGTGCCGGCAAGTGGCGCGACGCTGTGGGCATCCCGCCCAGCATTTCCGGCAAACGGCTTGGCATCCTCGGCATGGGCACCATCGGTGCCTGTATCGCGCGCCGCGCGGTGGCTTTCGATATGCCGATCGGCTATCACAATCGCAACCCCAAGACGGATACCGACGCCACCTATTTCGACAGCGTTCAGGCGCTGGCCGAATGGGCGGATGTGTTGATCGTTGCCGTTCCTGGCGGACAGGCCACGCATCACATGGTGAATGCCGCCGTGTTGAAAGCGCTGGGTCCGCAGGGGTATCTGATCAATATTGGGCGGGGCAGTGTGGTCGACACGAACGCGTTGGCCGAGGCGCTGAAGGCTGGCATGATCGCCGGCGCAGGGCTCGATGTGTACGAAGGCGAACCGCAGGCGCCCACGGTCTTGCTCGATTGTCCCAACCTCGTGCTGTCGCCCCACGTGGCGGGCTGGTCGCCTGAAGCCGTGGATGCCACGGTGAACCGGTTCCTGGACAACGTCGGTCGACACGTGGCCGGCCAGCCGCTGGTGCATGAGCTGGTGTAAGCCTGGCCTGGCGGGTGCCGGCAGTGCCGCAAGGCGCGATGCACGGCATGCGCCCAGGCCCGACATATGCGCCTTGGCGCACCATGACGCGGCCCGCTGGCCGTGCGTATGACCTGATCAGGAGTTCGATCCATGCTAGTGGTTCACCATCTCAACAATTCGCGGTCGCAGCGCATTCTGTGGTTGTTGGAAGAGCTGAATGTGCCTTACGACATCAAGCTTTATCAGCGCAATCCCGAGACGCAGCTGGCGCCGCCCGAGCTGAAGAAGATAAGTCCGCTCGGCAAATCGCCGGTTGTGCAAGATGGGGATCAGATATTGATCGAGTCTGGTGCGATCATCGAAACGCTCGTGCGCAAGCACGGTAGCGGTCGTCTGGCGCCGCCCGCCGATACGCCTGCATTCGACAGCTATATTCAATGGCTGCATTACGCTGAAGGGTCTGCGATGTTGCCGCTGATGCTCAATCTTTACGTGGGCAAATTGAAAGACGCCGGGGCACCGTTGCATCCCCGTATCGAAGGCGAGATCGACAACCACCTGAGCTACATCGAGTCGGCGCTGACCGGGCAGGATTATCTGTTGGGCGACGAATTGACGGCGGCCGATATCCAGATGAGCTTTATCGGCGAGATCGCAGGCCGATTCGGCAAGCTGGAGAAGTATCCGGCGATCGCCGGATGGGTGAAGCGATTCCAGGCGCGCCCCGCTTATCACACTGCTGTTGCCAAGGGCGGTCCTTATCAATACGCCAGCTGAGGCGTGTGGGCGCCAACGTCGACCGGATATCCACCTCACCGTCAATGTTGAATCGCCCTCGGCCTTAGCTTGAAGGTTGACCGGCCACCCGCCCTATCTACAACGCTGATCGGATACCCGCCATGCTGCCGCTTCTGACCCCCGTCAATGTCATTGCCATCGGTATCGGCGCGGCGGTCGGCGCTTGGGCGCGGTGGTTGTTGGCACTGCGTCTGAATGGCGCCGAGACGTGGCCCTGGGGTACGTTTGCGGCCAATCTGGCGGGCGGGTATCTGATCGGCCTGATACTCGCGGTGATTACCCAGCATCCCGAGTGGCCGGCCTGGATTCGACTGGCGGCCGTGACGGGATTTCTCGGTGGGTTGACGACCTTCTCAACGTTTTCCGCCGAAGCCTACGCCTATATCGAACGCGGTCAATACGGTCTGGCGTTGGGTTATATCGCTGCGAGCGTGTGCGGCTCGCTTGCGATGACCGGGCTGGGACTGGCTACCGCAGGTTGGCTGAAATAACGTCTGCGGCGGCCAGGCCGCTTGCGACTGCGCCTTCCAATACCGCAGGATAGCCTGTGTCGGTATAGTCGCCAGCCAGGGCAAGGCGCTTGTAGGCGGTCGCATTCGCTGGGCGGTGCAATCCCGGGGTCGCTGCGAAGGTGGCCCGTTTTTCGATGATGAGTTCCGTGGAAGCGATCGGCGGCAACGTGCAGCCTTTTGGCATTTGCGTGTGCACCTGTTCGATCAGGCGCTGGATGTGCCCCTGTCGCCCGCCATCCAGCATCGTTTGCGCGGCGCTGATCACGATGGTGAGCTCGCCCAGATCGTCCCGGCCGAGGAGATGCGCACGATCGAACATCCATTGGCCGATATGCCCATGCTCGTGATGCTCGATCAACATCATCATCGGCGCCGGCAAACGCCATGGCGCGGCAAGCCGTAACGTAAGGGTGGCAATGGGCAAATAGGTGAACGCATCGAGTGCCGCGATCAGGGACGGGTCGGCAAACGGCCGCAGCAGGCGCGCAGCTGCGTGCGCAGGCACCGCCATGATCGCGGCATCGAAGGCGGTGCCATCGATGTGCGCGCCGGCATCGTGCATCGCCAGGTGGCGAACCGGCGCGCCGTAGCGCATCTCGCAGCCTGACGCCGCGGCGTCGGGCCAAAGGGTGGAAAGATCGGCGCGCGGCAGCAGGAGATCGCTGTGCGCTCGCGTCCCGGCGAGACTGTCTCGCAGCACATGTGCGAACAGTTGCGCGCTGGCCTCGCCCACGGGCGTGTTGAGCGCTGCGAGGCAAAGCGGTGACCATAACCGCTCGGTGAGATGGAGCGACTGATCGTGCGCGCACAGCAGATCGGCCACGGTAGCGTCGGGAGCGGTGCGCCACGCGGCGCGTTTGAGCGCCGTCATCAAACGTACGGCTTCGAATCGATCGTGCCACCGCAACCCGCGCGCAGTGAGCAGGGCCATCGCAGCATGCAACGGGGCAGGCAAGCGCGGCGCGCGCAGGTGAAACTCGCCGTTGAGCGATTGCAGGTTCAACGGCATCCGCAGGAGAAGTTGCTTGTCGTCCCGGCCCAGTCGGCGCATGAGGGCGAGCGTCTGGGTGTAGGCACCCAGCAATATGTGCTGCCCGTTGTCGAGGGGCAGAGGCGACGCGCCGGCATCGATCTCGGGATGCTGCGACGGTGATGCGATCGCAGCATCACCCTCGTTGCGCATCACGCGGCGCGCTCGGCCGCCCGGCACGCGGCCGGCTTCGAAGACGGTGACCGCAAAACCGCGTTCGCTCAATGCGGTTGCTGCAGCCAGGCCGGCCCAGCCGGCGCCGATGATGGCGACGGCGCGCGCGCGGGTCATCGCGACAGTTTGCGGACGACGCCTTTACCGCCGCCCACCCAGTTCTTCCAGGCCAGCCACAGCTTGCGGATCGGCGTGAGCGAGATGCGCTGGTGCAGGACCTGCCAGTTGTCGCGCTCGATTTCTTCCAGCAACGCGTGGTAGATGGCGGCCATCATCAGCCCCGGGCGCTGAGCCCGGCGATCGGCTTCGGGCAGCAGCAGCACGGCTTCGCGATAGAGTTCTCGCGTGCGTTCGGTTTGCTGCTTCATCAGCGCCGTGAAGCGATCGGAGTATTCGCCGCCGATGATCTCGGAGGCCTTCACGCCGAATTGCTGCATATCGTTGACGGGGATGTAGATACGGCCCCGGCGTGCATCGTCGCCCACGTCGCGGATGATATTGGTCATCTGAAATGCCAGGCCGAGTTTCTCGGCATATTGCAACGTGCGCGGATCGGTATACCCGAATACCCCGGCCGAAAGTTCGCCGACCACGCCAGCGGCATGCCAGCAGTATTTCTTCAGGCCAGGCCAGTCCAGATATCGTGTCTGGTCGAGGTCCATCTCCATGCCGTCGATGATGGCGTGCAGGCGATCGCGCGTGATGTGGCAGGTTTCGAGGTGCGGCTGCAGGGCGCGGGTGACGGGATGATCGGGCTTGCCGTCATACATCGCATCCACCTGCGTGCGCCACCAGGCCAGCTTGATGCGCGCCACCGACGGATCACTCACCTCATCGACGACGTCGTCGACTTCACGGCAAAATGCGTACAGCGCCGTAATCGCCAGGCGGCGCTCGGGCGGGAGAAATAGAAATGCGTAGTAGAAGCTCGAACCGCTCTTGGCGGCCTTCTCCTGGCAGTAGGCGTCAGGCGTCATATTTCACCAGCGCGCGCCAGCCCATCACGGACCAGTCGCGCGCTTCAAGTTGCGGGCGGTTCATAAAAACATCGTAGCGGTTGGCGGCGATACGTTCGAGGATGCGCAGGCCGCCTTGCACCACCAGGCGCAATTCGAGGCCGACACGTCCAGGCAGGCGTCGCGCCAGCGGAGCGCCGAAGTGTAGCAATGCCCGCGTACGTTCCAGTTCGAACGCCATCAAGGCAGTCCATTCCGGCGAAAGCGTGCGTGCTCGCATGGCCGCTTCGGTTACGCCGAAGCGGGCCAGATCTTCCTGCGGCAGATAAATCCGATCCTTGCGCAGATCGATCTGCACGTCCTGCAGGAAGTTGGTCCATTGCAAGCCGGTACAGATCGCGTCGGCCTGGGTCAGGTTTTCGGGGGTGGCGGCGTCATGCAGGTGAAGCATCAACCGGCCGACCGGGTTGGCCGACCGCGTGCAGTAGTCGTCCACGGCTTGCGCCGTGGCGTAGCGATGCGTATCGATATCCTGCTCGAACGCTTCGAGCAGGTGGAAAAAGGGCGTGATCGGCAATTGATGGCGCGAGATGGTCGCAGCCAGCGGCTTGAAGATCGGGGCGACCTCGGCATCGAACCCCTGCGGGTCGCGTGGATCGGCTGCGATCGCGTGCAGCGCGACCCGATAGCGCGCCAGACCGGCCCGGCGGATGGCCGGTGCATCGTCGCCCTCGTCGGCGATATCGTCGGCGGTACGCGCGAAACGATAGATGTCTCCCACCGCGCGGCGCAGGCGCCGCGGCAGCAAAATGGAGGCGACGGGGAAGTTTTCGTAGTGATTGACGGCCATGGACGGCGGTGGAAAAGGTGGCTGTTGGAGTCCTATTTTATGCGTGCGCCGCTGGGCAGCGGATTTCCGGTCGGGTTAGACTACGATCCCCTAGGAAAAGCCACCATGCCGCGCCCGATCGTCGCCACCATTTCCGTTCCCGCACTCACGCACAACCTCGATGTCGTGCGCCGTCATGTCGATGCGGCCGCGGTAGCCGCGGGTGGTCAGCCGCCTGCCATCTGGGCGGTGATCAAGGCCAATGCCTACGGGCATGGCATTGAAACGGCGGTCACGGCCTTTTCAGCCGCCCAGGGTCTGGCGATGCTGGATCTGGCCGAAGCCGTCCGGTGCCGCGAGGCTGGCTGGGTGGGGCCCATCATGCTGCTCGAAGGCCTGTTCGAGGCCGCGGATCTGGCGCTTGCCGATCGTTATCACCTCACGTGCGCCGTGCATGATGAAGGTCAGATCGATATGTTGGCGCACGCCCATCCGTCACGGCCGCTCGACGTTTTTCTCAAATTGAATACCGGCATGAACCGGCTCGGCTTCACCGAAGCCACGTTTCCTGGTGCTCTGGCGCGCCTGGTGGCGCTGCAGGCGCGCGGCGTGGTGGGCCATATCGGTTGCATGACCCATTTCGCCACGGCCGACAGCGATCCGGGCATCGCTGCGCAATACGCCGTTTTCCAGCGCGCTACCGCGCAGCATGCGGGGTCGGTCAGCGTATGCAATTCGGCTGCCACCCTGCGCCATACCGAATGCGCCGTGGGGTCGGCCGAGCGTCCGAGTTGGGTGCGGCCCGGCATTTGCCTGTATGGCGCGTCGCCCTTTGCCGATGTGACCGCAGCCGAGTATGGCCTGAAGCCCGCAATGACGCTCAGCTCGCGCTTGATCGGTGTGCAGCAGTTGGCGCCCGGCGCGCGGGTGGGCTATGGCGCAACCTTTGCTGCCGAGCGCGATATGCGCATCGGGGTGGTGGCGTGCGGGTATGCCGACGGCTATCCGCGGCATGCGCCAACCGGCACCCCGATCGAGGTAGCCGGCGTGCGCACCCGTGTCGTGGGCCGGGTGTCGATGGATATGCTGACTGTCGACCTGACCGATGTGCCCCAGGCCGCGGTTGGGAGTAAGGTCGTGCTGTGGGGTGAGGATGGGCCGTCGGTCGACGACGTGGCGACCGCCTCCGGCACGATAGGCTATGAGTTGCTGTGTGCGGTCGCCCGGCGTGTGCCGACGATCGTGCACTATTAGGCAGTTCTCAGGATAGGCAGTTCTCAGGAGCGGTTCATGAAAGACAAATGTGTGCTCATCACAGGCGCCACGAAAGGCATCGGCTGGGCGCTTGCGCGCAAGCTGGCCGACCAGGGCTGTCATGTTGTGGGCATCGCGCGCAACACGGGCGACGTCGATTTTCCAGGCTACCTCTATACCTGCGACCTTGCCGATGCGGGCCGCACCGAGGATACCTTGCGCGAGATTCGCGAACGCTTTCCGGTCGACGCCGTGGTCAATAACGTCGGTCTGGTGGGGGCGCAGCCGCTGGGTGAGGTGGATCTGACCACGCTCTTCAACGTGCTCGATCTCAACGTGCGCGTGGCGGTGCAAACCGTACAGGCCTTCGTGGAAAGCATGAAAATGCGCCGCGAAGGCCGCATCGTCAATGTGGTCAGCCGCGTGATCGAAGGTGGCTTCGAGCGCACCAGCTATTCGGCCGCCAAGAGCGCGCTGGTCGGTTGCACCCGGACCTGGGCGCTCGAGCTGGCCGAATATGGCATCACCGTCAATGCGGTGGCGCCTGGGCCGATCGAAACCGAACTGTTCCGCCAAGGTCATCCTATCGGCAGCGATGCCGAGAAACGCGCGCTGGGATCGATCCCGATGAGCCGGCTGGGATCGCCCGCCGAGGTGGCGCACGCGATTGCATTTCTGCTGTCCGACGAAGCCGGGTTCATCACCGGGCAGGTGCTTGGGGTGGACGGTGGCGGCAGTCTGGGTGGCCGCGCTTGACGGCCGGGCGATAATTGCCGGATGGCTAAACCGAAAACTCAGTTCGTCTGCTCCGAATGCGGTGGCATCAGCGCCAAGTGGCAGGGCAAGTGCCCCCACTGCAGCGCATGGAATACCCTCGAAGAAACCGTCGAATCGCCGGCCACCACCGGCGGGGCGCATCGTTTTGCGCCGTTGGCGGCCTCCAGCCCGGTACGCCGGCTCGACCAGATCGAGCCGCGCGAATCGCCGCGTCAACCCACCGGCATCGACGAGTTCGATCGTGTGCTGGGCGGTGGTCTGGTGCCCGGCTCGGTGGTGCTGATCGGTGGCGATCCCGGCATCGGGAAGTCCACGTTGCTGCTGCAGGCGCTCGCCTCGCTGGCTGAACAGGTCGACGTGCTTTATGTGACGGGTGAGGAGTCGGCCGAGCAGGTTGCCCTGCGCGCGCGCCGCCTGGGCGTGCCCACAGCCAACGTCAATCTGCTGGCCGAAATTCGCCTCGAGGCGATCCAGAACGCCGTCAACGAGCAAAAGCCCGCCGTGGCGGTGATCGATTCGATTCAAACGGTCTACAGCGGTGCGCTGACGGCTGCACCTGGGTCGGTGTCGCAAGTACGTGAATGTGCGGCGCAACTGACGCGTTTGGCCAAGCAGACTGGCATCGCAATCGTCATGATCGGCCACGTTACCAAGGACGGCACGTTGGCGGGCCCCCGGGTGCTCGAGCACATCGTCGACACGGTGCTCTATTTCGAAGGCGATACCCACTCGTCGTTCCGTCTGGTGCGGGCCTTCAAGAACCGTTTCGGTGCGGTCAACGAGCTGGGCGTATTTGCGATGACCGACCGCGGTTTGCGCGGCGTCTCCAATCCCTCGGCGATGTTTTTGTCGCAGCACGAGCAGCAGGTGCCGGGCTCCTGCGTGATGACCACGCAGGAAGGCACGCGGCCGTTGCTGGTCGAAATCCAGGCGCTGGTGGATAGTTCCCACGGGCCCAACCCCAAGCGCCTGACCGTCGGCCTGGAAGGCAATCGCTTGGCGATGCTGCTGGCGGTCATGCACCGTCACGCTGGCGTGGTGACCTACGACCAGGACGTTTTCGTCAATGCCGTGGGCGGGGTGCGGATTACCGAGCCGGCCGCCGATCTCCCGGTGTTGCTGGCGATCATGTCGTCGTTGCGCGACCGCCCGTTGCCGCGCGGTCTGATGGCCTTCGGGGAAATCGGCCTGGCCGGTGAGATCCGGCCTGCACCGCGCGGACAGGAACGCCTGCGCGAAGCCGCGAAACTGGGCTTCAGCATCGCGCTGATCCCGAAAGCCAATGCACCCAAGCAGCCCATCGACGGGATGGAAATCTGGGCCGTCGATCGGCTCGACGCGGCCCTGGAGCGACTGAAGTAATGCGCGCGTCATGACACTCCTTATCGTGCTGGGCTGCCTGGCCAGCGGCGCGTTGATCGGCTTTCTGGGTGGGCTGCTCGGCATCGGCGGGGGCCTCATCGCCATTCCGGCCCTGGCGCTGATTCTGGGCATGCCGCAGCAATTGGCGCAGGGCACGTCGCTGATTTTGGTGTTGCCGACCATCCTTCTGGCGGTGCGCAAGTACAGCCAGCACAGCCGGATCGATTGGGGCGTGGCCGCAGCCGGTGCCTTGTCGGCCATCGCCTTCACGTGGGTGGGCGCACGCCTCGCACTGGGCATCGACTCGTCGGTGCTGCGGCGCAGTTTCGCCGTGTTCCTGTTCTTCATCGCCGTGTTCTACGTGTGGCAGACCTGGCAGATCGGGCGCCGCGCGCGGCGCCCGGCAGGCGCCAGCGCGCCGGTTCGCGATGCGCCGCGGCTCACGCGGCCCCGCGGCGCCATCCTGGGCGTCGTGGCGGGCACGCTGGGCGGATTCTTCGGCGTGGGTGGGGCGATCCTCGCCGTGCCGATCCTTACTGTGGGTTTCAAGCTCTCGCAAGTCAACGCGCAGGCCCTGGCGTTGTCCATGATCATCCCGGGCTCGGCGATCGCGCTGGGCACCTATACGTGGGCGGGTCAGGCGAACTGGATGGTAGGCGTGCCGCTTGCCGCAGGCAGCCTGTTGTTCGTACCCACCGGTGTGAAGTTGGCGCGGCGATTGCCAGAGCGCCGCCTGCGGGCGTGTTTTGCCGTGATGCTGTTTGCCACGGTGGGTTTACTGATTTTCGAGGGCTGACGTGAGATGGCCGTGTTGCGGTGCGGGAACTTGTCGCCGCATCGCGGGCCTTATCTCAGTGCCAAGGGGCTGCCCACCAGGGTGAGCAGTTGGCCTGCATGCTCCTTCTTGTCGTCGAACCGCTTTCGTTACACTCCCCTCATGATGCCTGCCTCCGCTGTTCCCGCTCCGGCTTCGGCCACGACCTCCCCGCGTCCCGGCGCGGCTTGGCGCATGGGCCTGCGCATGCTGTGGCGCGATGCGCGCGCTGGCGAACTGCGCTTGCTCGTGCTGGCGCTCATCGTCGCGGTTGCGGCCGTCACGAGCGTCGGCTTTCTGGCCGACCGGGTGGCACGGGCGCTGGAGCGCGATGCCGGCCAGATGCTGGGTGCCGACCTGAAGCTCGATGGCGATACGCCGGTGGCGGCCAACATCATCGCCGCCGCGCGCGACCGGGGCTTGGCGACCTCGCCCACCATTCGTTTTCCATCGATGGCCAACGCCGGTGACAACGCGCAACTCGTAGCGGTAAAGGCCGTCGAGCCCGGCTATCCCTTGCGCGGCAACCTGCGTGTGGCCCGGGTACCTTACGGCCCGGAAGAAACCACGCGTGACGTGCCGGCACCCGGTGCTGTATGGGTGGATGCGCAGCTCTTGGCACTGCTGGGCGTCAACGTCGGCGACACGATCAACCTGGGCGACAGCCACCTGCGTATCGACCGCATCGTGACGTACGAGCCGGATCGGGGCATGCAGTTCGTCAATGTGGCGCCGCGAGCACTCATGAACGCGGCCGATCTGGCGGCCAGCGGGTTGGTGGGGCCGCTCAGCCGCGTCGATTACGACCTGCTGGTGGCCGGGGAGCCCGATGCCGTCAAGGATTACACGCAATGGTTGTCGTCCAATCTGCAACGTGGCCAGCGCATCGATACGCTCGAATCCGGGCGCCCCGAAGTGCGCCGTGCGCTGGATCGTGCGCAGCGGTTCCTGTCGCTCGTGGCATTGTTGGCCGTCTTGATCTCGGCCGTGGCCGTCGCCCTGGCGGCCCGCCGCTTCATGCTGCGTCATCGTGACGGTATCGCAGTGATGCGCTGCCTGGGCGCCCAGCAGTCGCTCGTGAGCCGGATGCTGACGATGGAGTTCACCCTGGTGGGGCTTGCCGCCTCAGCCGTGGGATGTCTGGTGGGATTGGGTGTGCATCACGCCCTGGTGGCGGCGTTGGCGCAATTGATCGACACCACGTTGCCCAGTCCGTCGGCCATTCCCGCCGTGCAGGGCGTGGTGGTGGGAGTCTGGCTGCTCCTTGGATTTGCCTTGCCGTCGCTGGCCCAGCTGCGTCATATTCCGCCGGCGCGCGTGCTGCGCCGCGATGCGGAAGGCTTGCGGGCGCGCAGTGCCCTGGGCTACGGCATCGGCGCGGCCGGCTTTGCGTTGCTGATCTGGTGGTTTGCCGGCGACGCGCGTTTGGGTGCCGTGGTGGCGGGCGGCTTTCTGGGTGCGTTTGCGGTGTTCGCCGGCGTGGCGATGCTGTGTATTCTCCTGCTGGATCGGGTGCGCAGCCGCGCCAACGGTTATCCGGCCGTGCGCTTCGCGCTGGCGGGCATCGTGCGTCGCCGGGCCGCCACCATCACGCAGGTGTGCGCATTGGCGATCGGGTTGATGGCGTTGCTGTTGCTGGCGATGACACGCACCGATCTGATCGACGGCTGGCAGCGTACGCTGCCGGTCGATGCCCCCAATCGCTTCCTGATCAATATCCAGCCCGAGCAGCGCACCGCCGTGGACGAGGCCTTGCATCGCGCCGGCCTCACGCAGGTCGAGCTGGCGCCGATGGTGCGCGGGCGGCTGATCGAGATCAACGGGGTGGCGGCAGATCCCGCACGCTACGACACGCCGCGCGCCAAGCGTCTGGTCGACCGCGAATTCAACTTGTCCTATCGCGATTCGGTGCCGTCGTATAACCGGATCGATGCCGGCCGCCAGCTCGATCCCAAGGCCAATGAGGTGTCGATGGAGTCGGGCATCGCCGACACCCTCGGCCTCAAACTGGGCGACAGCCTGACCTTCGATGTGGCGGGTCAACCTGTGAAGGTGGCGATCACCAGCCTGCGCACGGTCGATTGGGACACGATGCGCGTGAACTTCTTCGCAATCATGTCGCCGGCGGCGTTGGAGAAGACCCCGCAGAGCTGGATCACGTCGTTCTATCTGCCTCCTGAAAAAACCAGCGTGCTGCCGACGCTGGTCAAACAATTTCCCAACCTGACGGTGTTCGACGTGGGCGCCATCCTGGCGCAGTTGCAGTCGGTGCTCAATCAGGTCGTGCAAGCGGTGCAGTTGCTGTTCCTGTTTACGCTGGCCGCCGGCATTCTGGTGTTGTCCGCCGCCTTGACTGCGACGCGCGATGAGCGCGTGCGCGAGTCGGCCGTGTTGCGGGCGTTGGGTGCCACGCGCGCCCAATTGAGCCGTGCGCAGCGCGTGGAGCTGCTGGCCGTGGGTGCGCTGGCGGGCCTGCTCGCGGCGGGTGGGGCACAGGGCATCGCCTGGGCGTTGTCGCACTTCGTGTTTGATTTTGCATTCGCCTTCAGGCTCTGGCCGTGGGCGATCGGCGTGGGTGTGGGTATGTTCGGCGCGTGGGCCGGTGGCGCGCTGGCGCTGCGGGGCGTCTTGCGCACGCCGCCGCTGGTCACGTTGCGGGAGTCGGTATGACCAATGAAAACACGGTCGATGCGGTATTCACGCCGATCGACCACGCGCGCAGCGCATTCGATCAACTGGGTGGCGAGGCCGGTGTGCGGCAGCTTGTCGAGCGCTTTTACGACCTGATGGACATGGAGCCGGATCTTGCAGCATTGCGCGCGGCGCATGGCCCCAGTCTGGATCAGGCGCGCGAGCGGCTGTTTCTTTTCCTTTGCGGGTATCTGGGCGGGCCCGATCTCTACGTGCAGCAGTTCGGCCACCCGCGGTTGCGTGCCCGTCACTTGCCCTTTGCCATCGGCGAAGCCGAGCGCGATCAGTGGGTGGTGTGCATGGGCCGCGCCATGAGCGATGTGGGGGTGTCGGCCGCGCTGTCGGACCGCCTGCTGCAAGCGTTCTACGGCACGGCCGACTGGATGCGCAATCGTGCCGGTTGACGACGTACCTGTACCCGCCGGATTTACACGCCTCGAGTGGGCCGATGGTGAACAGGGTGCGGGCGCCATGCTGTTCGATGCCCGACGCTTGCTCGAGCCGGGTCCGCAATGGCTGCTGCCCGACACGTATGGCGAGCGGGCGCGTCCTGTCGCCGTGGGTGGGCGCCAATCCGCGTGGTTCGTCGATGGCGGATTCGGCGCGGCCGTGTTGCGCGGCTATCGCCGCGGCGGCCTGGCAGCGCGTGTGAGCCGGCAGAGTTATCTGTGGCAGGGCGAGGCCCGTACCCGCAGCTTCGCCGAAATGCGGCTGCTGGCGCAATTGCGGACAGCGGGTGTGCGGGTGCCGGCGCCGATCGCGGGCGGCTATTGGCGCACTGGCCTGACGTATCGCGCCGCCATCCTCATCGCCCGCATCCCTGGCGTGCACACCCTCACCGAACGGGTACTGGCCGAGCCGCTTTCCGATCGCGTCCTTCATGCCGTGGGTACCGCGGTGGCCGATATGCATCGGGCAGGGGTATGGCACGCCGATCTCAACGCGTTCAATATCCTGCTCGATGAGCAGGGCGATGCCTGGCTCATCGACTTCGATCGCGGCCGTTACGGCGCCGTGGCGCCCAACGAGCGGCGCAGCAATTTGCTGCGGCTGCGCCGTTCGCTCGACAAGGTCGCGGGATCGGCCGGAATTGCCGCATGGGAAGGCATAGATCAGGCTTATCGCAAAGCCTGGGATTCCCACCACTGACCTCTCTGCTTAAAAGGCTTTATCATTTTGCCTTTTCGGCCAGTGCGGGTGCGCCGCGCCGGCTTCCATAGCGTTATGGCACGTCAAAGCGAGGGGGGATAGCGATGAATACCGTAAACAATCTGGGGCGCGTTCTGGGAATGGCCGTACTGGCCGCTGCCGCATCGACGGCAACGGCTCAAAGCAAGGTCGTCAACGTCTACAACTGGGCCGAATATACGGCGCCCGACACGATCTCCGGATTCGAAAAGGAATCCGGCATCAAGGTGCGCTATGACGTTTTCGACAGCAACGACACGCTGCAGGCGCGTCTGCTCACCGGCAAGTCCGGCTACGACGTGGTCGTGCCATCCACGCATTATGCCGCCCGGCAGATTGAAGCCGGCCTGTTTCAGAAGCTGGACAAATCGAAGATCCCCAACCTGGCCAATCTCGATCCCGAGATCATGAAGCTCGTGGCCACGGTCGACCCTGGCAATGAGTACGCCGTGCCCTGGGGCTACGGTACCAACGGCCTGGGCTACAACATTACCAAGGCGCGCGCCGCGCTCGGCGCCGATGCGGATCTCGGCTCGTGGGACATGCTGTTCAAACCCGAAAACGCCGCCAAGCTGCAGAGCTGTGGCATTTCGATGCTGGACGAGGCCGCGCAGGTCTTCCCGGCGGTGTTGCATTACCTCGGCAAGGATCCCAACAGCAGCAACACGAGCGACTATAAAGACGCGCTCGAGGTGCTGAAAAAAATCCGGCCGTATATCCGCCAGTTCAGCTCGTCGGGCTACATCGACGAGCTGGCCGGTGGCGATCTGTGCATGGTGTACGGCTTTTCGGGCGATGTGATGATCGCGCGCAGCCGGGCGCAGCAGGCCAAGCAGTCGTTCGACGTGAACTATTTCATTCCGAAGGGCGGTGCGCCCGCGTGGTTCGATGTGATGGTGGTGCCGAAAGACGCGCCCAACCCCGCCAATGCGATGGCGTTCATCAACTACATCGAAACGCCGAAGGTGCACGCGGCCATCACCAACACGATGTTCTACCCCAACGCGAACAAGGAAGCGCGCAAGTTCGTGAACAAGGACGTCGCCGATAACCCGATGATCTATCCCCCGGCCGACGTGGCCAAGACCCTGTACGTGATCAAGCCGCAACCGTTGCCGGTGCAGCGCTTGCAGACGCGCATGTGGGCTGAATTGAAGTCTGGACGATAAGCAATATGAACGATAGCCGTCACCCGGCTCAGCAGGCGGCCGATCCGGCCGAGTTTGTCCGCGTGTCCGATGTGGTCAAGATTTTTGGCGACACGGTCGCGGTCCGTTCGGTCAATCTGTCCGTGCGCCGCAACGAGATCTTCGCTTTGCTGGGCAGCTCCGGCTGCGGCAAATCGACGTTGCTGCGCATGCTGGCCGGGTTCGAGGAAGTCACATCGGGGCAGATCCTGCTCGACGGTGAAGACATCACGAACGTGCCGCCTTACCGGCGGCCGGTCAACATGATGTTCCAGTCTTATGCGCTCTTCCCGCATATGTCGGTCGAGGCCAACGTGGCTTTCGGTCTGAAGCAGGAAGGTGTGCCGGCCGCCGAGATTCACGACCGCGTGTTCGAGGCGCTCGACCTGGTGCAGATGGCAGGCTACTCGCGCCGCAAGCCGCAGCAGCTGTCGGGTGGCCAACAGCAACGCGTGGCCCTGGCGCGCAGCCTGGTCAAGCGGCCCAAGCTGCTGTTGCTCGACGAGCCGATGTCTGCGCTCGACAAGCAGATCCGTCAAAAAACGCAGATCGAGCTCGTGCGCATCCTGGAGCAGGTGGGGGTGACCTGCATCCTGGTCACGCACGATCAGGAAGAAGCCATGACCATGGCGCATCGACTGGCCGTCATGACCGATGGCCAGATCGTGCAGTGCGGCACGCCGCAAGACGTGTATGCCTTTCCCAACAGCCGGTTCGTGGCCGGATTCATCGGCTCTACGAATCTGTTCACCGGCACGATCGTGGTCGATGAACCCGACCGGGTGGCGATCGAGTCCGACGATCTGCATCGGCCGTTGCTCGTCAATCACGGTGTGAGCGAGCCCTTGGGCATGCAGGTGCACGTGTCGATCCGGCCCGAGCGCGTGGTGGTCACGCGTACGCCGCCCACGGCCGCGCACAATTGGGGCCACGGCATTGTGAGCCACATGGCGTGGATGGGCAGCTACGCGCTGTATCAGATACGACTGGACGCCGGCAAGGTGGTCGAGGCCAGCATCCCGAGCCTGCAGCTCGCGCAAACCGATGCGCCGGGTATCGACGAGGAAGTCTTCGTGTCGTGGGATGCGGATAGCGCAACGGTGCTGGCGTCATGACGCGATGGTCGTGGCGGCGCCTGGTGCCCTCGCAGCGCACCTTGGCCATCGTGCCGCCGTTCGTCTGGCTTGCGCTTTTCTTGCTGGTGCCGTTTCTACTGGTGCTCAAGATCAGTTTCGCCGATCTCAACTTCGGCATTCCACCGTACACGCCGCTTGCCACGTTCGAGAACGAAACGCTGGGCCTGAGTATTCATCTCACTGGCTATATCCGGCTGTTCACAGATAGTCTTTATCTGGCGACCTACCTGAACTCGGTCAAGATGGCGCTCATCACCACGGTGTTCTGCGTGCTGATCGGCTACCCGATGGCGTACTACATCGCGCGGTCTTCCCCGCGCGTGCGCAACCTGCTGATGCTGGCGGTGATCCTGCCGTTCTGGACGTCGCTGCTGTTGCGTGTGTATGCCTGGGTGGGCTTGTTGCGCAACGACGGCTTGCTCAACAAGTTCCTGCTTTCGCTGGGCGTGATCAGCAGCCCGCTGGAAATCTATCGCACCGATCTGGCGGTGTATATCGGCATGGTCTACGCGTATCTGCCGTTTTTCATCCTGCCGCTTTACGCCAACCTCGTCAAAATGGACCTGCGTTTGCTTGAAGCGGCCTACGATCTGGGCGCGCGGCCGTGGCAGGCGTTCTGGCGCATCACCATTCCGTTGTCGCGCCCGGGCATCATTGCCGGCGCCATGCTGGTGTTCATTCCCGCCGTGGGCGAGTACGTGATTCCCGAATTGCTGGGTGGGGCCGACACGCTGATGATGGGCCGCGTGATGTGGAACGAATTCTTCAATAATGCCGACTGGCCGATGGCCGCGGCAGTGACGTGCGTGATGGTGATGTTGTTGCTCGTGCCGCTGGCGCTGTTCCAGTACAACCAGGTCAAGACCATCGAGCATGGCGCAAAGGGGCGGACATGAAGGGGCCCGACAAACGCTTGCGCTCGCTCGCGCTGGGTATCGGGTTCCTGTTCCTGTATGTGCCCATCATCAGCCTGATCGTTTTCTCGTTCAACGAATCGCCGCTCGTGACCAAGTGGTCCGGCTTTTCGTTGCGCTGGTATATCGCGCTTTTCAACGACAGTGCGTTGCTCAACGCCGCCTGGCTGTCGTTTCGCATCGCCGGTTTGACGGCCACTGCGGCTGTGATCGTCGGCACGTGGGTGGGGTATGTGCTGGCCCGCATGGGCCGCTTTCGCGGCTTTACCGTGTACATCGGCATGATCAGTGCGCCGCTGGTGATTCCCGAAGTGGTGCTGGGAATCTCGTTGCTGATCCTGTTCGTGGAAATGCGCGGTGCCTTGGGCTGGCCGGCGGAAAATGGCATGTTCACGATCTGGATCGGGCACACCACGCTTTGCATGGCCTATGTAGCCGTCATCATCCAGTCGCGGATCCACGACCTCGATCGCTCGCTCGAAGAAGCGGCCCTGGATTTGGGCGCCACGCCGTTGAAGGTGTTCTTCGCCATCACGCTGCCGCTGATTGCGCCGGCGCTGGCGGCGGCCTGGCTCCTGGCGTTTACGCTCTCGCTGGATGACGTGATCATCGCATCGTTCCTCTCCGGACCGGGCTTTACCACGTTGCCCATGGAAGTCTTTTCACGCGTGCGTCTGGGGTTGCGGCCTGAGGTCAATGCTCTGGCCACGCTCTTCATTCTGGTGGTTGGCGCTTGCGTGATTGCCGCCAACCGCTGGCAAAACCGCAAAGGACCTGTCGCATCATGACCCGCACCACGTTGTATGGCCTGAAACAATGCAGCACCTGCGTGAAAGCGCGGGAATGGCTCAAGGCGCATGGCGTTGAGCATGACTTCGTGGATTATCGGGATACGCCAGTGGCTCCTGCCACGCTGAAGGCGTGGGCCGAATCGTTGGGCGGCTGGGAAAAGCTGGTCAATCGGGCGTCGATGACCTGGCGCAATCTGGACGACAGCCGCAAGACGCCGGCCGACGACGCTGCCTGGTTGGCACTGATCGCCGAGTTTCCCGCCATCGTGCGCCGGCCGGTCGCCGTGGCGCCCGACGGCAAGGTGGGCGTGGGATTCAATGAAAAACGCTACACCGAGCGCTTTGCCTGACGCGCTCTTGATTGCTGCCGCCGCGGCCGCCATCCCATGACGATGCTGCCCGATCGTTTCTTCGACCGCGACGCCGCCCACGTGGCGCAGGCGCTGCTCGGCAAAGTCATCCGTCGTCGCTGGAACGGGTTGTGGCTGGCGGCGCGCATCATCGAAACCGAAGCCTACTATCTGGACGATCGCGGCAGTCACGCCTCGCTGGGCTATACGCACAAACGCCGGGCGCTTTTCATGCCTGGCGGCACCATCTACATGTACTACGCGCGCGGGGGCGATTCGCTCAACTTCAGCGCGGGCGGCGAAGGTAATGCCGTGCTGATCAAATCGGCTTATCCCTGGACCGATGCGCAGTCCGGTCCCGATGCGTTGGCGGCGATGCTGGCGCTCAATCCCGATGCGCAAGGCCGGCCGAGGGCGCTGGGCCGGTTGTGTGCCGGCCAGACGTTGCTCTGCAAAGCGCTGGCGCTGAAGGTGCCTGAATGGGATGCGCGCGGCTTCGATGCAGCAGCCCTTTACGTCGACGACGTGGGTGAACGTCCGTCGCGCCTGGTACAGACGACGCGTTTAGGCATTCCCGTCGGCCGCGACGAACATCTGCATTATCGTTTTGTGGATGCGGAATATGCGCGCTATTGCACCCGCAACCCGCTCCGGCGCGGCCAACGCGAACGCGATCATTTCGTCTGGATCGAGGGCGGCGCATCCGAGTGATGCCGCCGTGCGCGCCGGCTGCGGCCAAGCGCCGGCTTGCGAGCGCGTCGTTGCTCTAATGGGATGGCGTGTGCTCGCCGCGTGCAGGGGTCTGACCTGCATCCCTGTGCAGCTTCAGAGCATCGATGCGGGGCGCGATGAGCGGCGCCGTGGCGTCAGGTTCAGGCAGGGCATCGGCGCGCTCGCGATAGTCGCCATACAGCCGGTTGAGCTTGGCGACCGACCGATCGTATTTGCGCATCAGTTGATTTCGATTCAGGCGCTTGCTCCATGTGTAGACGGGAAGCGCCTGTTTACAGCCGAAACCATCGATCAGAAACAAGCCGTGTTTGCCGTGCGCATTCCAGCCGTACGCGATATTGGCGGGGCTTACTTCGTTCAACACGACGTGGGCGTCGCACAGTGCTTCAAAAAACACGTCCAGCTGCGCCTTCAGCGTTGCATTCCATCCCCCGGCCTTGGCAATCGAGGCGACCGTAGGCGCGAGTCCGCCATCGGCATCCACGATCTTCTCGACCATCAGCCCCAAACCGTCAGTGGTATCGATCAAACCCAACACGCGCGCAATGGGCACGCGGCCATCGGCGCCGCGTTGCGCGGAACCCGCGATGTACTCGTTGAGTTCGTCCATATAGACGCGATAGATACTGTCGCGCTGGAACTGCTTGTACCATCTGCGCACGCGCCGCTTTTTCAAATAGGCAGCGTAGTTTTCGACGTTGATGACCTTAACGAGCAACGCCGGATTGACCGGGTGCTCGTAGATGTGGCGTTCGCTGCCGGAAGCAATCCGATGCGCGCGCTGCAAATCGATCCGGTCGAACACATTGGGTGTGTGGGCGGATGCAACATCATCGGGGCGATCGCGTCGCGCGGCTTCGGCGGGATGGGCTGACATGGATTCGGGCGTCTCTCTGCAGTCGAGTGTAGGGGCGGCGCTTCCCGACGCGGCCAAATTGGCTGGCCGTGCGGCCCAAAGCCGAGGCACAATGTGGTCGATCTGCAACAAATAGACGGGACGATGGCGGTTTTGACGGACATTCAATGGCTCTGGATCGTGGTGGCCACCACAGTTGTCACATTCATCTGCGTGCTGCTGGGGCTTGCCGCCGGCGCACGCCGGCATGCGCTCGTCAGCGCGCAACTGGCGACACTTGGGGAGGCGCAGGCGCGCGCCGAGCGCGATGCACGGGGCGATCTGCACGAGGTGGCCGACGCCATGGGACGGGATGCACGCGAGGCCGAGCGGCAGCTTCGAGACGAGTTGCATCGCCATCTCAGCGAATTACGAGGCGCGGTGAGCCGCGATGCCCAGGCCGGGCGCACCGAATCGGCGGAAAGTCTGGCGCGTTTCGCCGCGCAGCTCAGCGAGCAGGTCCATAAGCTGGTCGAGACCAATGATCGCCGCATGGCCGAGATTCGCCAGACCGTCGATCAACGCTTGCAAGCCTTGCAGACCGACAACACCGCCAAGCTCGAAGAGATGCGCCGTACGGTCGACGAAAAGCTCCATGCCACGCTGGAGCAACGTCTGGGTGAATCGTTCAAGCTGGTGTCGGATCGTCTGGAGGCCGTGCATAAGGGGCTGGGCGAGATGCAGACGTTGGCGGCTGGCGTGGGTGACTTGAAGCGCGTGCTCACCAATGTGAAATCGCGCGGCACATGGGGCGAAGTGCAACTGGCACGGTTGATCGAAGACACGATGACACCCGCCCAGTACGCACGCAACGTCAAAACCGTGCCGGGCAGCGATGCGCAGGTCGAGTTCGCGATCAAGCTCCCCGGGCAGGGCGGTGACGCCATGCCCGTGTGGCTGCCGATCGATGCGAAGTTTCCCAAAGAGGAATACGAACGCCTGGTGGCGGCGCAGGATGCTGCCGATCTCGATGCGATCCAGACCGCCAGTGCGGCATTGGGGCGCGCCCTCGAACTGCAGGCACGCACCATTGCCGCCAAGTACATCGCGCCGCCGCACACCACTGACTTCGCGATCCTGTTCGTTCCCACCGAAGGCTTGTATGCTGAGATCCTGCGGGTGCCGGGACTGCTCGATCGCCTGCACGGCTTACGGATCAACGTGGCGGGCCCCAGTACGCTGGCCGCCTTGCTCAACAGCCTGCAGATGGGCTTTCGCACGTTGGCGATCGAACAGCGGTCGTCCGAAGTGTGGCAGGTGCTGCGTGCCGTCAAGACCGAGTTCGGCAAGTTTGGCGAGAGTCTGGCCAGCGTCAAGAAGTCGCTCGAGTCGGCCAGTAATAAGCTGGGCAGCACGGAGGTCCGCACGCGCGCCATGCTGCGCAATCTGAAGTCGGTTGAGGCCCTGCCCGAAGCGCAGCAGCAAGCGCTGCCGGAGGGCGACCTGCCCGAAGCGACGGAGAAACGCGATGCCCACGGAGACCTTCTCGACGCATGACGTGATCAACCAGGTGCCGCCGCTCGTCGACGTCAACCTGTGGACGCAGGATGAGCTGCTGCGGTCGCACACATGCCGCGAGCTGCGAGGCCAGGCGACCGCTCAGGCCGATGCCGCTCTGCAAGCCCGCGAGGCGGCGCTTGACGAGCATGGCGCGTGGGCCGGCAGTGCCGCGGCGTTGGCCTTGGGCGATGCGGCCAACCGGTATCCCCCTGAATGGGTGGGCTACGACGCGACCGGGCACCGCATCGATTGCGTACGTTTTCACCCTGCATGGCATGACCTCATGCGGGGGATCGCCGAACGTGGATTGCACAGCGCCGCCTGGAACGATGCCCGACCCGGCGCTCAGGTCGCGCGTGCGGCCGGCTTCATCCTGCAAGGCCAGGCCGAGGCCGGTACGCTGTGCCCGACCACCATGACGTTTGCCGCCGTGCCGATTCTGGCGCAGGCTGCTGCGTGCGGCGATACCCACGCGGCCGCGTGGGTCAAAGCGGCGGGCACGCGCGTCTACGATCCGGAGCCGGCCGCCGCGGCCGTCAAACGCGGTGCCTTGTTCGGCATGGGACTGACGGAAAAGCAGGGGGGATCGGATCTGCGTGCCGTCACCACACAGGCGATCGCAACGGGTGCGCCCGGGCCCGGGCAGGGATACCGCCTGACGGGGCACAAATGGTTCTTCTCCGTGCCGCAGGCCGACGCCCATCTGGTGCTGGCGCGCGAGGGGGAGGCGCTGTCGTGCATGCTGGTGCCCCAGGGGTGCCCCGACGGGCGTCGCAATGCGGTACGGATCCGCCGATTGAAGGACAAGGTCGGCAATCGCAGCAATGCGAGCGCCGAGGTCGAATTCGAACAGGCCTGGGGCACCCTGGTGGGCGAGCCGGGGCGCGGCCTTGCCGTCTTGTTGCGCATGGCCGCCGTCACGCGTCTGGATTGCGTTCTGGGGAGCACGGCGCTGCTGCGGCACGCCTTGTCGCTGGCGCTGCATCACGCGCAAGCCCGGCAGGCCTTTGGCCGCGCGTTGATCGATCAACCATTGATGGCCAATGTGCTGGCCGACGCCGCCCTCGAATCGGAAGCCGCCATCGTGCTTGGCCTGCGGCTCGCGCGGGCGCTCGATCAACATGCAGCGCCCATCGAGCGTGCGCTGTTGCGGGTGGGCACGCCGGCGGCCAAGATGTGGGTGTGCAAGCGCACGATCACCTATGTGGCCGAATGCCTGGAAGCCTGCGGTGGCAATGGGTATAGCGAAGACGGGCCGATGGCCCGGTTGTATCGCGAGGCGCCGGTCAACTCGATCTGGGAAGGTTCCGGCAATGTGATGGCGCTCGATGTGCTGCGGGCATTCGCCCGGGAGCGCGATACGGTGACCGCGCTGGAGGCGGAATGGCAGCCCGCACGCGGCGTTTATCCGGCGTTCGATCTAGCCGTGGCGGGATGCCTGCAGGCCGCATCGCGGTCCGGGGCCGCCGACGCCACCAACGCCGAAGCCGCTGCATTCGAAGCACGCCGTGTGGCCGCCGACGTCGCGCGGATCTGGCAGGCGGCATTGCTGATTCAGCATGCACCGCCCGCGGTCGCGGATGCGTTCGTGGCGTCACGGCTGGGCGAGGGGGGTTGTGGTGGTCGATTGCCCGGCGAATTGTCAGCAAAAGCGGATGCGGCAGCCATCCTGACCCGTGCCCGGCGCCAAGTCTGCTAAATTTTCGCCTTTCCCTTTTGCATCTTGCCAGCCACCATGCTCAATCAGAACGCCCTCAAGCAACAAGCCGCCGACGCCGCCCTCGACTACGTCGCCGAAGTCGCCGGTCCGGATGTGATCATCGGGGTGGGCACGGGTTCCACGGCCGATCTCTTCATCGATGGGCTTGCCGCATTCAAAGGCCGACTGCGCGGAGCCGTGGCCAGCTCCGAGCGCAGCGCGCAACGCCTGGCAAGCCATGGCATCGCCGTGCTCGATTTAAATGACGTCGACCACATGCCCATCTACGTGGATGGTGCCGACGAGATCAATGCCGCCCTGCACATGATCAAGGGCGGCGGCGGGGCCCTCACACGCGAAAAGATCGTGGCCTCGGTGGCCGACCGCTTCATCTGCATTGCCGACGAATCCAAACTGGTGCAAACGCTGGGCGCTTTCCCGTTGCCGCTGGAAGTCATTCCGATGGCCACCCAGGCCGTGGCCCGGGCCATGATCGCCCTGGGCGGCCAGCCGAAGGTCCGCGAGGGGTTCGTCACCGACAACGGCAATATCATCCTCGACGTCGCCGGCCTGTCGATCGCCGATGGTGCCGATTTCGAAGCGCGCGTCAATCACATCCCCGGCGTCGTCACGTGCGGTCTTTTCGCCCTGGCAGGTGCCGACGTGGCGTTGTTGGCCACGCAGCAGGGGATTCGGAAATTGACGGCGTCAGGGTCATAATCCTGTCATAAACAAGTCATAAGCTTGCGGCTTGTTGACGGTCGGTCAGGGTATTTCCTGCCGGCCGTGCCTATTCGCACACCTCGCAGGAGCCGGGATGGCCGATCACACAAATAAACAATTCGACGTGGACCTGGAAAACGTCCGCTCGCAGTTCCTTCAGATGGGCGGCGTGGTCGAAGCCATGATCGCCGAGGGACTGGAGGCGCTTACCAGCGGCGATATGTCGTTGGTGGACAAGGTTCGCGAGCGTGAACGCGAGGTCAACCGCCTCGAGGTGTACATCGACGAGCGCGTCGCCAATATCCTGGCCCGACACCAACCCACCGCCATCGATCTGCGCATGCTGATGGCGGTGTCGAAGATGCTGACCGACATGGAGCGCTGCGGCGACGAAGCCGAGAAGATCGCCACGATGTCGCGCCGCATTCACGAAGGTGAAGCGCGCCATCTGCCCATCATCGAACTGCGTCACATGACCGAGAATGTGCTGGCGATGCTGCGCCAGGCACTTGACGCCTTCGCACGCCTGGACGCCGTGCAAGCCGCGCAGGTCGTACGCAGCGACAAGGAAGTCGATAAAGAGTGGAAGGCGACCTTGCGTCACCTGATCACGTACATGATCGAGGATCCCCGCACCATCTCGCGCGCCATCGATCTGATCTTCATCGCGCGGGCGCTCGAGCGCATCGGCGATCATGCGAAAAACATGTCGGAACGCGTGATCTATATGGTGCACGGCGCCGACGTGCGGCACACCGGTGTCAAGAATACTGAGCGGCTCGCCCGAGGCGAAGCGGCCGAAGCGCGCGGCGAGAAGGCGTCGCCCATCGCATCCGAGCCGCAGTAAAGCCGTTCGACGCGGCGTACGCCCAGCGCGGCGCACGGTGCGCAAAGGCACGGCGCACCGGCAGCCAGGCAGTTCGCCAGGTCACTTCCGCGGGCCGCCCCGGCACTCGTCGCCACGCGGCAGCCCAAAGCGTCGTCAGATGGGTTGCGGTGTGTCCGCACATGAAAGGCCTCCCCAGGGAGGCCTTTCATCTTGTTGTGCACGACGAAAAGTTCAGTAAGGACTGGCCGTGGGGCGCACGACAAGTTCGCTCACGTCCACATCGTCCGGTTGCGCGATCGCATAGGCGACGGCCCGGGCAATGGCATCGGGCGTAATCGCTACGCTGCGGAACGACTTCATCGCGTCGCGGGCGGTCGAATCGGAGATCGTGTCTGCCAGCTCCGACGTGACCACGCCGGGGCAGATCACAGTGACGCGCAGCTTATCGGTTTCCTGGCGCAGGCCGTCGGAAATCGCGCGCACGGCAAACTTCGTTGCGCAATACACCGCGGCGGTGGGCGATACCGAAAGGCCGCCGATCGACGAAATATTGATCACCTGTCCGAAGCCCTGACGCTCCATCTCCGGCAGCACAGCAGCGATGCCGTGCAGGACACCGCGGATGTTGACGTCGATCATGCGATTCCATTCATCCACTTTCAGCGCATTCAACGGCGACAGCGGCATCACGCCAGCATTGTTGACGATGACGTCGATGTGGCCGAACGTCTCGCGGCCGAAGTCCGCAAACGCCTGCATATCTTGTTGATCGGTCACATCCAGGGCGCGATAGACGACCTGGCCGCCATCGGCGGTCAACGCGTCGGCCAGTTGCTTGAGCCGGTCGGTGCGGCGCGCGCCGATCACAAGGCGGTGCCCAAGGGCTGCGAGCAACCGCGCCGTGGCTTCGCCGATGCCGCTGCTGGCGCCGGTAAGCAACACGACTTTGGAGGATTCGGGGGTGTGAGCAGTTACTGAGGTAGTCATGGCAACACTCCAAAAAGAAAAGGCCTGCGCTTTTTCAAGCGAAGGCCTCATCCTAGAGAGCGGTGCCGCATCCGACGATACACAGTCATCCGGCGTTCTTGCCTATTCCTGCTTTTCGCGTCGATTGGCTCCACACATTCCGGTGATCCCGAGGAGGTGTGCGGCAGTGGCTGCCGCCTGCTCGCACGCGTGGGTGCAAGCCGATGACCCCCGGGTCCGCCGGACGATCAGCGTAGGCGTTATGCCGAGGGCGGCACGTAGCCGTCCGCTTCGACGCTACCGTCCTCGAACAAAAAGCGTTCCATCTGTTCCTTCAGGTACTTGCGGGCGCGCGAGTCGGCCAGGTTCAGGCGGTTCTCATTGACCAGGCGCGTTTGCACCGATTTCCATTCTTCCCACGCTTCCTTCGAAATGCTCTGCCAAATCCTGGTGCCCATTTCGCCGGGATAGGGAGCGAAATCGAGGCCTTCGGCCTCGCGCTTGAGTTTGACGCACTGCACGGTACGGGTCATGACGAATCCTGCGAATCAAAGAAGTAATGCGCCATTGTAAAGGGCGTTGATCCGGGCGTTCATCATTCCTAAAAAGAATGATGCAGGTTCGATTTTTATCCCTTTGTCCGCTGATTTGTTATGGGTAAAGTTTGCTGCACCACACAACTACAAATCGGAGACAGATCCAATGGCATTTCTTAACGCAATGCAGCGGGCATCGAGTGCAGCGGCTTGCGCCATTGTGGCCCTGACGGGCGTTTTTGCGGCACCCGCTCAGGCACAAGCGTATCCGGACAAGCCCATCAAACTGGTTGTGCCCTGGCCACCAGGCGGCGCCACCGACGCGCTGGGCCGCATCATCGCCCAGCACCTGGGCAAGCGACTGGGCCAAACCGTGGTCGTGGACAACAAGGCCGGTGCGGGGGGCAACATCGGCACGGCGTCGTTCGTGCGCGAGCGCGCCGATGGCTACACGTTGCTGATGGCAACGAGTTCCACCAACGCGGCCAATCCGCATCTTTACAGCCGCCTGGGCTTCGACGTCGAGCGCGACTTCGCGCCCGTCGCGTTCATCGCATCGATCCCGAACATTCTCGAAGTGCCCAGGAAATCGGATTTTCAGACCGTGGATCAGTTGGTCACCTATGCGCGTGCGCATCCGGGCAAGCTCAACTACGCATCGGGCGGGGTGGGATCGTCGCAGCACTTGGCGGGGGCGATGTTCCGTCACGTCACGGGCGCCGACGTCACGCACATCCCCTACAAGGGCAGCGGCCCGGCCGTCTCCGATCTTCTGGCCGGTCAAGTCGACATGATGCTGGACACCGGCTCGCTGGCGCAGGTGAAGGGTGGGGCACTGCGCGCGCTGGCCGTGGCCTCGAAGGCCCGCGTGCCGGCGTTGCCTGACGTGCCCACGTTTGCCGAAGCAGGGATCAAGGACATGTATGCGGCCGCCTGGTACGGCGTGATGGCACCGGCCAATACACCGCCCGAGATCGTGACGCGGTTGAACACCGAAATCAACGCCATCCTGGCTGAACCCGAGGTGCGCGACACCATCATCAATCTGGGGGCGGAGATGCGCGAGGCGCAAAGCCCGGCACAGTTTCAGGCGTTTGTCACCAGCGAGATCGCGCGCTTCAAAGGCATCGTCGAGATGTCCGGCGCCAAGATGGAGTAGGGCGGCACCGATTGCTATCATGGCGGCCATTCTTACGCGTGGAGCATTGATGGCTTTCGATCTGCCTTATCCCGATTTGACCGCCGAGCGTCTCGGCAATACCGATACGCCCGGCGTATGGCTGTTCGATTCCGGCAAGCCGGGTCCCACCGTGATGCTCACCGCGCTCACGCACGGCAACGAGCTCTGTGGCGCCTGGGCGTTGAAGGACCTGCTCGCGGCCGGTGTGCGGCCGCAGCGCGGTCGGCTCATCGTGGTTTTCGCCAACCTCGACGCTTACGATCGCTTCGATCCCGCGCATCACGATGCCAGCCGTTTTGTCGAGCAGGACATGAATCGGGTGTGGGACCGCGATGTGCTCGCGCATCCGGTCAATGGCGAACAGCGTCGCGCGCAGGCCCTGTTGCCTTGGGTCGAGCAGGCCGATTGGCTGCTCGATCTGCATTCGATGCATGAAAAGGGCGAGCCCCTGTTGCTGACCGGCGTCCTGCCGCGCAACATCGAATTGGCCCGGCAGTTGGGGGCGCCTGAGTATGTGATCGTGGATGCGGGTCACAAGGATGGTGTGCGCATGCGCGATTTCGGCCGCTTCGGCGATCCGGACGCAAGCGATGCGCTGGCCTTGTTGATCGAATGCGGCTATCACGGCGATCTGCAGTCCCATCGCGTGGGATTGGACATGGTGGCGCGCTTTCTGGCCGCCTCCGGCATCGTGGCGGCCGAAGCATTGCCTGCCGACTGGCGCCTGCCCGATCCCGCCAGGCAAACCGTGCTGCAAGTGACGGATGCCGTCGTGGCACCGTCGATGGACGTCACGTTTGCGCAGCCGTGGCAGGGCTTGGAGTGTCTTGAAGCGGCGGGCACCCCCATCGCGACGATGGATGGCCGCACCGTGGGTACGCCCTACGCCAATTGTTCGTTGATCATGCCGTCGCTTCGCCAGTTGAAGCCCGGCGTGACGGTAGTGCGGCTGGCGCGCACGATTTAAGCCGATCGCCTCGGGGCGGGGCAGGCAGTGCCGCCGCCGCTGCCTCGATCGACCGCATCGGCTGGGAAAGACCCCACGCTTCTCGCGGATCATCCTTGGCAAACATGGCAAGAGGCCTGCGACAGGGATGTCGCAGGCCTCTTTTAAATCAGACCGATGTGAATCCGGCCGATGTAAGTCAAACCGGATCTGAATCCGGCCGATCTGAATCCGACCGATGCGAATCAGTCCAATCAGCTCGACGCCAGCCGCTTGATGAAGATGTGGCTGTTGCGCGATTTGTTGATCGCGCTTTGCTTTTGCGGCGGCAGGTCGGTCACGCCGCCTTGCACGAATCCGCGCTTCACGAACCAATGCGAGGTGCGGGTGGTGAGCGCAAACAAGCGCTTCACGCCCATCGCGCGAGCCCGCGCCTCCATGTGGCGCAGCAGCAGATCGCCTTCGCCCGTGCTTTGCCATTCTGGGTGCACGATCAGGCACGCCAGCTCGGCCATCTGGTTTTCGGGGTAGGGATAGAGCGCGGCACAACCGTAGATCACGCCGTCGTGCTCCAGTACCGTGAAGCGCTCCACGTCGCGCTCGATCACGCTGCGCGGGCGCGGCACCAGGGTGCCGTCCGCCTCCAGCGGTTCGATCAGGCTCAGGATGGCGCCCACGTCATCCAGGGTGGCGGGGCGCAAATCGTCCAGCGTATCTTCCACCACCATCGTGCCCACGCCATCATGGGTAAAGATCTCGAGCAGCACGCTGCCGTCCAGCGTGAACGGCACCAGGTGGGCGCGCGCCACGCCGCGCTTGACCGCCAGCGATGCGTAGCGCAGAAAAAAGGCCGTGTCTTCGTCCAGACTGCCCGCCGTCAACATGGCGTCGGCATCCACCCGCGCCAGTTCGGTATCGACCGTGCCGTCGTCGTTCATCACGCCCTGCGTCTCGGTCAGGAAAATGAGTTTTTCGGCGCGCAGGGCCACGGCCACGCTCGTCGCCAGCTCTTCCATGGCCAGATTGAAGGCGTCGCCCGTGGGCGAAAAGCCCAGCGGCGACAGCAGCACGATGGAATGGCGCTCGGTGGCAAAGCGCAAGGCGTCGACGTCGACTTTGCGCACCAGACCGAAGTGCTGATAATCCACGCCATCGAACACGCCGGCCGGCTTGGCCGTAACGAAGTTGCCCGAGATCACCCGCACACGGGCGTTGGACATCGGGGTATTGGGCAACCCCTGGCTGAAGGCCGCTTCGATATCGAGGCGAATTTCGCCTGCGGCCTCTTTGGCGCATTCCAGCGCTGCAGCGTCGGTAGGCGCCATGCCGCGGTCGAACTGCTGCGTGTAGCCCTTCAAGCGCAACTGCTCGTTGACCTGCGGGCGCGACCCGTGCACGAGCACGAGCTTGATGCCCAGTGACGACAGCAGCGACAAATCCTGCACGAGCGCGTTGAGAGCGCCGGCCTGTACGAGCTCGCCGCCGAAGGCGACGACAAAGGTCTTGCACCGGAACGCGTGCACGTATGGCGCCACGTCGCGGAACCAGCGCACGAACTGTGCGGCGGCAAAACCAGGCGCTTCCAGCGCGGAGACGGTATCGGGTTCCAGATCGGACATTTTGCGGCGGCAGCTTAAAAACGAATGGCGAAATTATAATGGTCGGCTAATGAACCCCAATATGCCCGATTCCGCCGGCCCTGTCGCCGCCGCGCAAGCCCGTCCCCAACGGCCCGAGCGCGTGATTCCCCCCATCTCCTACCCCGAGGATCTGCCCGTCAGCGGCCGCCGGGACGACATCGCGCGCGCGCTCAATGCCCATCAGGTCATTGTGGTCTGCGGCGAGACCGGCTCCGGCAAAACGACGCAGCTGCCCAAGATCTGCCTGGAGCAGGGGCGTGGCCGGCGCAAGATGATCGGCCACACACAGCCGCGGCGGATCGCGGCCACTTCGGTGGCCAAGCGGATCGCCGACGAGCTCAATACGCCGCTGGGCGACGTGGTGGGCTACCAGGTGCGATTCAACGACCGTACCGGCCCCAACGCGGCGATCAAGCTGATGACGGACGGTATCTTGCTGGCCGAGTCGCAGCGCGATCCGATGCTGCGTAAATACGACACGATCATCATCGACGAGGCGCATGAACGCAGCCTCAACATCGATTTTCTGCTGGGTTATCTCAAGCAGTTGCTGCCGCGCCGCCCGGATCTGAAAGTCATCATCACCTCGGCCACCATCGATGCCGATCGTTTCGCGCAGCACTTTGCGTCGGCCGACGGCGTGCTGGCACCGGTGATCGAAGTGTCCGGGCGCCTGTTTCCGGTCGAAATGCGCTACCGGCCGGTGCGCGACGACAAGGCCGAAGACGACGCGCCGCGCGCGGCATCGCGCTCCGGCGAGCGCATGTCGGGTGATGAGGAGCGCGACCTGATCGACGCCATCGTCGATGCCGTCGATGAATGCGCCGCCCACGGACCGGGCGATGTGCTGGTGTTCCTGCCGGGCGAGCGCGAGATTCGCGAGGCGGCCGAAGGCCTGCGCAAGCATCACCCGGTGGGCACCGAGATTTTGCCGCTCTACGCGCGGTTGTCGCAGGCCGAGCAGGAGCAGATCTTCCGGCCGCGCAGCAACGCCCGCCGCGTGGTGCTGGCCACCAACGTGGCCGAAACGTCGCTCACCGTGCCCGGTATCCGATTTGTGGTCGACAGCGGTCTGGCCCGTATCAAGCGCTACTCGTGGCGCAACAAGGTCGAGCAGTTGCGGATCGAGTCGATCAGCCAGGCGTCGGCCAATCAACGGGCCGGGCGGTGCGGCCGGGTGGGGCCGGGCGTCTGTATTCGTCTGTACGACGAGGTCGATTTCAACAACCGCGCGCCCTTCAGCGATCCCGAGGTGCTGCGTTCGTCGCTGGCGTCGGTCATCCTGCGGATGAAGGCGCTCAAGCTCGACGATATCGAGCAGTTTCCGTTCGTCGAAGCGCCGCCCGGGCGTGCCATCGCCGATGGCTATCACCTTCTGCAGGAGCTGGGCGCCATCGAGCAGGGCGAAGACGGGGGCGAGGGCGGCTTCGTGCTCACCCATCTCGGCCGCGAACTTGCGCGCCTGCCGGTCGATCCGCGAATCGGCCGCATGATCCTGGCTGCGCGCGACAACGACTGCCTGTCCGAGATGTTGATCATCGCGTCGGCACTCTCGTCGCAGGATCCCCGTGACCGCCCCATGGCGGAACGCGATGCCGCTCAGACCGCGCATGCCAAATTCAACGACGACAAATCCGAGTTCGTGTCGTATCTGAAGCTCTGGGCCTGGTACAACGAACAGGTGCAGCACAAAGGCTCGCAGCGCAAGCTGGTTGGGCTCTTGCGGCAGAATTTTCTGTCGCCGTTGCGATTGCGCGAGTGGCACGACGTGCATACGCAGCTTTCGGCCGTGGTGGGCGAGCAGGGCTGGCGTGTCAACGGCGCCGAAGCCACCTATGAGCAACTGCACCTGGCGTTGCTGGCGGGTTTGCTTGGCAATGTCGGCATCAAGAGCGAAGAGGCCGGCCACTATCAGGGGGCACGCGAGGTTCGCTTCCACATCCATCCCGGGTCGACCTTGATCAAAAAGGCCGGCAAGTGGATCGTGGCCGCCGAATTGATCGACACCACCCGCTTGTTTGCGCGCTGTATCGCCCGCATCGATCCGGCGTGGGTCGAACGCGTGGCCGCGCACCTGCTGCGCAAGCAGTGGAGCGATCCGCGCTGGGAGAAAAAAAGCGGGCAGGTGGTGGTCAATGAACGGGCCACGTTGTATGGCCTGACGCTTTATTCGGGCCGGCGGATGCAGTACTCGCGCATCAATCCCAAGCACGCGCGCGAGCTCTTCATCCGCGAAGCGCTGGTGCCGGGCGAGATCGATACGCGCCTGCCGTTTGTGGCCCACAACCGCAAGCTTGCGGCCGAGATCGAAAAGCTCGAGCATCAAACGCGTCGCCCGGACATCCTCGTCGACGACGATCTGATTTACGCGTTCTACGACCAGCAGTTGCCGGCCGATATTGCGCAGACCACGTCGCTCGAGAAATGGGTGAAGGGGCTGGACAAGGCGGCCGCAGCCAAGTTGCTGTTGAGCCGCGATGCGCTCATGCGGCACGAGGCGGCTGGCGTCACCACCGATGTCTTCCCGAAGAAAGTCGAGTGGCAGGGCACCACCTTCACGCTGGATTACCACTTCGAGCCGGGATCGCCACGCGACGGCGTCACCATGACCGTGCCATTGGTCGCGCTCAATCAGGTCGACCCCGTGCGTGCCGAGTGGCTGGTGCCGGGCATGCTGAAAGAGAAGGTGCATCTGCTGTTGAAATCATTGCCGCAGAAAATGCGCCGCCATTGCGTGCCGTTGCCCGACTACGCTGCCGGGTTTTTCGATCGATGGTTCGATAGCTTGCAAGATCCCCAGCAGGGACTGCTCGATGCCATCTCGGCCGATATGCAGAAGCAGGTCGGCGTGCGGCCGCTGGCATCCGATTTCAAGATCGAAACGCTGCCGGCGCATCTGTTCATGAACTTCCGGGTCAATGACGAGCATGGCCGCATGCTGGCCGCCGGCCGCAACCTGGCACAGATCAAGGCCGAGCACGGACGCCAGGCGCAGGCCACGTTCCAGCAGATGGCCGGGCGCGACAGTCAGGTCGCCGAAGCGCTGGCGCATGAGAACCTCACGTCGTGGTCATTCGGCGCACTGCCGGAGCTGATGGAAATCAAGCGTCGCGGTCAGTCGTTCGTGGGCTATCCCGCCCTCGTCGCGCGCGATTCGCACGCCGATCTGGACGTGTTCGACGATCCGGACGATGCCAAGCGGCATCACCGCGCCGGATTGCTGAAGCTGTTCCGGCTGGGATTGCGCGATCAGGTCAAGTTTCTGGAGAAGAACCTGACCGATCTCACCAAGATGAGCATGCTGTACATGCCACTGGGTACTCAGGAACAACTGCGCGACCAGATCGTGGATTGCGCTTTGGCCCTGGCTTGCCTGGGCGACCCGTGGCCTACCGATGAGGCCAGCTTCGAGGCGCGCCGTATCGAAGGCAAAGGGCGCATTGGATTGCTGGCGCAGGAAGTGGCGCGTCTGGCCGGGGCGATTCTGACCGAGTGGGGCGCTCTGCAGCGAAAAATGGCGCAAGCCAAGCCGCATCCCGCGGCCTATGCCGATCTGCAACAACAGATCGGCGCGCTCGTGCCGGCCAATTTTATTCGCGATACGCCGTATGAGCAGCTCAAGCATTTTCCGCGCTACCTGAAAGCCGCGGTGGCGCGCATCGACAAGCTGCGGGCCGATCCCGCGCGCGACGCCAGATTGATGACCGACATGGCCGGATTGCTCACGCAATATCAACGCGCGCGCACCGCCCGCAAAGGCGCGCCGGATGCAAGGCTCGACGATTTTCGCTGGCTGCTGGAAGAACTGCGCGTGGCGTTATTCGCTCAGGAACTGCGCACGCCGATGCCGGTGTCGGTCAAGCGGCTGGAGAAGAACTGGGCGGCATTGGCGCGATAGGGAACTGCACCGGATGGCCATCGCATTTTGCGACTCGCCCCGCCGTGTCGGCTTGGCGCTATGCTTAGGGGACGATATTTTTTGAGGAATTTCGCAATGGACCTCGTTATTGAAAATCTGGATGCGATGACGACTGAGGAAGCGTCGCGTTTCTTGACTACTTTCGACGCCTCACTGCGCGACGACGACGGTGCGGTTGCGAAGTCCCATCTCCATGCCGGTCATCCGATCTTTTATGCTGAACACGACACGCCCGAAGGCATGTGTGTGAAGGAATATCCGAGCGGTCGAAAAGAATTGATCACGTTCGACTTTGCGATTGGCAAAGAGGTGCTTATCTCGGTGATTCAGGCTTGATGCGGCCTCAGATGTGGATCGTGGCCGGTCCGAATGGGTCAGGAAAAACGACGCTTTCGCGTCGATACTTTGTCGGTCGCATACCCGTCGTCAATCCCGACGAAATTGCGCGAGGCCTGGCGTCGGGCTATGCGTTCGATGCCCGGCAAAGTCTCGCCGCGGGACGTGAAGCCATCGCCCAGCGCGAGGCACATGTTTTGGCCATGCGGTCGTTCGCTATCGAGACGACGTTGACAGGCAAGGGCGAATTGCAGTTTATCGATCGCGCGCGCGAAGCTGGATTTAAAGTGAACCTTGTCTACACCGGGCTAAACAGCGCATTTCTATCGATGCTGCGGGTGACGCAGCGCGTGACGGCAGGGGAGCACGCGATACCCTTGGTAGATATTGTCCGTCGATATCCACGCAGTATCGAGAATTTGACGCTTGCCGCCAAGCGAGTCGATCGATTGCTGGTGCTGGATAATTCTTCAAATCGACGCCGGCTCATCCTTTCGCGCGATCAAGATCGCGTGCGTTATCTTGCCGCCGAAATCCCGGCCTGGGCTGAGCGCGCGCTCGAATTTCGCACTCGCTCTCAAAGTATGTAGCGGTAAATGTCGGCCAGCCAACCGGTAGTCGAACTCGCCGGGGCCGCCACATGACGACCGTCTCAGAGCCCCTCGTTATGCTGCTTCGCGCATGTCGTCAATGCAGCGGCGATCTTCGCTTCGCCTTCTTTCTCGAACAGCCGCGCCAGCGTGATTTGCGCCACCGGATCGCCCGCTTGCGCCGCCCGCCAGCGCAAGCCCAGGATGAAGTCGTTTGCGAGATCGGACGTCGACGCGCCGTCGTAGGATGACGTCGCCTGCAGCAGGTCTGCCAGCTTGTTCCAGCCCGACGGCACCTTCTGATGCAGCAGCCAGGCAATCACCGGCTGGGCCGACTCCCAGTCTTCATCGTCCATTATCCGGGAGATCAGTCTTGCAGCTGCACGCCAATGGCCTTCGGCCGCCGCGCGGGCATATAGGGCGGATGCTTCGGAATCAGGGCTGGATGCCGCGCGCTCGAAGGTTGCCTGCGCCTGCGCCGAGGGTGTGGGTGCATTGGGGGCGACACAAGCAAACTGGGCCAGGTCCTTCGCCGGATCGGCCGGTTGATTCAGCCTGTCCTGCTCGGTCAGGGCGTGCTTGAGAATGGCGTGCACCTCGCGTTCAGGCACCGTGTCGTACACCCATTGAGTAAGTGCAGCCCGCCGTTCGTAAAACGTCGCCACATCTTCATGCTCGGGGAGCACGTCCTCAGGCGAGGATTCGGCCACCGCAGTGGCCCTTGAGGCCGATGCAACCGAAGTAGGCGACGAAGCAGCATGCACTGTCAATGCTGTCGCGCAAGCCATTGATAGACCCAATACGAGCACTGCGCGCGTCAATCCGAACAAGGTCATGCGCCATCCATCAGACGAAAAAGAAGGCGCGATCATAACGGCATCGCGCCTGCTTTATATAGCGAACCGCATTCCGGATCGCAAACCAACGCATCGGAGTGCACGTTCGACTGCCTGAACGGGAAAACAACCTGCGTGAGCGGCAAAAAACACTGCCGTAGCGGCAGAGCCCGCCGTCTGGAAAAACTAAATGAAGAAGAACGCCAGAATCACCAACACTATCAGCACCACCTTGGTGATCTTGTACACCGTTCGGTTCCACTGCTTGAACGCCTTGCGCTTTTGATCCAGCTTCCAGTGCGCATGGGTCAACTTATTGATCGCACCGGTTTTGTCGCCGCTGTCATTGGGCGATGCCGCGGCAGACATCACGACCTTGCCGAACCAGCGATTGAATGCTTCGGCCCAGCGCCATTTCAGCGGCCGCTCGATGTCGCAAAAGAGAATGATGCGATTGGCTTCAGAATGGTTGTACGCTTCATGCACGTAGGTTTCGTCGAACACCGTACCTTCGCCGTCGCGCCAGCTATACGACTCGCCGTCCACCGCGATGAAGCAGCGATCGTCGTTGGGGGTGGCCAACCCCAGGTGATAGCGCAGCGAACCCGAAAACGGGTCGCGATGCTTGTTCAGCTTTCCGCCCGGAGGCAACTCGGCAAACATCGCCGCTTTCACGGTGGGAATGGTTTTGAGCAATGCCACGGTGCGGGGGCAGAACTCCTCGGCCGACGGATGGCGGGCGTCGTACCACTTCAGATAAAAGCGCTTCCAACCGTATTTGAAGAACGAATTGAACCCGATATCGTCGTGCTTCTCGGCCGCCTTGATGTGCCTCAGGCGCTGCATATCGAGCGCTTCGTCGCGAATCACTTCCCAATTGTCCTGCAGCTTCTGCAGCTCGGGCAGGGCAGCCGGCGCCACGAACGGCGTGGTGGGCACGCGCGAGCACAGGATCATGAACGCATTGATGGGGGCAAGCAGTACCGAGTGATCCAGAAACTGTCGGGCCAGGGGCAGGCGAACGCGCCCGCGATAGTGGGCAAACAGGATGGAAGCCAGCCAGATGCCGGCAATAAACCATTTCATCGTTTTTTCCTCGTCTTCCCGGCACAGACGCGTACCTGGACAGATGACCCCATTTTTGCACATCGGGACCCGGCTTGCCGGGCCCGCCCGGAGGCGGGCGAAACCGGGTCGCAATAGGTACAATTCCGCCCATGTCTGAAGATGTCCAAACTCCCCCCCCGCCTTTTGTCCATTTACGCGTGCACTCCGAATTTACGGTGGTGGACGGTATCGTGCGCATCCCCGATCTGATCAAGCGCACGGTCAAGCTGGGCCAGCCTGCTGTGGCGCTGACCGACCTGGCCAACCTGTTTGGCTGGATCAAGTTCTACAAAGGGGCCCGGGGCGCGGGAATCAAGCCGATCGCCGGCTGCGACGTCTGGATTTCCAACGAGGAAGACCGCGACAAGCCGTTCCGGCTATTGCTGCTGGTTGCCAGCACGCAGGGCTACCTCAACCTGTGCGAACTCATCTCGCAAGCCTGGCTGACCAATCAGCATCGCGGGAAAGCCGAGATTCGCCGCGAGTGGCTGGTGGGGCAGGAAGGCTTGATTGCGTTGTCGGGCGGGCGCATGGGCGATGTGGGCCAGGCGCTCGAGGCCGGCAACCTGCCCGCGGCGCAGGCTGCGGCCCGGCGTTGGGCCGAATGCTTCCCCAACAATCATTTCTATATCGAATTGCAGCGCGCCGGCCATGACGGCGACGAGACGTACACCCAGGCCGCGATGCGCTTGGCGGGCGATTGCGGCTTGCCGGTAGTCGCCACTCATCCGGTCCAGTTTCTGGATCGCGACGAATTTCAGGCGCACGAAGCGCGCGTTTGCATTTCGGAAGGCGAGATCCTCGCCAATCCGCGCCGGGTCAAACGGTTCACGCCCGAGCAGTACATGCAGTCGTCCGAGGAGATGACGCGCAAGTTCGCCGACGTGCCCTCCGCGATTGCCAACACCATCGAGATCGCCAAGCGCTGCAACCTCACGCTGGTGCTCGGCAAGCCGCGCTTGCCCAATTTCCCGACGCCGGAAGGCGTCACGCTCGATCAACATCTGATCGATCTGTCGGTGCTGGGACTTGAAAAGCGGATGCTTCAGCTGTATCCGGACGACGCCGAGCGCGCCGCCAAATACCAGGAATACACCGATCGCTTGATGTGGGAATGCAAAACCATCATTCAGATGGGGTTCCCGGGCTACTTCCTGATCGTGCAGGACTTCATCAACTGGGGCAAGCAGAATGGCGTGCCGGTGGGACCGGGCCGGGGTTCCGGTGCGGGCTCGCTCGTGGCCTATGCCCTGGGCATTACCGATCTCGATCCGATCCGTTACGACTTGCTGTTCGAGCGCTTCCTGAATCCCGAACGGGTCTCGATGCCCGACTTCGATATCGACTTCTGCCAGGATAACCGCGAACGCGTCATCGACTACGTCAAGATCAAGTATGGCCGCGAGGCTGTCAGCCAGATTGCGACCTTCGGTACGCTGGGCGCCAAGGCCGTCGTGCGGGATGCGGGCCGCGTGCTCGATATGCCCTACATGATGTGCGATGGCCTCTCCAAGCTCATCCCGTTCAATCCGGCCGATCCCTGGACGCTCGCGCGCACGCTGCGCGACGAGCCGGCCTTCAAGGAGCGCTACGAGCAGGAAGAGGAAGTGCGGGCGCTGGTCGATCTCGCGCAACCGCTCGAAGGCTTGACGCGCAACATCGGCATGCACGCCGGGGGGGTGTTGATCGCCCCGGGCAAACTCACCGATTTCTGCCCGTTGTATTGCCAGCCGGGTCAGGAAAACAGTGCGGTCTCACAATTCGACAAGGACGACGTCGAAGCCGCCGGCCTGGTCAAGTTCGACTTTCTGGGTTTGCGCAACCTGACGATTCTGGATTGGGCCGTGCGCTACGTGCAGCGCTTCAACCCCGATAAGCGCGAATTCGACATCATGGCGCTGAAGCTGGATGATCCGGCGGCCTACAAGATTTTGTGCGACGGCAATACCACAGCGGTGTTCCAGCTCGAATCGCGCGGCATGAAGGAACTGCTCAAAAAGCTGCGTCCCAATACGTTCGAAGACATCATCGCCATGCTGGCGCTGTATCGGCCCGGTCCGCTCGAGTCGGGCATGGTGGACGATTTCGTCAATCGCAAACATGGCCGTGCGGCGGTGGACTATTTCCATCCCGACCTCGAAGGCACGCTCAAAAGTACGTATGGCGTGATCGTCTATCAAGAGCAGGTGATGCTGATCTCGCAGATCATCGGCGGCTACTCGCTGGGCGGCGCCGATCTGCTGCGCCGCGCGATGGGCAAGAAAAAAGCCGAGGAGATGGCCAAGCACCGCGAGCTCTTCGAGAAGGGCGCGGTCGAGAAGGGCCATGACGCCAAGCTGGCCGTCACGCTTTTCGATCTGATGGAAAAATTCGCGGGGTACGGCTTCAACAAGTCGCACTCCGCCGCCTATGCGCTGATCGCCTATCAAACCGCATGGCTCAAGGCCTACCATCCGGCGGAGTTTCTGGCCGCCACGCTCTCGTCCGATATGGACGACACCGACAAGGTGCAGACGTTCTGGCGCGATGCGCTCGAAAACGGCGTTGAAGTGTTGCCGCCGGACGTCAATGCATCGGGCTACCGTTTCGAACCGGTGGCGGATCGTCATACCGAAAAGGGCCTGCCTCCCCGCACCATGCGCTATGGACTGGGGGCGGTGAAAGGCACGGGCCAGGGTGCGGTTGAAGACATTGTCCGTGCGCGCGAGGAGGGTGGACCCTTCAAAGATCTGTTCGACTTCTGCCGCCGCGTGGGCAAGCAGTCCGTCAACCGTCGTACTGTAGAGGCCTTGATCCGCGCCGGGGCCTTCGACGGCATCGCCGCCAACCGTGCGGCATTGCTGGCCTCCGTGCCCATGGCAATGGAAGCGGCCGAGCAGGCGGCCCGCAGCGCCAATCAGAATTCGCTGTTTGGCGATGACACCGGCGACGTGGTGGCCATGGAGCTGCACAAGGTGGCGCCGTGGGGCTTGCATACCCGGTTGACCGAAGAGAAATCCGCGCTGGGTTATTACTTCAGCGGCCATCTGTTTGACGCCTGGCGCGACGAAGTGCGCCGCATCGTGCCCTCGCCGCTCGTGCGCCTGGAACCCATGCGCGATTTGCAGTGGATGGCGGGTGCCTTGTCCAGCGTGCGTACGATGATGACGCGACGCGGCAAAATGATGTTCGTCGTCATGGACGATGGCAGCGCCCAGATCGAAGTTGCGGTGTACGCCGAACTCATGGAGAAACACCGCGACCGTCTGCGCGAGGATCAACTGCTCATCGTGCACGGCAAGGTCACCAACGACGAGTACTCGGGCGGCGTACGTATCGTTGCCGATTCGCTATACGATTTGCAATTGGCGCGCGAAGCGCGTGCGCGGGCATTACGCATCCGGCTCAACGGCCAGGCCGACGCCGACAAGCTGCGGCAAATGCTCAATCCTTATCGTGCCGAACCCGACAGCGGGATTCCCGGCACTCCGGTCGAGATCAGCTATATGCGCAACAACTTTCTGTGTACGGTGCGCCTGGGCGAAGCCTGGCGTGTGCGGATGGCCGACACGCTGCTCGAGCAACTGGGCACGTGGGCCAAGCCCGACGGCATTGAGGTGCTCTACTGATGCCCGGGTTACGCATCGTGCACACCGAGGCCGCGATCGGCTTCGGCGGCCAGGAACACCGCATCTACAAGGAAGTGTTGGCCATGCGCGAGCGCGGTCACCATATCGAGGTGGTGTGTCAGCCGCATGCCAAGATGCTGCCGCGGCTGCGTGCTGCCGGGTTCGTGGTGCACACGATTCCGATGGGGGGCCTGCGTAATTATGTGAAGGGCGTCTATGCGCTCTGGCGGCTGTTTCTTGCCCGCCGTTATGACGTGGTCAATACGCATAGCCGGATGGACACCATCATCGCCGCTGCCGCGGGGCGCCTGGCCGGCGTGCCGCTGGTGGTGCGCACCCGCCACTTGTCCAATAAAGTCACGTCGATGCTGTCATACACCTGGCTGCCGCATCGCGTGACGGCAGTGAGCGACCATGTGCGCGGCTACCTGATCCAGCGGGGCGTGCCGCCCGAGCGGATCGCCACGGTGTATTCACCGGTGGCATTGCCGCCGCAGGTCGAGCATTCCACCTTGCGGTCCGAGTTGGGGTTAAGCGACGATCACCTCGTCGTCGGTTGCGTGGCGGTCATGCGCGCGACCAAGGGGCACCGCGATCTGGTCGACGCCATGGCGCCGCTGATTCGCGAGAACCCCATGCTGCATATGGTGTTCGTGGGCGGGGGATCGCCCACCTTCGAACAGGTTCATGCCTATGTCCAGCAGCAAGGCCTCGGATCGCGCATCCATTTGATGGGCATGCGCGACGACGTGCCCAATCTCCTGGCGGGATTCGACCTGTTCGCGCTCGCCACCCAGCAGGAAGCGTCGGGCACGGTATACGTTGAAGCGGCCGCCAGCGGCCTGCCGGTGGTTGGCACCAACGTGGGCGGTGTGTCGGAAATGATGCGCGAGGGGATCACCGGCATTCTGGTGCCCCCGAAAGACCCTGTCGCATTGGGTGCCGCGCTCAAGCGCCTGATCGACGATCCCGAGTTGCGTTGCCGCATGGGCGACGCCGGTCGCCGCATGGTCTGGGAAGAGCGGGCATTTTCGACCGAGCTTCTGGCGGAGCGCACCGAAAATTTGTATCGCCAGTGGCTGGCGGAGCGCGGTCATCGGGCGTCCGAGACGACGTTACCCGCATGACGGCGCGCGCGACGCTTTCGGTGATCCTCATCGCTAAAAACGAAGAGGCGCACATCCTCGAGTGCCTGAAATCGGTGGCCTTTGCCGACGAAATCATCGTTATCGATAGCGGGAGTTCCGACGATACTGTTGCCTTGGCACGCCAAGCCGGTGCCATCGTTACCGTCACGCCGGATTGGCCCGGTTTCGGGATCCAAAAAAACCGGGCGCTGGCTCAGGCGACGTGCGATTGGGTGCTGTCGCTGGACTGCGACGAACGCATTACCCCTGAGCTGGCTACCGAAATTACCGCCATACTCACGTTACCGGGCGCGTCTGATGCGTATGCCATTCCGCGTCTGTCCGAGTTCTGCGGCCGTTTCATCCGTCATAGTGGGTGGTGGCCGGATCCCGTCATCAGGCTGTTCCGGCGCGGTGCGGCACGTTTTACCGACGCGGCAGTGCATGAGAAGGTGACGGTGACGGGCAAGATTGGGCAGTGCCGGGCAAATATGTTGCATTTTCCCTACGATGGCCTGAGCGACTGGATCGACAAAATGAATCGGTACTCGTCTGCCGCTGCTCAGATCAAATATGATGCGGGCCGCACGTCGTCGGCGTGGGGTGCGCTGATGCGCGGATGTTGGACGTTTTTCAGGGCTTATGTGCTGCGTCGGGGCTTTCTGGATGGTTGGCAAGGCGTTGTTTTGGCGGCGGGTTCGGGAGCGGGAAACTTCTTTCGGTATGCCAAATTGATCGCGTTAAAAGAGAATAAGAAGAGGGAAGATTGTTGAGCCGCTTCACCCCAGTTTCGATCGATCAGCTTCCTGGATGGCCTATTCAAGCGTAATGAATATTCTCTTTACCAACTTCTTGACCTCGCCTGGAATCGACGGTCACACGATCTACATCGCGACGCTCGCGCGCGCGTTGTCGGCTCGTCACACCATTACGGTTGCAGCGCCGGCAGGCAGTGGGCTGTATCGCCGCGTGGGCGAGATTCCGGGCGTGCAGCGTGTGGCGCAGTCTTTCCCCAATCGCATTCATCACATGCTGGCTGCGGCGCGCCAGTTTCGCCGGTTGATCAACGACAATCAGTTCGATGTCATCCACGTCAACGGCTCGGCGGATCACCGTCTGGCCATTGTAGCGACCCGCGGCATGGGTGCCTCACGTCCGCGCATTATTTTCACCAAGCACAACGATCACTTTTCGTCGCGCTTCGGTTCGGCGCTGCGTGCACGCATGGGCACCGATTATGTGATCGGCGTGTGCGAGTTCGTCCATCGTCAGCTCGAGAAGTCGCCGTTTGCCATCTGCCCCATCGATACCGTGTACAACGGCATCGACACCCAGGTATTCGCCCCGCGCCCGCGCGAGGACGCGTTTGCGTTGGCCGAACAGTGGGCGGGCCGCAAGCTGGCGCCCGGCACCCTCATTCTGGGCAGCAATGCCGGTACGGGCAGCTACAAGGGTTGGCAAGACATGATTACGGCCGTGGGCAAGCTGGCCGATCCCATCCGCCGGCGCGTGCACATTTTCCTGGCGGGCGAATTGCCCACCCGCGCGCAGCGGCAGTTCGTCACTGATGCCGGGATGACCGAACATGTCACGTTCGTGGGCCGTCTGGACGACGTCCGGCCCCTCGTAGCCTGCTTCGATATCGGCTTCGTGCTGTCATACCGGGTGGAAACCATTTCGTTCGCTTGCCGCGAAATGATGGCGATGGGTATTCCGGTCATTTTGACCGATCACGGCGGGCTGCCTGAAAACGTCACCAACGGCCGGGAAGGCTGGATCGTACCCAAGCGCGATACCGATGCCATTGCGGCGCGTGTGCTGGACGTACTCAACAATAGGTCGCTGCTGAGTTTGATGGGCATTGCCGCCCGCGAACGCAGCGTGCGCCAGTTCGGCGTCGAGCAATTCATCCTGAACACGGAAGCGGTGTACCGCAAAGCGGTCGCCCGCGAACGCGGCGCGCGCGTAACGACCCTGCGCGAGGGCTAGGCGCGTCTGGCGCGCTTGGGGGTGAAAATCGCCGGCATGGCCGCGGCGGTTACCGCTACATGCCATCCCGCAGGATGGCCTTTTCGGCCGCGATCTCAGTGTGCAACGGCGGGTGCGGTGAGTTGTTCCAGCCGGGTCAGCCACGTCAGTGCGTGTTCGCGTGCGTCGCCGCACATCGCCGCTTCCGGCTGCAAACCGCCACAGAACGCCGGACGCTCCGGTTTGCCGAAGAGGGCGCACCGCAGATCGGGCAGAAGCTGGATACAGGGTATCCCTGCCGGCTTCCCATTCGGCATGCCCGGGATCGGGCTGGTAATGGACGGGGCCGTGCAGCACGCGCCGCATCCCGGGCGGCAAGTCATCACAGCCATCCGCGCGCCCAGTAAAGCCCGATCGCCGCGTATTCCTTGATGATCGATCGGCTCGCATCCAGCGCCCGCTCATTGGGCCACCATGGCGAAATCGATCCGTCGGGGGGCAGCACGATCTGCGGCGCCACGGCCGCCGCAATCGCCTCCACGCCCTGCTTATGAAACACCGCCATCGCCCGCGGCATATGCAGAGCCGAGGTCACCAGAAGCACCTTGCGGATGCCCTGGTCACGCAACGCGTCTTCCGATAACGCCGCGTTCTCATAAGTGCTGCGGCTCGCGTTCTCCAGAATGATGGCGTAAGACGGCACGCCCAGTTGACGGATCTCATGCGCCATGCCCTGGGCTTCGCTGACGTCGCCTTCCAGGGCGCCGCCTGAAAGCAATACCCGGGGTGCTCGGCCGGCCAGATACAGCTCGGCCGCGGCATCCACACGCGTCGTTTTCTTCGTCTTGTCGTAAGGCTCGAACCAATTGGCGCGCGCGTTGGCGGTATTGCCCCCCAGCACCACGATGGCATCCGCCATCTCGGTTTGTTCGGGGGGTGGGTTGGGATACCAGTTCTCCAGGGCGCCGCCCAACCACAGCGACGTCACGGGCAGGCTCCACGCCGTCACCCAGATAACGCCCGCCAGCACGAAACCCGCACCCGTCTTGCGCCAGCGCAGCAGGCAGAGCACGAGGCCCACCGCGACCAGCGTGAAACACAAATTGAGCGGAATGATCAGTCCAGTCAGAAACGACGTCGTGGGCATGCGTGCAAGTCCATTACTGCGGCAAATTCAAAAGGGTAAGGGCGCGTTGGACGACTTCATCCAGCGTGGGCCAGGCATCTTCGGCGCCCACGCACACGGCGCGTGGCGACCAGGGGCCGGTGCGCGCCGGGCGGGTGACGCCAAACAATGTCAATTGCGGCGCGTCGGCGGCGGCAGCGAGATGCGATACGCCTGAGTCGTTGCAGATCGTCAACGACACGCGGGTGGTCAACGCGGCGAATGCGCCCAACGACATCGGCGGCAGCAACGTCGCCGTGGGCGCGTTGGCCCGCGCCTGCGCCTGCTCGGCCGGCGGCGGGCACATTGCGACGACGACACCGCGCGCTTGCAATCGTTGCGTCAAGGCATCGAAGTGCGGCCACACCTTCACGCGGCCTTTGTGCAAGCCCACGGCGGTGGGCGCAATCAGCACCAGCGGCTGGGCCGTGCTGGTCCATTGTTCGACGGCTGCGTCCGCCTGGGCGCGATGGGCGTCGGTCAGCGGCAGGCCCAACGTCTTGGCTGGCGATGCGCTGCCCGCCGGCAAGGCCCAGTGCGTCAGTGCCCGACGGGTCAGGCCGTACCAGGATTCCACCGCGTGCACGGGCAACTGCGGCTTGTCGATCGGCCAACGCAGCAGCACGCTGCGTCCATCGTCGCGATATCCGGCGCTGGGAATGCCGGCGAGGCGGAACACGGCGGCGCTCGAGAGCGAGTCGGGCAGCAACAGCCCGCGTGCCGGGCCCTCATCGTGGCGGCGTTGCCGGCGCACCGCACGCGCGTCGGCCCAGACCTTGCCGGTCATGGGCACGAAGCCATGCGCAGGCATTCCGGCAAGAAGATCGCGAGCCCACGGCCGCGCGCACACCACCAGCGGTGCGCCGGTGGCGGCGAGCAAGGCCAGTGATGGCAGACTCATGCAGACATCGCCCACCCAATTGGGGAGCCGGACGTATAGCGTCGAATGGGGTGACATAAACCTGAAAAGCGCGGGTTGCCGCGTTGATGCGGACTAGAGAATACCAAACCGTTAAGCGCTGTGGCGGGTCAAAGGCGCCTGCGCCGAATGCGAACGGTACAATCCCCCCACATCACGATTAAAAAGCGAGATAGCATTGAATTCTGGTGCACGCACCACGCCTGCGGGCTCTCAGCCGGTCAAAACCGAACTTTGGTCCCGGGTGTACAGCCGAGTGGGCAAGTATTGGAAAGGCCTGGCGGCTGCCGTGTTGCTGATGGCCGGCGCGGCCGCGACCCAACCCACGCTCGCCATCATCATGAAGCCCTTGCTCGATGATGGGTTCTCCGGCACCAAGCCGTATTACATCTGGTTCCTGCCGTTATCGGTCGTGGGCCTGATCACCCTGCGCGGCATCTGCAACTTCTTCAGTGAGTATTTGCTCGCTTGGGTCGCCAATAACGTACTGCTGGGCATGCGCAAGGACATGTTCGAGCGCTTGCTCGGGCTGCCGGACGCCGAGTTCAAGCGGGGCGACACCGGGCGGCTGCTCAATCGCTTCACGGTCGACGCCGGTAACGTCACCGGCTACGCAACCGACGTCATCACCGTGCTGGTGCGCGAAACGCTGGTGGTGTTGGCGCTCATTTGCGTGCTGCTTTACATGTCCTGGCAGTTGACGCTCATCATCCTGGTGATGCTGCCGGTATCGGTCACGATCGCGCGCCTGTTCACGCGCCGCCTGCGCCGCATCAACCGCGACACCGTCAATATGAACGCCGAGCTTACCCGCGTCGTGGGCGAAAGCATCGACGGTCAGCGCGTGATCAAGCTGTTCGATGGCTATGAGTTCGAGCGCGGCCGTTTCCATTTCGTCAGCAGCAAACTGCGCCGGTTCGCCATGCGCTCGGCCACCGCCGACGCGGCGATGACACCGCTCACGCAAATCTGCATCTCGATCTCGGTCGCCGCCATCATCGCCGTTGCCCTCAGCCAGGCCAATACCGGTACGCTCACGGTGGGCAGCTTCGCGGCGTTCATGGCATCGCTGGCCCAGATCTTCGATCCCATCAAGCGGCTTACCAACGTCGCCGGCAAGATGCAGAAAATGCTGGTGGCCGCGGAAAGCGTGTTCACGCTCATCGATCAAACCCCGGAAGGGGACACCGGCACACGCACGCTCGCCGAGCCGGTGCGTGGCCGCATCGAGTTCAACAACGTCACCCATCGCTTTCCTGATGCCGACCGTGACACCGTGACGGGCATCACCTTCACGGTGGAACCCGGCGAGACGGTCGCGTTGGTGGGGCGCTCCGGCAGCGGCAAGACGACCCTGGTCAACATGTTGCCCCGTTTCGTGTTGCCCGACACCGGCAACATCCTGGTGGACGGCGTACCGGTCGAAGACATTCAGCTCAGCAATCTGCGCTCGCACTTGTCGCTCGTCAGCCAGGATGTGGTGCTGTTCGACGACTCGATCGCGGCCAACGTCGGCTACGGCACCATCGGCGACGCCAACGATCAGCAGATCCGCGATGCACTCGAAGCGGCCAACCTGCTGAGCTTTGTGGATGGATTGCCCAACGGCATTCATACGCCGGTGGGTGAGAATGCGGCGCGCCTGTCTGGCGGGCAGCGTCAGCGTCTGGCCATCGCGCGCGCGCTCATCAAAAATGCGCCGATCCTGATCCTCGATGAGGCCACCTCCGCCTTGGATAACGAGTCCGAGCGCCAGGTGCAATCCTCACTCGAGCGCTTGATGAAAGGCCGTACCACATTGGTCATCGCCCACCGTCTCTCGACCGTTCAAAACGCCGATCGCATCGTGGTGCTCGATGCCGGCAAGGTGGTCGAGTATGGTGCACACGCCGAATTGCTGGCCGCCAACGGGTTGTATGCCTCGCTCTATAAGATGCAGTTTCGCGAAGATTAAGGGCGTACCTCCTCGCCTGAAACAGACCGGAGCCGCAGCAGTGGGCCGGTCTGCTGAGACAGAAAGCACATGATCCGCCTGGGAGCGGCTGGATCAGCCTGAGAGGGGTTGAACAGGCCTGGAGCGTCGAGTCCACCTGGAAGCCCTGGGTCGGCTCAGCAGTGGGGTCGGCTCAAGTGAAACGTTCCGGCGCTTAAGCATCACCGCGTCGACGCATCAAAGCAGGATGAGGTCGTATTGTTCCTGGGAGTAGGACGCTTCCACTTCCATGGATACACGTTTGCCGACCAGATCGCCCAGCATCGCCAGATGCTGACGCTCCTCTTCCAGAAAGAGATCCACCACTTCCTGCGACGCCAGGATTCGAAATTCGCGCGGATTGAATTGCCGCGCCTCGCGCAGAATCTCCCGCAGGATTTCATAGCAGACCGTGCGTGGCGTACGCACGCGGCCGCGCGATTCACATGTTGGGCAGGGCTCGCACAATTGGTGCGCCAGCGAATCACGTGTGCGCTTGCGTGTCATCTCCACCAAGCCGAGCTGGGTGAAGCCATTTACCGTCATCCGTACCCGGTCGCGCGATAACGCTTTCTTGAGCTCGGCCAGCACCGTGTCGCGGTGCTCCGGATCATCCATATCGATGAAATCCAGGATAACGATGCCGCCCAGGTTGCGCAGACGCAGCTGGCGTGCAATGGCCTGGGCCGCTTCCAGATTGGTTTTGAAAATCGTGTCGTCGAAATTTCGGCCACCCACGAACCCGCCCGTATTGACGTCCACGGTCGTCAGCGCTTCAGTCTGATCGACGATGAGATATCCGCCTGACTTCAGATCCACCCGACGTGAGAGTGCCCGGGCGATTTCGTCATCGACTCCTGCCGTATCGAAGAGCGGCCGCTCGCCGCTGTAATGCGCAATGCGCTCCGCGACCGACGGCGTAAAGGTTTTCGCCCATTCCACCAGTTCGGTTGCGACGGTGCGGGAATCGACCCGGATCGATCCCGTGTGCGGGCCGACCATGTCGCGCAGCACGCGCTGGGCGAGCGTCAACTCTTGGTAAAGCGTCGATCCAGGGGGGCGCTCACGCGCAGCGGCCTGGATGCGGCTCCACAACTTGCGCAGATAGGCCAAATCGGCGGCGATTTCCTCATCCGACGCACCCTCGGCCTGCGTGCGAACGATCACGCCACCACCTTCTTCGGGGGGCATCAAGTGCTGAATTCGCTCGCGGATGTGCTGGCGCTCGGTTTCGGACTCGATCTTTTGCGAAATGCCGATGTGCGGGTCGTGCGGCAGGTAAACCAGCATGCGGCCGGCGATGCTGATCTGCGTCGACAGCCGCGCGCCTTTGGTGCCCAGAGGATCCTTGATCACCTGAACCATGATGGTCTGACCCTCAAACAACATGCGTTCAATGGGCGTAGGCGTCAACCCTTGTGAACGTTCCTGCCGGTTTTCACGCAGATCGGCGATGTGGATAAAGGCGGCCCGATCCAGGCCCACATCGATAAAGGCGCTCTGCATGCCGGGGAGCACGCGCACGACACGGCCCAGACACACATTGCCGACATGGCCGCGCTGAATACTGCGCTCCAGATGCAACTCCTGCACTGCCCCTTGCTCGATGATGGCGACGCGCGTTTCGAACGGCGTCACGTTGATCAGAATGTCCTCGCTGGCAGGGGTCTGGGCAATCGCAGGGGGTGTCAGCATATGAGTGAGTGGTGTCGTAATTATTGTTTGGGGGTTCTGGCCAGCTGTAATGAAAGCAGGTTAAGCGTGCGAGCATCTGTTGCCATGATATACGGGCGCGCTGCCTTGCATGAGGATCAACGATGCACCGTCACACAAGGCAGGTTGAAAGTAGGGTGGTATCAGAGGGGGAGGGGCGTTCGACGCTTGACGAGCGTCGGACCGCGCGATTGCGGGCGGGAGCCTGGTCGGGCTTGGAGAGCGCGCCACATGCGTCTTGCATGGCGCGTGACCTGCGCTTTATATAGGTGTTTTCCGGGATCGGTCCAAATCAGGTGTGCCCGGGATCAGCCCGAATACGCGGGGAGAAGCAGTGATCCTGGCGGGTCTGGAGCAAGGAAGCTGCAGGATGAAGCAAGACGTTCAGGCGTGCGCTCCTTCTCTACAGGGCTGAGCAGCCCTTGCACCCGCGACATGGCTGAGCCAGCCCTCATACGCGGCATCGGCATGGAGCAGTACTCCGGCTCCGCGACTGCGTCACCCTATATAGGTGTCGATTGCAGATAGGCAGCGCGGACGGCATACCCACGGCAGGGACTCCGTTCTTATAGAGGACCCTGGATCTGTGTCTGTCTGTCTGTCTGTCTGTCTGTCCGTGCCCCTGCATGTGCCTGTGCGAGCCGAGGAGGCGTAACCGACGGCCGTCCTGCATGCATTGCCGATTTGACGCGTGATAATGTGGCACTCCACGGATGTCAGCTTGCACTCCGTAAAACCTGTGCTATAGTTCGGCCCCTTCACCAAGCAGTCAGTTGTTTTGACCGGTTGGTGCGGGTCAGGACCGGGAGATTTCCGGTCAGGATGTGGGGCAGTAAGTTTTGGTGCTAAGTTGCACTGCGATTTAAAACTGTGCTATATTCTTTGGCTCGGCAGTTGCAGCGAAATGCGGGTTAACCCCAAGGGGTACAAAGCGATTCGAAGCAGGTGCGGGACGGTTGGGAAGTGAGCTTCGGCCAGGCAACGCGAGTTGCGGAAAACTTCGGTTTTCGGTTGGTGTGAGGTGAGCGGATCGATCGGCACTGAAGTCATTTCAGCGCGATGTTCGAAGGCAAGTCAGGCGCGAAGCCGGTTGCTGAACTCAGCGAAATGTGCTAAAGTGGAGGGCTTCGCTGGACGGCGAATTGGAAGCAAAATCTTCTGGTTCATTAGTCGATCGGTGAGGTTTGCGGGCTTCGGTCTGCAAGAGATGAAGCGGTGTTATGAAGTGGTTTTTGTGGGTGGTCGCGAATAAGTCGCCAGTCACGAAAATGTCAGATTAGCGAAATAAAGCTGACTTGACGAAGTTGAAAAACTCCTTCATAATCTCGTTTCTCTGCTGCTGACACAGCAGCGCAGCGAAAGCAGCGCGGTGATGTCGGTAGTAGCGCAAGTCTGGTAACAGCGGGTGGTTTTGGTAAGCAAAATCGCGTGAGGTTATTGGTGAGAATTTCAGCCTTCGGGTTAGGTCAACGGACCGGGTCTTCGGACTTTTGCTCTTTAAAAACTAAACAACCGATAAGTGTGGGCGCTTGATGCCGTGCACGAATCTTCCTTCAGGTCTTCGGGC
>Ga0213834_100172_pt1 | contig 58070 bp, 85 predicted proteins | sample SWPTP12_FD_160580 | JGI IMG/M metagenome (GOLD analysis project Ga0213834, IMG submission 160580) | Coastal seawater microbial communities from Marineland, Florida, United States - SWP TP1 #2 | ecosystem: Environmental > Aquatic > Marine > Coastal | place: USA: Florida | collected 2016-08-06 | reverse complement strand
TGGAGACGTGGCCGAGTGGCCGAAGGCACATCCCTGCTAAGGATGCATACGGCTTATACCTGTATCGTGGGTTCGAATCCCACCGTCTCCGCCAGTTACCTTGAAAAGCCCCTATGAAGGGGCTTTTCTTTTTCCTGCTACCCCCGTCTCTACCCCCGTCCTAAACGAGGGTCTTTTTCACCCCACTCACGAGGCTCGACTGCCACTTGGCGATCGCCGCCGCATCCCAGGCGACGGCACGCGGGCCGAGCTGAACCGGCGCCGGAAACGTTCCCGCCTTGATTCGGTCATAGATTGTTGTGCGGCCGATGCCGACAGTGCTGATGACGGCCGGCAGCCGAAGAAATTGCTTCGGGGTTTCAGATTGCTTGTCCATCGTCTTTCCTTTCGTTACTGAAGTGCGCGCATCCCGCGCACGTTTCTTCTGCCACTCCCCGGCGCCGATCCCAGCCGCCGCGCCGCTCGCTCTTGCGCTTGCCGATCAAGTACAGCGCCGCCAGTAGCTTGCGGAACCGGCGATCCAGGGTCATGCGCCGGCCTGCCATGTCACGCATCGAGGCTCCCGGCCTTGTTCGCTTCAATAGCAGCGTCGGTGATTTCGTCCAACTCTGTCCCGGTGATGAACAGGGTTGCGACAGTAAGCTCGTCGTTGCCGGTGCTGCCGCTCCTGATTATTCGATACCGCGCCGCGTCCTTCGCATCATCCGACAGCGCACCGGCCGCATATTCTTTGTAGGTTGGCATCGGCTGAATTTTGTAGTCCCATGCGTGCCAGACGGTCGTGTACGGCGCAGGGCACAGCTTGCCGTTGTGCTCGCACTTCGGGCGCAGGCAGTTCGCGCATGCCGTCAGCGCGCCAGGCTCGGTGCTGGCTTCGCTTTTTGCCGCGATCCAGGAAGTCCATGCAATGTGCGTTTCTGCGTCCTCGTAGCCATCCGCCCCGGCGAACGGGGTCGTTTCGCGGATGATCGGCAGCGATTTGGCGCGCGCCCACGCCTCAAAACCTGCGCGGTACTGGTCGGTGTCTTGGGTCATGCTTTCCCCCATTTCGTTTTATATTCGGCAATGAAATGCGGATCAAAGGCGGATTTCCAGCCGCACACGCGGCACTCGAACTGGCTGCCGTTGAATGGCGCGCGTGGCATCGTGCTACAGTTTTGGCCGCCGCAATATGGCGCGTAGCCTGGCTGCGTCATCAGATTTTCGCGAACGATGCTCACGGTGCTTTCCTTTCTGCGCCTACCGGCTCATCTGCAATGCCTTCCATTTCGGCCAGCTTGTCGAGCGCCTTCTTCGCCAGCGCGTCATATTCCGCTTCGCTCGCGACAGGGATCGGGACGAAGCCGACGCCCATCTTGACGAACAGGTTTGCCACCTCAAGCGACTTGCGCTGCTGGGTTGGTGATGCGCGTTCGATGCTCACTTGGCTTGCTCCTTTGCGCCTGCTGGCGGATTAGATGGGGCGCGCTTGGTGACGAGTTCGCGCAACTGTGCCCATGGATGCTGTTCGGCGGCGAGTTTGCAGCCGGCCGCGTGGTTCAGTTCCTCGCCGTCGCGCGATGCGATCAGGCTTCGCTTGCAGCCCTTGCACGTCAGCCAATCGCCGTCGAGCTTCCAGCGGCGAGCGAACGCAATCAACTTGTCGTTGCTCTCGCGCGGAATCTTCCAGCCTTCCGGTATAACTGCCCCTGCATTGCTGTCGATACATGCCCTGCCGTATTCGCGCATCTGGTCGAGAAGCGAGCCGATGGCCTTTGCTTCGGCGCAGCGCCGGAAAACCGTGCAGCTGTCGATGATGGCTTCGATTTTGCAAATCAAGTCAGGCAGACCGCCCGGTGCGGCGGTTGCGGCATTGCTGGCAATGAGGAAGCGATAACGGATGGCGTCGGCGCGGTCGCGCGCTGCCTGCGCTTCGGTCGGTGCGGCATTGCCTGCGGTAGCGCGCCTTGCCCATGCTGCGCCGGCATCAAATGCGTCGAACGGCTTGCGGCGGTCGTCGTTGTGCGGGTAGTGGCTGGTGTCGCGCATCCACTCGGTGAACCCGGCAATAACGTTCGATGTTTCACCGTTCGGGGCAGCAGTAGTGCCTGCAATACAAGGTAAGTGCGCTTTGCTGCTGTACGCGCAGCATCGGCGGCAAACGCCTTCATCGTTGAAATCGTGTGTAATAGTGCCTGCGGGTTTCTCTTCACTGCGTTCAGAGGTAGCGCGGCGGGCGAGTGCTGCGCGAAGGTCGGCAATTTCGTCGGCAGCACATTTCAGCTTCGCCCAGGGCGCCAGTGTGCCGGTCGTGATGCTCGGGTATTCTTTTGCCGCGCGCTCTTGCCACGTTGCGATGCTCTCGCTGCTCGGGGCGCTCTCTTGGGCTTTGGCTGCGCGGAACTGCCATGCTTCCCACATCTGCTGCTGGTTTTCCGGCCCGTATTTCTCGGCATAAATACCGTTGTGCATGTCCCGCGTGGGCTGGCCGGTCGAATGTTTCGTCTCGAACTTGCTGCGGTGCCATGCTTCAAAAGCTTCGCGCTCTGCATCCTTGTCGCTACGCGCCGGGGATGGCTGCCCAGACAGCGGGCGCTGACGAATAAATGTCAGCAGCCAGTCGTTACTCGCACCGTCGATCACGGCTTGGCGCAGATCGCTCAGCGCGTCCAGCTCATCAATGCGCCAGTCGGCGGGTGCCGGGGATGGCTGCATTGCCTCTTGATATTGCTCTTTCGTGCCGAGCAATACCTGCTCAACTTGCTGTTCCAGGGATGGCTGCACGTGATCCGGCATAATTCCGGTGTCCATCGCGGTATCGAACCACGGGGATTGCTGCGAGGCGTGGGTAGGGGTGGTGGTCATGCTGGTTCTCCGGTTTTCGGGTCAATATGTAAATGCTCTTTCGACTTCCACGCCCCGCACTTGGAACATCGCCACCAGCTGCGCTTGAACCTGCCGCTGTGAATAATCTCGTCGCCGTAAATGTTTCTCTTAAATACCAGATCGTGCTTCCAGCAGGTCAGGTACGTCCAGATCAGGGAAATCAGTTTCATGCTTGTTCTCCCTTATCGGTGTCGCCATTCCCGGTAGGGATAGGCTGCTCGGCTGGTACGATTTCGGGCAGCAAGATGGCGAAAATAGCGCTCCACTGCTCGTCGCTGCACTTCAACGTGCCTTCGATCTTGCTGCGGTCGCTCATGACCATGCTGAACTTGATGCGGTTCGGAATGCGGCGGGCGGCGCTCATGCTTTTTCTCCGGTAGGGATAGGCTGACTGGTGGCGATGAATTGGGCTCGCACCTCGGATGCGATGGCCCGCGCGAAGTTGACGATCTGGTTGTACTCGTCCTGTTCGGGGCTAGTCATCTGCTGGCCGTGGTCAGCGCGGAAAACGGCGTTCTCAAAAGCCTGCATGCGCAAAGACCAGCCGATCTGCTCAATGCGCCGCTTCGTCAGGTCTGCTGGTGCCGCTGCGCTCCCTGTTGGGGCGGCGAGACTGGCGCGGGCCTTCCATGCCGTGCGGGCGCGGTCGCTGAAGACCCATCCCGCCGACCTGCCGCCGATGGTGCGCGGCTTGCAGATTTCCTCGTCGCAGCTCGAAACGGCCCACGCTTCAAACGCCGCATCCTCATCGCTCGCCACCAGTGCGCCAGCAGGGGCGGCGCGGAGGTATTCGCGCAGGAAGCCAGCGCTGTCCATGTTCTTCGTCGGCTCCGAATGGCCGCAGCGTTCACAGGTGCCAATTTCGTTGTCGAAAGCCACCATCAGGTAGTTCAGCATGTCGCGGTCGTTACGGATGCCCATCGGCGGCAACAGGTCGGGCATCGCCACCAGTGCGCCGCCCACAGGTGCAGCCTTGGCGGCAGCTACTGCTGCGAGGGCCTGCTGGCATGCGTCGAACGCGGATTTCAAGCCGGGCCAGCATTCGTCTTGCTGGCGGGTCACCGGAACCGAAGCGGTCAGAAGGAACCGTACTGCGTTGAACAAGGCATGATGTGCGGCAGACAGGTCGCTCGATACCGGCGCTGCGCTGCCCACAGCAGGCACGGCAGGCTCGGAGGGATGGGTGGCGACCCACGCACTGCGCGCCTTGTCCTCGCTGATTCGGTCGCATCCATAATCGCGCTCGCCCGAACCGTGGCCGCACGCGGTCGTCATGATGGGATTGCTCAGCGAGTACGGAATGTAGTCGTAGTATTGCAGGTGCCCGCAGGTGCGGCATTTCAACCACTGCCGCTCGTAGCCCTCATCAGGCGTGGGAAATGGCTTTGCCCTTACAGGCTGCGCGGCGCGGCGGGCCAAAGCGATAAGGGCTGGCATCGCGTTCTTGGCGGCGACGATGAAGCGCTTGTCGGCACACTCTTGCTCATCGCCAGATTCAAGTACCCAGCCGAGCGGGTGCGCGATAGCCGAAATCCCATCGGCTTCGCGGTAGTCCCATGACCCCGGCGTTGCTGCGCTCAACAGTGCTTCCAGCTTGTCGAGGTCTAGGGCGTTGTCGGCCCCTGGTTGGGTAGTGTCGGTCATGGTTCAGTCCTTGATGGTGAATTCGTCGGCATCGAACTCAAAGTCATCGATGCTTACCAGGGTGATGCCGGCCGATCCGTCGAGCACCGGCCAGCCTTCAGGGCATGTCTCGGACTTTTTCAGCAGCGAGGCGGTATCGCGCCAGTCCGAAATGTTCAGGCGGAACGCCATTTGCGCCATCAGCTTCAGCACCGCGTTCAGAATGTTCCCGTCAGCCTGGCCCAGACGCCAGTCAGCATCCGACCAGAACTTATTGATTTCATGCAGCAGCTCGTCCTTGCATACCTCGTGGTCAATCTCGACAACCATGTCGAAATTCCAGTCATAGGTGACGGTGTAGCGTTTTTTCACGATGCCGCTCCTTCTGTAGTGCTCCCGCCAGACTTCAGGGCGTGAACAACCTTGAGGGCATCGCTGATCCCTTCGTTATAGCAAAGCGTCCCCTCGCCAACAGCTGCGATTCGCTCAGCTTCGATAGCCGCTAATGCCAAATCGAGCACGGCATCGCGGTCGGTCGGCTGCGCTCGAGCGGCTGCACGGTCGTTCTCGCGCGCCATGCGTGCCTCGCTCCAGTCTCGATCCTTCTTCTCGGCCGTCCGCTTCCATGCCATCATGCCGCCGTAGTAACGCTCGATTTCCTCGGCGGCTTGCGTCAGCAGCGCAAAGTCTTCCGGCCCGAATGGCTGGCTTGCCTTAGCGCGCAAACGCTTCGAGAGGTCGGTCGGCTGCGCCTGGCGTGCAATCGGCAGAGCCGCAAGCGCCGCTCGTGCCTTGCGCCCACGCTCACCCAGTGAACTCAAATCGTCGTCAACCTCGGTAGGGCCGAGGTAATCCGACCCTTCCTCCGGATAATCCGTGCAGTAGGCGTACAGGCCCGGTGCCATTTCGCCCCATGCAGGGAGCGGTGCAGCAACGGTAACCTCGGCATCGTGCCCGCCGAAGAACTTCACCAGCTCGTGCGCCTGCCGCAGCGTTATCACGATCCGATTCTCAACGCGCGGCGCATCGATGACCGGCACGGCTGGCGCGGTGGTCATGGCCTCGAAAAGCTTTTGGCACACGCCGGCCGAAATGACCGCTTCGCCGCCCAGCGCGGACACGGCGAAGAACTCGGCGGCCAGCTCCTTCAACGTCAGTTCGCTCGTCAGCTTGCGGTATTGGTGCGGCACGGCTGGCGCGGCAGGGGCAGCCGTACCGGTCACTGGGCTCTGCGCCCGCTCGACGGCCGACGCCGACAGCATGTAGTGCCCTGGCGCCAGATCCTTCGCAGCCGGGGTAGGGAAGACCGAGATTTCGCCATTCTTCACGCACATCGACGCCACCGCGCGCAACGGGACTCGCGCGGCCGCAACCGCTGCTACAGGTATTGCCGGCGCGCCTGGCTTCGTCCAGTCGAGGGTGGCGTCTGGCGTGTGGTCCTCGATGCGGCGCTTTGGTGCTTCGTTGGTGTCGATAGTGTCCATGGGTTCTCTCGGCTCGTGGTCTAGGTTTTATTTGTCGTTGGCTGGGGCTGGCGTCTTCGTTTCCGGCGCCGAATTAGTGATGTCGCTCATGTCCTGGCGGTAGCGCTTCGAGATCAGGCCGCCACCGAGCACGCGCGTGCGGTGGTTGCGCACTGCCTCGCGGTCTTCAGCGGTCATTCCATTCGCATCAGTGCCGGCGCGGGGCCGCGGCGCGTATCCCTGGCGGCTCACGGGCGTACCTCGCCGCCCAGGGCCTCGACCAGGTCGGCCAGCATCTGCGCGTATTCACCGGCCATCAGGGCGAAGTCGTTGTCGAAGCGCTCGACGTCGTTCGCCCCGCCCGGCGCACCCTCCTTCAGGATGTCGAGCGGCTTGATGCTCTTGATCGCCAGTGATTCGGTCAGTACGAACGAGATCCGACTGTTCCAGGTCATCGCCAGGCGCGTGCACTGCTTGCCGGCGGCGATGTGGCGACCGACGTCAGCAGGATCCAGGGAGTGCTTCACGAAGCGCACCGCGGCGCGGCTTTCACCGGTGGCGCGCAGCTCGGTGTCCTGGTCGACCGTGAAGCCGGCCGGCGCCTCATCGGTTTCCAGCCAGCCCGTCATTACCGCTACCGGGGATCTCTGCACGCGCAGCGATTCGAGCGGCATGCGGTCGACCGTCTTGAGCAGCATCTTCACGACGTCGTCGGCTTTGGCGGGGCTCGCAGCGTCGACCGCCAGCCAGCCGTTGATCGGGTCGATCCAGATGCTCGTATGGGACGGGATCGTGAACGCGCGCGGCAGCATCTCTTCGGCGGCGCGCTCCTTCAGGTCCTTCATCGCCTTCTTCCCGGGCGGGAAGCCTTGCTGCTCTTCCATCTCGGCGGCTTTCGCCTTCGCCACGGCATCCACCGCGGCGGCCGGCATCACCTTCTTCTCAATTTTGAGCGTCAGAAGGAACTGGCCGGCGACGTTGTGTACCAGGTCGCCACCGTCGCGCGGCGCCACCCAGCCCTGGCGCGAAAGCTCGTTGCTCGACGCCGGCGTGAAGGCCTGCGGGGTGATCGCCTGCTCGAGCGTCGCGGCGGTCATCGGCCATGGGGCGGGGAGGCGGTACAACTGGAGATTCTTGAACATTGAGTTCCTTCGTGTTTTCGTTATTGGCGTGCGGCCAGGTGGTGCTGGGCGAACTGGTCGGCGGCCGCATCGTCAGCGCGCTGCACTTCGGCCAGGAGGATCAAGAGGGCCAGGACGGCGACGAGTGCCGTAGCGGCGCGGCGGATCACGCGGCCACCTTCGTCAGAAAGATCAGGACCACCAGGCCAACTGCAGCGATGCACTCGACCGCGTACGACACCATGCCGGCCTGAATCTCGCGCTCGCTCACGACCGGCACCGCCGCGGCCGGGGCTGTCTGCGCGCGGTTCATGCGATCACCATCACGGTCACGCCGACGGCGCCGGCGTCATAGGCCGCAGCCTCTAGCGCCGCTGGATCGCCGATAGCGGTGTAGGTCTCTGGTCGGTCGTTTTCGTCGCGGACCGTGATTCGCAGGTGCATGGCGCTCTCCCTTGGTTATGTTCGGGGCCGGTGTGACCCTCTCAGTGATAAAGCCCCATCGCGTGGGGCTCTAAGTGCTGCTGGTGGGCGCGCTTACCGGCATGCCGGCCTGTAAGCGCGTGATCTAGCCATACTCAAGTTGCAGAGGCCGTTCGATCAAACCTGCCACCTCATATTCGCCGTCGGCATACGGCGCTGGCAGTAGCCAGTAGAGGACGCGGCAGGCGGTCAGGGGCGCCAGGATCATGGTCAGGTGGCGTCGCGCATCTCGGTCAGCAGCTGGATCGAAGCGCGCACGACCGCGGCCCAGATCGCAGCATCGGCCGACGGATGGTCCGCATAGGCTTCGGTGACGCTGCGGCGCCTATCGCTTGCACCAACCGAAACGGTGCGCTCGTCCATGTCGTGCCTGATCTGCAGGCAGAGGCGCGAGATCAGCGACCCGGCAGCGCCCCAGTTACGGCGCCACATCGGGATCGCCGAAGTGCCAGCGTCTCCACCGGAGCCCAGGGCGCCGCGAGCGGTGCGCGGGCCGCCAGCGCGCTGCAGCAGCGTGTACATCGTCGGCGCCGGTGGTCGGACCAGCTTTCCGTAATTGAGCAGCGCGGCCAGCTCGATCTCGTCGGCGATCGCTTCCTTTAGGTACTTCTGGGTCCAGGTCGTCATGATCAGCTCCCGAAGGCTTGAATCAGGCCGTAGGCCACAGCCGCGATGCCGGCGGCGATCACGCAGTTGACAGCGCGGTCCTGGGCGACGTATTTCTTTTTCACGCTGCGCACTCCACGAATTGACCGTCGACGTTGAGTTGGTACCAGGCGCCTGCCTTGATGCCGTTCTCACCGACTTTGCTCGCACGGATGTGCACCAGGACGCCGTCATCGTTACGGTGAGCCAGCACGATCGCGCCGGTTTCGCCAGCCATTGCCCGGCCTTCGTAGCCGCACGCCATCGCGACCGCGTGCTTGCCGGTGCTGCTGGCCGCGCCACCGTAGCCGGTGCTGCTGGCCGCGCCACCGTAGCCGGTGCTGCTGGCCGCGCCACCGTCGCCGGTGCTGCTGGCCGCGCCACCGTAGCCGGTGCTGCTGGCCGCGCCACCGTAGCCGGTGCTGCTGGCCGCGCCACCGTCGCCGGTGCTGCTGGCCGCGCCACCGTAGCCGGTGCTGCTGGCCGCGCCACCGTCGCCGGTGCTGCTGGCCGCGCCACCGTAGCCGGTGCTGCTGGCCGCGCCACCGTCGCCGGTGCTGCTGGCCGCGCCACCGTAGCCGGTGCTGCTGGCCGCGCCACCGTAGCCGGTGCTGCTGGCCGCGCCACCGTCGCCGGTGCTGCTGGCCGCGCCACCGTAGCCGGTGCTGCTGGCCGCGCCACCGTCGCCGGTGCTGCTGGCCGCGCCACGGGTGCCGGTGCTGCTGGCCGCGCCACCGTAGCCGGTGCTGCTGGCCGCGCCACCGTAGCCGGTGCTGCTGGCCGCGCCACGCTCGCTCTCGGAATATGCCGGCGAAGCCTTGTCGATCGGTGCGCAGCGCTTGACCGTGTATTCGATCGCCGCCTTGATCAGGCCTGGCAGGTTGATTTCGGCTTTCACGGTCAGCGTCTTGCTAGCCACCTTCGTGTCGTCGCTATGGCGGCTCAATTGGCCCGACTGCTCGACCACGGCGAACTTGCTGGTGGACGGCTCGTAGTAGCTGAAGACGTCGAGCGGGTACTCGCATGCATGGAAGCCCGATGCACAGGCCTCGACGTCGCCATCGTGAACCACGGTCTGACCGAGCGCGTACTGGAAGCCGCGGCATTGCCAATTGCTGTCGAACCCCTTGTATGAGGTGATCGTTTCTTGCTCGGCGGGTGCCGCTGCAGCTTCCTGCTTTTCCATGTGGTTCCCCTGTGGTTTTGTGGTCTTCATCGTTTTCCCTGCCCGGTTGCCTGCCGCTCTGCCTCAACCAGTCCCCAGCCCAACTGCCTCCGGATTTCCTCCGGTGCCGGCGGAGGCGATCTGTCTGCCTGGCGCTGTTGCATCCAGCTGCGCACCTGTTCGTTTGTAGGTCGGTTGCTGGTCTGCGGCATCGCTGGCTCCTGCTGGTGAGTTCGCTTCGTGTGGCTCCATTATTAGGTACACCTAAAAGAAAATCAACAGATTTATTTCGGCATACCTAAATATTTAGGTACAATTGCCCCATCGGCCGAGTTCGGTTGATTGCAAGCCTGGGGTAGGGAGGGGAAACCGCCGACGTCCAGGACTAAGAGCCAAGGACGTCCGGCAGGGGCAAAGCGTGGGTGGTAGGTCGTAGAGCGCGCCGGGGGACAGGTGGAAACACCTGGGAAGTCTGCGAACAAGCGAAAGTGTCCGAAGTGCGAAAGCAAGGGATGCAGGCGCTCACCACGAAGGCGAGTCTTTTTTGACTGGCCTTTAGGGAGGGTGCCGCTCTGGAACCGAGGCTCCGCTGGGATAATTCGAAACCCTAAAAGCTGAACAGCCTCTCTGAACAGCCAAGAACAAGAACGTCAACAGTACCTATACAAGGTGCAAAGAAAAAAGGCCCGAAAATGCCCGAAAGTCTGACCCTCGAGGTCTACCTAGAGAAGCGGGGATCCGTCAAAGCGCTGACGCGCATCGAGGCGGAGGTATTCGGAGTGCCGTACCCATTGCAGAAAGGATGGGCGCACAGGCATGGCGTAGCGCCGATCACGCAGGACATGCTCGACGCGCTGCTGGAAAAAATCGGGCGCGCGAAATCATCAACGGCTGAGAAGGCGCAGCGCGGCCTGAATGGGGTTCGGCGGGATAAAGGGCTAGTCATCTGCGAAGGCCCCCGAGACAAGCGCAACATCACTGCAGGTGGAAAGGCAGATGGAAAAACTGAGGCGAAATCGTTTTTCGGCCTTACGCTGCGGGCAGCGCGACGCTATGCGAGGCGCCGGGTGAGTTCTGAGGGCAGCACTAATGGCGCGAAATGAATGGTCACGATACCGAATGCCAACTGGGTTACCTAAAAAGCCTATAACTCGTTCGAGCGATTCCGTATTTAAAAATTCTCGGTATATCCATTCAAATGCGGGTCGTCGCGTGAAACCGGTTTTTCTTGAGCATCTTTTCTAAGCTTCTCAAGAAGGGTTTTTCTTGCTTTTGACTCTATTTGTGCAAGTATAAACTCTTCTTTCGTACTTTCGATCGCGCTATAACATCTCCAAGAATCTAAAGAGCCACCTAAGCAAAAACCCAAAGTTGCACAAATGATATATCCGATTTTTGAATCCAAGCTAAGTTGACTAAATGCGGCGACCTGAGCGGAAAAAATGACGACAAACAGCAAAAAAGCGAAAACGACATTTAACGTTATAGTGCCCAATATTCTTCGGCGTAAACGTTTGGCATAATCGATAATTCTGTCTCGGCCACCACTTGGCAAATCCTCTAGCTTTTCAAATGTCGAAAGCCTCGAAAGGCAGATGACCCAGCCGGCTGTAAGCACCGTAAGAATTGCAGTCACCCCACCATAAAAACCGGCAACCTTAATGAGCTGTGAAAAGGCAGTGGGGAAATATTTGTATATTCCCCAGGAAATTGCCGAGCCCACGACTGCCATTAAATATTTCATATATCAATGGTCGCCTGATATTCGGTTATTGTCAACCAAACTTATCACCCATGTGCACATGGTGTCATAAGTATCGGCAGTATCTAGAATGCCATCAATTACCTTAATGTTACGATAGTCGTGAACCCTTAACTCGCTTCCTTTAATCGTTCCGATACCTTCGACCTCAGCGCGCACTAAATCTGGATCGTCGACATGTCGTATTGCATCCATAAGTGTCCGCATTGCTTGCTCATCGTGATTGTCAGAACGCCGCCGCCCAACCACTTTGATTTCCAAGTTCAACTGTATATCGCTAACGTCGGTAAGATCTTGTGCAACGAGTTTGTCGTACTGCACCGCAGGGATGATGCCTTTAAGAATATCAAGTCCTCTCCCGGCGGCAGCCTTTATAGAGCTTGTTACACTACGATGCTCAATAGTATCCTTCGCCTGAGATTCAAAGAACGGCGACTGTAACGTTATTTTCTTAATCGCACGGTTCTTAATCTTTCGTCTGATCTCCCCTGGGATTGCGTCGCTGAGGCGCACGGATTCACCGGCATGCAACCCGCCAGTTTTTTGCAGTAACCAGTTTAGATGAGATTCAAATGCATCAGCTCGCAAAGACATGGACTGCAGAATCACCACATGATTGTCGCGGACTGCGAAGTACAACGGCGCTTCCATAAACCGCTTGCCATCAGGAGGCGGGTGCTTTGAAACGTCAAGTTCATCCTCGTTAGACTTGGCGATAGAAATCACCATATGATGCATTCCAGGGGAATAGGAGACTAAGGTTCCGCACTGGAAGCCGGAAACGAGTCGAGGACTGTTTATCAACCGCAGCCATTCCTGCGAAGTCTTATCTTCTAGGGTTGTTCGCGTTTCATAAATGGTTTGACTCCTGTCTGGTACCTTAAAGGTCTTGAGCGCCTTTTCAAGAAGCAACTGAAGGGTATCGGAAGTCTTAGACGAAAACTTAGCCTGTTTATAATATAACTGCTTCCGGTTTTTAACTGTTTTCACTAAAACTCCAAAATTTCACATATTCTGCTATTCAGAATCATCGGTTGAGCGAATTAACTGGTTGCTTCAAATCAAGATACTTCAAGACTATTTGAAGATCGTGCCGTGTTGCTGATGCCCACGCAGATCAAGCGGTTAAAGACAGAAATAAGTACTGCTAAACCGGTAGTATTTACCGTCGAATCAGCACCTCTGTGTGCTGTATCGCCCGATGAGTATATCCTGCTAACAATGCTTGAAATCTCGCCAATTGTTGCAGTGACTGCAGCCTGGTGCGTCGCTGCGGCTCAGGTGGCCTTGCTGTCGGTTTCGCAGTTCGGGTCCCAGTAAACCTTCTCGAAACCGCTCCGCCTGTCGATCCGATGCGCGGTTGCGGTTTCCAGCGGATTTTCGACCGTCACCGAGTAGGTATCGAACGTATCTGTGACTTTACTGTAGACGCTGCGCGATACGAACCGAACGGCGCCGGGGTAAGCCCCAAAAGAGTTCTTCCCATCGACCAAGCCGCAAATATGGATGACGGTACCTTTGCTTTCCGGGTCCACCTTCGCGATCGTTCGGGATGACCTGATCACTACCGAGTCAGGATCCTTAAAGTGCACTTTCAGCCGAGTCGCCGTGTTGTCCATGGCCCATCCCTCTGGGCCAACTGCCTTATTGCGGATGTAGGAGCCGCCCACGAGAAGGACAGGAATAGCAATCACAACAACAGCCAGCTTTTTTGCGAGACCCATTTTTCGCTTTGGTATGTAATCGGCACCGTGGCGTGCCGTAGCGCCTAAAACGGTAACTCTTCTTCGGCCGGCACCGGCAGTGGCCCCCATTCGATGGGTTCCATGCTATGCCAGTCCAGCAGATCCGCCAGATAATCGGCGGCCGGGAACTCTGAATAGCCGCGAACATCGCTCATGTCCGGATCCTCAAAAGATGCAAGCAGCAGAGGCACTACCCCAAAGCGCGGCTGCAGCTCACGTATCGTCCTAGTCGACTGAGGTTCAACCAGGAGCGCAGGCGCAACCCGTATCACTGCGATTCGAACGCAGCACAAATCGATTACTACGCACTGCACCTAGTAGTGCTCTCGTTCGCTGCGCACCACTCGGCCAAGGATGAGGCACTCCGCGCCTCTGCAAAGCTTTCTGGGGTAACGTTGTTTATCGGGGTTGTCAGACTCAAGCCACCAGTCGCCGGCGTCCCTCATGAGTCGCTTGATTATGTCTTCACCCTCGTAATTTATGACGAAGACCGCCCCGTCAATGGGCGTTATTGCGTCGAGGTTGATGATCACGGCGTCATCTTCGAAGAAGGTCGGCTCCATGCTGCGCCCGCGCACCCGAGTCGCAAGGAGTCGCTCCGGTCGTAGCTGGCGCCGCTGGAGCCACTCGGTCGGCACCGGTGCAGTTGCGCCATCATATGGCTCGGGTTCAACACCGAAGCCACTGACCCCAGCAGACACGAGCAGGCGGACTTTCGGTATGTGCACGAACGTCGGGTCGCCTTCATCCAGACCTTGAACGGGCTTTAACTTGTCAATCTGATCTGTGGATGCCGGCGTAACTGCGGCGGCGCCACTCCCCCTGCCATGCAGGAGCCAGGATGCATCAACCCCCAGTACCTCGCACACCTTCGTCAGTCTGACCCCAGAGATTTCCTTAATGCCGCCTTCAATGACGGCCTTCTCCCAGTCGGTGACCGTCGGGTTAGAGGCACGAACAGCCCTTGCAAATTCGGTCTTGTTGAGACCTTTCGCCTCACGCGCTGCCTTCAGTCTTAGTTTCCATTGTTCCATTAGGTAATCCTAAACTTTTTTCGTTGAGGTAAGCCTAAAAAAAGCTTGCCTAAAAATTTAGGTATCCCTAAAATATGCCCATGAGCCCCAATGTTACGCCCGATGAAATTATCGACGCCCTGGGCGGGACGTCAGAAGTAGCGCGCCTTTGCGAGATCCAGCCGCCCTCGGTTTCGGGCTGGCGGAAATTAGGCATACCGAAAGCACAGTTGAATTTTTTGCGACTGGCCCGGCCTGCCGTCTTCGTAAAGCTCGGATTGGCTGAGCCGCCTCCTGGTCGTCGTTCGACTGATCCAGAGCCGGATGCCGGGCGCGCTGGGCGATCGCCGCCTTCGCGCGACAAACTTATGACGCTCGCTGACCCATCCCCAGTAGGGGGCGAACCTAAGCCATAACCGGCCTCCGCGTCTTGAGCCTGGCGGTCGTTGCGGGTGGTGGCAGTCGGTTTCATGGTCGTTGTCTTTGTTGTTATCCAGTGTTCACAGATTAGCTTTCGATTAGGAAAAAGTCATGAAGCAGCATCTTCAAAATCAGTCCCTGGTAGAAATCCTGCGATCGACTATCGAAGGGTGGCGCCGGAGCAGCAACTCGATGAGCCGTGAAGCGGTCGCCGTGTGCGTCACCGAGGCGCATGAGGCCCTGGGCGCCGAGGCGGTGACCGGCATCGGATTCGATTCCGCGAACAAGGACTGCTACACCCGGGCCAAATCGGCCGCGCAGAAGCTGTACCGCTGGCTGGGTGGCGACGACGAGCAGGAGGCGAAGCTGCCGGCGAACATGCTGCCTTCGATCCTGGCAGCCATGCCAATGGAAGGCCGCCTGAGCTTTCTGAATCAGTGGCTGTGCCAGCTGGGCATCGAGGCGCGCTCAGTCGGCTGCCACGTCGGCGAGCGCCTGGACGTATCGACCCACCTGCGCTCGGTCATGAAAGAAAGCGGAGAAGCGCAGCTGGCCCTGGTCAGCCTGCCGTCGACCGCAACACATGCGGAGCTGCTGGCCGCGCACAACGAATTGGTGGAAGCCGCCCAGGCCAACGAGCGCGCCGCGTGCGCCCTGATGGTCGAGATCACCGCCCGCCAAGCGATGGATCGCGCTGCCGCCTCATCTTCGAAGTAGGCAGCACCCAGGCGGCGGGGCGCGCCGTCACCAATAAACCAGAGCGAGGAACGAAGAGATGAGCGTAGCGAATTTGTTTGACACGGTGCAGAAGCGCTTCGGCCTGAAGAACGACAAGGCGATGTGTGCGGCGCTCGGCCTTCAGCAGGCGATCGTTTCGAAGATGCGCAACCAGAAGAACCCGCTGAACGACACGACGATCTTGCGCATCCACGAGCGCATGAAGCTGCCGGTTGAAGAAATTCGCGAACTGGCGGCAGCGTAATCCGCTCCCCACCGATACCACGATAACCGCGCGCCCGTCAGCACGACTGCGGCGCCTCAACGAAGGAGAAGAGATGGATCAACCGAAGAACGACCACCCGCCACCGGTGCCGCTGCCGATCGAGCCCGGCCACGTAATGAGCCCTAAGCAGTACCAACGCCTGGTAGATGCGCAGAAGCAGAAGCAGAAATAGAAAAGCCCGGTTGCAGCCGGGCTTCATGAAACAAGAACAACTTAGGAGAACGCATGTTATCAGAGAAAATCACGCCGGCGTCGCACGGCGGTGAAGATCAGTCTTCGCCCGATGTGTTCGCAGCCCGCGATGCACACTGGAAGAATGTCCTCGTCGGCCTGTTCGGCGCCGCCAACACGTTGGCCTTCGTCTACCTGCAGGAAGAGCGCGACAGTGCCCAGGCTTGCATCGATGCCGATCACCACGGAGCAGTAGTCAACCTGTTCAACCAGGTGGCGCGCGCCAAAGCCCTCGGACTGAGTGCCGCGGGTGCTTCGCACTTGGCCACCGCCGGCCAGGTGAAGGTCGATATCTGGTCCGTCATCGTTGAGCCGTTCACGGCGTCCACGCTCGACAGCCTGATCAGCCAGAACGACCGGCTGCGCCCCGGCGACGTCGTCTACCGGGCGGAAACCGTCCACCGTCACACCCTGACCGAAGCCGACTTCACCGCGGCATCGGTGCCGGCCGAGATCGGCGGTCAGCAATGACCCGCGCTCGGCACGTTACCCACCGCAAAACGGCTGCCCGGGTGGAAAAGCTGCGCATCCTGATCAACGCGCTGCTGGCCAGCCAAATGGAGCGCGATGCGATCGGTGAGATGCTGCAGGTCGGCCCGTCTGGCGTTCGCAAGTACGTCGCCGAGCTGGGCGCCATGGTTGCGCGCCAGGTCGACGTCACCGCGGCACTGGAGAGCGTCACCGTCTACCGCCTGACCATCACCGAGGCTGAAGCCCAGGCCTACCTGGACGGCCTGACTTCGAACACCTGCGCGCGCGCCGTCGTCGAGCCGAAATCGAGCTTGCTGGCTGCCGCCCGCGACCCGTCCCGTCACTTCCACATCATGCGCGATGACGCCCACTTCTCGGTGCGCGTCAGCCGCACGCCGCCTATGCGCGATCCAATGGTGGCTGCATTCTTCGGCGCTAGCCGTCACGAGGTGCGGGCATGAAGGCGATCGATCTGTTTGCCGGCGCCGGCGGATTCAGCACCGGCGCGAAGATGGCGGGCGTTGAAGTCGTGTGGGCCGCGAACCACTGGCCGGCGGCCGTCGACATCCACTCGCAGAATCACCCGGGCGCCGAACACGCATGCCAGGATCTGCACCAGGCGAACTGGCAGGACGTGCCCGCACACGACATCCTGCTGGCGTCGCCGTGCTGCCAAGGTCACAGCAGGGCGCGCGGGAAGGCAAACGGAAATCCGCAGCACGACGCGCGCCGCTCTACGGCCTGGGCTGTCGTCTCTGCTGCCGAATACCACCGCCCCGCGTTCGCAGTTGTCGAAAATGTTCCTGAGTTCACGTGCTGGTCGCTGTATCCAGCTTGGTGCGCCGCAATGGGCGCCTTGGGGTACGCGCTGACGCCGATGATCGTCGACGCGGCCGATCACGGCACGCCGCAGCACCGCGAGCGCCTGTTCATTGTCGCGACTCGAGCGAAACACCCGTTGATGATCGACCTTGAGAAGCGCTCGCACGTCCCGGCGAGCACCTTCATCGACTTCGGCACGGGCAACTGGCAGCCGATCGAGAAGCCAGGTCGCGCAGCCAACACGCTCGCGCGTATCGCCGCCGGGCGCGTTGTGCACGGTGACCGCTTCATCAGCAGCTACTACGGCGCCGAGAAGGGCGGACGTTCGCTCGCGCGCCCGGTCGGCACCATCACCACGCGCGACCGCCACGCGATCGTCGACGGCGACCGGATGCGCATGTTCTCGGCGCAGGAGTGCCGGGCTGCGATGGGCTTCCCCGCTGACTACATCCTGCCCGCGCGCCACAGCGATGCCGTGCACATGCTGGGCAACGCCGTCGCGCCGCCGGCCGCGCGCGACGTCATCACCGCGATGCTGGAGGCAGCATGAATCGCTTCATCGCTCCACTCGCCGCGCTGATCGACCTGGTGCGCACGGCGCCGGGCTGCGGCGGCGACTGCGGCGGCGACTGCTCCGGCGGTCGCCGCCCATGCAACTGCCGCCCGGCGCCTGCGCCAGTGCGCGCCGCCGCGCCCAGCATCGCCCAGGGCCCGGCCCGCTGCATCTGCTGCGGTGAGGCTGAAGGAGAGCCGCACATCGCTGGCTGCTGGGTCGCACAAGTAACTATTCGGAGGGCTCACTGATGAGCATCGATAGCGGAACAATCCGTACCGCCGCCCGGGACACCTTCCAGTACACCGGCGGCCAGTACCTCTACAAGAACGGGCCTCAAACCGAGGACGCCCTGTTCGATGCCATGGGCAACACGATGCGCACCCACATTCGCAACGAGATGATCCAGCGCGGCGTGCGCGCCGGGTGGTTCCGCATCGTCGGCGGCGGCAAGGTGGACTGCAGCGAGTTCGCCAAGGCGCACTACGACAAGGAGGCGGGTGTCGTGAAAGTCGCGTACGTGGGGCAGATCGCCGTGGCGCGTGACGGACTCGGCGCGCTCAACCGCCCGCCACTGCGCAAGGCTTACATGCTGAACTCGCGCGGCACCCGTGAAGATGTCCCGACCTGGTCCCGGCGTCCGGCCGGCTTCGGCTTCAAGAACATCGGCGGAGGTGAGGCATGAAGGAGCGCCCAATCCTCTTTAGCGCGCCGATGGTGCGTGCGCTGCTCGGCGGCACCAAGACGCAGACGCGGCGCGTGGTGAAACTGCCGATCGAACAGGACGCTGGATGGAGCGGTGGCTGGAAGATCGTGCACAAGGCGGTTACCCTGGCCATTGAGACGTACAACCGGATGATGGGCAAGGCGGTCGGGAAGGATCCGGTCATCTGCCCGTACGGTCAGCCCGGCGACCGCCTGTGGGTGCGCGAGACCTACCAGCCGCTGTGGGCCGAGGGCATCGAGCGCGAGAGCACAACCAACTGGAAGACCGGCGCCGGGTACCGCGTCAGCTACCCGGCCACCGACGGCGTGCAGGAATTTATGGACGCCGACGACAACCTGCGGACAAGCTGCAAGCCGAGCATTCACATGCCGCGCTGGGCCAGCCGCATCCTGCTCGAGGTGGTGTCGGTGCGCGTCGAGCGGCTGAACACCATCAGCGCGGGCGATTGCCGCGCCGAGGGTATCGGTCAGTGTGATGGCTTGGGCAGCAATGCCGAAATCCTCGACCTGGCGCGCCGCATGGGCCCGCACCAGGACGCGGTGCTGCGCTACGCCACCCTCTGGGAGCAGCTCAACGGTGCCGGCAGCTGGGGCGCTAACCCATGGGTGTGGGTGGTCGAGTTCAAGCGGGTGACGCCATGATTTCAGCGATCAAGCAAATCATCCAGAACCTGCTTCGCAATCCGGAGGATGTTCTGCCGCGCCTCAGCAGCGCTGTCATAGAGATTCACGACGGCGGCGCGAGCGACTACCTCGCCGTCTTTCTTGATCTCGTAGCTCCCCAGCCATTTACCTGGACTGCTGCCCGACTCGTGCGCAAGCGCGCCGATTTCATGATCACGGTATTCCTCGCTACGCCAGTCCATAGTGCCTCCGTTGTCGAAAGCGAAATCTTAGCATGATGCGTCGCTCACCCCTCAAGCAGGGCAAGCCCCTCCAGCGCAAGAAGCCGATGAGCAGCTCGAGCACGAAGACCCTGGCGGCCGGCGCTGGCGTGCTGCGGGTCGCCGCGGTGCAGGCGAAGGCCCGCGATCGGGCGCCGAAAGCACGCAAGCCGATGAAGTCGACGCGCCCGAAGATGACGCCAATCCGCAAGTCGGCGCGCGGCCAGGAGTGCACGCTCCGCTTCCCCGGCATCTGCAACCGCAACCCGGAGACGACGGCCTGGTGCCACTCGAACCGTCTGGTAGACGGCAAGGGCATGGGGTTGAAGGCCCCGGACGAGGAGGGCTGCTACGGCTGCTCGGACTGCCACGCCTGGCTCGATGGTGGCTATGCCGGCCGGATGCCGCGCGCTGCCGTCGATGCCACGTTCGACGCCGCGCGCGCCGAGAGCCAAGAAAAACTGCGGGCCCAGGGCCTGCTCACAAATAGCGAAGCCGCGGCGGGTGCAACCCCTGCGGTAGTCGCACAAACCACTACGGAGTTATGACCATGGGTGCATTTTGTGTTTATGGAATCAGCTTGACGGTGTGCCGCGCAGCAGCGGCGAAGAAGACCTCGACTCAGGATGGTAGTCGCAACCTGACGCCAAGCGAGTGGGCAACCCGCCGTGACGCCCTGGCAGCTCAAATGTTCAACCAGGGGGGGCGCCGCGTGAAGATCAGCCCTGAGCTCGATACGCCGCATTTCTGCATCGACTGGATCGCGGCTGACCCCGGGCACGTGCGCGACACGGTGCTGATGGTGCGTGGCCCGAAGCGCGACAAGAACGGGAATCCGGTTATCAAGAACGGCGCCCCTGCCGAGACCTGGCTGCCGTACGAGGATGAGTGCAGGCGCCTGAAGATCCCCGTCGCCGTGTCGATGGCCGCTGCAGCATGACGCACGCTCACGATCCATGTGCTATGTGTGCGCGCTTCATTATCAGCGGCCACGAGCAGGAGGCGGCGGAGGGTCACGGCTGGTGTCTGGGCTACGAGCGGTACGTCCGCGCCGACGCACCGCCGACGGTGCTGTTCAAGGTGGCACCGGGCCGGCAGATAGGCGAGCGCCGCGCGTTTCTAGCCCAGCACAGTGGTAACCAGAATGAGCTGGAGGCAGCATGAAAAAGCGCCGAAACAAACCATACGTCCCGAAGTACGTCGCCCGCAACGTCCTGACGACCATCTTCGGCGGCATGAGCGGTGACCACATTGAGCACCTGCGCCTGATCCAGATCCGCAGCCACAAGGCGCTCGCCGACATGGCTCAGGGAGCCGGCACGCGCGAAGGCTGGGACTTGCTGGTCGGTGCAATCAACATGGCGAACGTGATGTGCGAGCAGAAAATCGGCAACGAGTTCCGCGCGCAGACGATCGCCGCTCGCGACGCACTGCTGGAAGTCGGTAAGCGCATCCTCAAGATCGACCGCGTCATCTTGAAAGGCGATGAGTTGAACGCCATTCGCGAGGGCCTGGCCTGCCATGACGCCCAACTGGAGAACGTGCGCGCCATCGACGTCGAGCGCGCGTGTCGGGAAGTCGACCGCCGGGTGCGCCACCACATCAACTCGACCAGCGTTGTGCGCGAGCTGGCGCGAGAGGCAGCTTGACGCGGCGCCAATAGACAAAAAGGAAACGACATGGGAAGCATTCTGAGTTTGCATCCGACTGGCTCGACCGAAGCGACGATGTCGAGCCGCGAAATCGCCGACATCTGCGAGGCGCGCCACAACGACGTCATTGCGACGATCGAGCTTTTGATCAATCAGGGGGTTTTACGACTTGGTCGTAATACCGCTCGTCCCCATGCGCCGGAGGGCGGCGGGCGTCCAACGATGGTCTACGACCTGGCGAAGCGCGATTGCCTGATCGTCATCTCTGGCTACAACGCGGTTCTGCGCGCCAAGATCATCGACCGCTGGATCGAACTGGAGTCTGCGGTGCCGGCGCCGGCCATGGCCTTGCCGAAGTCCTTCGCCGATGCGCTGCGCCTGGCCGCCGACCAGCAGGATGTGATCGCAGCCCAGGCCGAGCAGCTCGCCGCCGCGGCGCCGGCCGTGGAGTTCGTCGGGCGCTACGCTGACTCGACCGGCACGAAGGGCTTCCGGCAAGTGGCCAAGCTGCTGGGCGCAAACGAGAACCACTTCCGCGAGTTCCTCATCGATCAGAAGATCCTGTATCGCCTGGGCCGCGAACTGACGCCGCACGCCGCGCACATCGACGCCGGCCGGTTCTGCGTCAAGGCCGGTACCGCCCAAGTCAGTGGCCATGCCTACAATGCCGCACGCTTCACGCCGAAGGGTGTGCTGTGGGTGACCGGCGAGTGGGCGAAATGGCAATTGAAGCAGCGCACGCCGGAGGTGGCCCATGCGTGACTATTCCCCACTGCGCGAGCGGGCCGCGAAATCCGAGACGGTACTGCTCAAGGCCTCGACGATCAACGAGCTGCTGGACGAGCTAGAAGCGCTGCGCAGCGCGGCGGTGCCGGGCAAGCCGAAGCGAAACGACTACCCGGCGGCGTTCGAAGAGGCGTGGCAGGCCTACCCGACGCGCCCGGGCGCAAACAAGCGCGCGACGTTCAAGGCCTGGACGGCGCGGATCAGGTCCGGTGTGGCTGCCGAGACGATGCTCGCCGGAGCGCGGGGCTACTCTGCCTACATTCAGGCGACCGGCCAACATCTGAAGCTGCCGGAGACGTTCTTCGGGCCCGATGAGCACTTCGGTTCCGACTGGACGCCGCCGGCAGCGAGCAATACCGCTGGTGCCAAGCCTATCGCTTTGCCGCGCCAGAAGTTCAACTTCGCCGGCGCCGACCGGTCGGGCGACCAGGGCGCGCAGGACAACTTCATGCAGCGACACGCGATCGCGGTCCCGGCTGAGGACGTTCCACTATGAGCGGCTTCCAGCATGTCGGGAGTTTGATCGAGGGTCTCGGCGCGCGGCTGCAATACGTCGATGGCTCCTGCGGCGAGCACGGCGCAAGCAAGGTGCTCGCCCGTTCCGGCGCCGGCTGGTATTGCCCGCACTGCCTGGACCAGCAGAAGCGCCCTGACTTCGACGCGATCTGGGCAAAAGACCGCCGCGAGCACGTCGCGAAGGCGGCGGACATCCCAGCGCGATACCGCGGCCAAAGCTTCAAGGGCCTGACCGACGAGCACAAAGCGATCCGCGCGATCGCAGCCAGGTTCCGCGATGCCATCACGCCGGCACCGCGCTGGGCAGTGCTGCTGATGGTGGGCGAGGTCGGCACCGGGAAGACGCTGCTGGCCTGCGAGCTGACAGAGGCCTACATCGCCAAGACGGGGCGCTCGGCGCGGTACATCACGGCGCGCGGCATGATCAGCGAGATCCAGTCCAGCTACGGGCGGGAGGGCAAGGCCGAGGAAACGGAGATCGCGCGCTTCGCCCGGTACGACCTGCTCGTCCTGGATGAGATCGACGCGGTATCGGACAAGGACAACGCGAAGCTCCTGCTCACCGAGGTCGTCAACAGGCGTTATTCGAACAACAAGCCGATGATCGCAATCACGAACCAGAAGCTCGACACGCTCAAGGACTTCGTTGGCGACCGCGTGCACGACCGGCTGCGCGACAACGCCTACCCCTGCAATTTCCCGTGGGAGAGCCAGCGAGCATTCGCGTGACGGAGCGATGGGAAGAGATTTGCGGCCGGTGCCGACACTTCACCACCATCGGCTACCCGGAACTCAAGGAGCGCGGGGAAGGGCGGTGCACCGGCTACGACGGCACGAGCTACGAATTGCGCCACCCGTTCATAGCCTGGGATCACCGGGTCTGCGTGCACTTTGTCTGGGCCAACCCAATGGCACCACGCAGCGCGTGGATCGAGAAGCAGAAGCAAAAGCAGAAAAACCACGAAGCACAAACCGAAAAGGGGATTGAATGAAATTCTATGCACAACGGCAGATCATCATGGACGCCATCGATTTGCACTTACTTGACGGCGACAACATCGCCCGGCACGTCACTTTCGAGAAGCGCGAGCAGGGCCAATTGTCGCCCCCGCTGATGTCGCTGCAGATGAATGACGCACAGCGCCTCATGGATGCACTGTGGGACTGCGGCCTCCGGCCAACGGAAGGCTCGGGCAGCGCCGGTTCGCTCGCCGCCACAGAGAAGCACCTGTCCGACATGCGCAAGCTGGCATTCCACGCGCTGCAGGTGCCCGTTTGATCGCGGCACTCGCCGCAAACCGCCGCTTGGCCGAGCTGCTCGGCTGGACGGACATTTTCGACGTCGGCGGCGCGCTGCTCGGAACCCCTCCTCCGGGCGGGGCGGCGTGCCGTAACCAGGCGAAGGTGCCGAACTGGACGGGCGACTGGCGCGACTGCGGGCCACTGCTGGTCGAACACGTAGAGGTCTTGCGCATCGGCGAACCATGGACCACTGTCAGGGCAATCGACGAGCTCGACTTAATGTGGCCGCGCGAGGCCGGCGAATCAAAGGACGGTGCCGTCCGCCATGCAATCGTCAGTGCGGTCACGATGAAGCTGCTGGAGCGGCAGCGATGAAGCGCGGCCTGCAAGCACTTGGCCGCCTCAAGACCGGCGCCATGAACAAGACCGAGCAGGCCTACGCCGCAACGCTGGAGCAGCGGCGGCACGCCGGCGAGGTTGCCTGGTTCAAGTTCGAGGGGATCAAACTACGGCTGGCCGACAACACCTTCTACTCGCCGGACTTCGCCGTTATGCTCGCCGACGGCCAGCTGGAGATGCACGAAGTGAAAGGCTACTGGCTCGACGACGCGCGCGCGAAGATCAAGATCGCCGCCGACCTGTACCCGATGCGCTTCGTCGCGATCCAGGCGAAACCGAAGAAGGAGGGCGGCGGCTGGTTGTTGGAAGAATTCTAGCCCCTTCAAAATGCATGTTGTAATTTTTTCACGCTCAGGGGGCAAAAAGATATGGTGCTTGAGCAAAGACCAATTCATCACTATTATAAATCGTTCAAGCTAGTCTCAAATAACGGAGAACTCCATGAGATCATGTTTTGCAGCAATAATGCTTGTGGGATGTGGTCTTGGTGGCTGTGGTAATTTAAATAGTATTCACCGAACTTTAGACACCTCTAATGGGCAAGGCGTTCTGATTGACATAAAGCAGCGTGGTATATTTGCATCCACCATGCGCGATGAGGGCCAGGGGGCGACTACGACGCATCCCGTAGTTTGTGCAGAGCCCAGTCCCGATGCTTTATCTGCTTATGCTTTTGATCTAGCCGCGCAAGGGAAGCTACCCACAGGGAAATCGCTGAGCACGACATTCGCTAGTGCGGAGAGCGCCGCGTTCGTAGGTCTGCGAACGCAGAGTATTCAGCTTTTGCGCGATCAATTTTTCAGGGCATGTGAAGCGTATATGAACCAGGCAATCAGTGCTTCAGAATACAGCTTGCTCATTAGGCGCTATCAAAAGCAAACTGTGGCGTTGCTTGCAATCGAGCAGATGACGGGGGTAGTCAGTGCGTCAGCAGCGTTAGTTAGCGCCTCGGGTTCTGCCCAAGGATCAGCGATCGCGTTTCTTCAAAGTGTATTTGAAGAACAATTCACGAAAATAAATTCTCTGGAGAATGAGATTAAAGTGCCTGGCATAAACGAGGAAAGGAAAAAAGAGGCGCAAGTAGATATAGTTAGACTGAAAACATCGAATGATGGAATTTTAAAGTCTATAGCGAACATGGTGCCTGAAAAAGCGGTTACTACGACTTCTGGCTCCCTTAAAGATACAAAAGTGGCGAGCACTCCGGCGGATGTTAGTGGGATTACTTCGGTCATTCAGCATATCGTCGATAATGTGACACTTACTGATGACTTCCTCCAGATCTGTATTGCTAAGTTTGGCAACATTAAGAATCAAGAGAACTCTGCAGGACAAGGCTCTGATGCTGAAGCATACAAAGACCCGAAAAGTATGGCGTCAGCATGCATGAGTAGAATGGGAATCGCTAACAATAGGTTGCGTTTGCAAGATGACATAATAAGAAGCCGTTACAATAGCATTTTGGCAGATACCAGCATGACTCAGTCGCAACGGCGTGAAGAGCTAAGCAAAATTTCAGTTTCGGAAGACAGCGAAGTTGGCACTGGAGCTAGGCAATTCCCTGCGAGCGGCGTCAAGACGATGCAAGAAACTGGTGAAAAACTGAGGGAGCTTCTCGAGAAGTTGGGGAAGCCACAGGATAAACAAATGTAACGGATTATAAAAAAAGTTTCACAAGACGCCGATAACTGGCTATCAATGAGAAAAATATGCAACGCAGGGCTAGCAAAAGAAGTTCGGGCACGGCAATGTTTTTGACGGCACATGGTAATCTCAGGTCATCCATACGGAGATCACACCATGACTGCGACCCTAAGCGCTGCGTTCGGCGCCATCCACGCACCACAACTTCGCCGAGTTAGACGGGAGGAAGTGGCGCGCCCAGCTTTCGACAAGCCGGACGCTTACGCCCAGCTGATGACGTGCTGGAGCGATTACATGCGCGTTGACGACCGGGACCTAGGCTCGCGCGGCATGAAGCTGGCCAGCGACGCGGAAGTGGATCACGACGTCCACGCGCAGCAACGCATCGCCGACTTGCGGATGGGCGAGACCGTCAATGCCATGGTCGACAGCCTGACGATGCAGCACCGCTGGGCGATCTATAAAAGCCAGGGCATTGCTTCGGCTTGGCGCTTCCCAAATGCCCGGTACGAGGATGTGTTGACGGATGCACGCGACGACCTCGAAAAGAAATTGCGCAACAATGTTGCAACTCGGCTGCACTTCTCGTAAACTGTGCGCATAGGGCGATTCTGCTCGCCTAGAAAAAAGCTCGAACCTTCAAACGTTCGGGCTTTTTTCGTTTACGGCCCACTTAGTAGATAGCTCTGGGGCTCGTTCGGCTCGCCTCACTCGGGGCGGGCTACCTACCTAATGAGGTGACACATGAAGTAATCACTGCTCCCGCATCTGGTCTTCACGTGAAAGCGCGACGAAACGCGCACGGGATCTCAGTTGCCCGATGAGTGCCGGAGCACCCGCCCGGCGATACTCAAGAGACGGCGCACACACACAATCGAATTTGACCTGGCATCGGCCAGAACAGGCGAGCGCTACCCAAGCGCGCCTCGTCGCTACACGCTGTAAGTAGCCGCCTCACTGGCGCAACCAGTGACCACACACCGGCCTTGGCCGCCTCGCTGTTCCCGTCTGGGACTTGAGAGGTAGCCGGCCGCTGTGTGGTGAAATGAGACGCAGGCGCGAATCGCCTGTTGAATCCTCCTTAGGCATTGCCGGGTGTAGCACCGGCCACCACTACTTGCCTCCTCCAGTCTCTCGGCTGGACTTCGCCGCCGTAGCGTTCTCGCTGCTGGCGGCTTTTTATTTCTGAGGTCGCCCATGTTCCAGCACTTCGCCGCGAATACAACCGGCAGGGACTTCGTCGTGGGCGACATCCACGGCTGCTTCAGGAAGCTCGAGGTTGAGCTGGCCGTCCTCGGGTTCGATTCAGCATGCGACCGGCTGTTCAGCGTTGGCGACCTGGTCGACCGTGGACCTGATTCCGAGCTGGCCCTCGAGTGGCTGAACAAGCCATGGTTCCACGCGGTGCGCGGCAATCATGAGCAGATGGCCATCGACGCAGTCGCGGGCAACATGGACGCTGGTTGTTATATCCAGAATGGTGGTGCGTGGTTCCTCAGCAGGACGGCACCTGAGCGGAAGGCGTTCGCCGATGCGTTCAACGCGCTGCCGATTGCGATCGAGGTGGAGACGCCGACGGGCCTCGTCGGCATCGTTCACGCCGACTGCCCGTTCGAGTCGTGGCCACGGCTGGAGGCCGCGCTTGCCGGTGGCTGCGCGCAGCTCGTTGCGGAGGCGTGCGCCTGGAGTCGTGAGCGCATCACGAGTAAGGATTGCTCGGGCGTCACGGGCGTGGCCATGGTATTCGTCGGTCACACCCCGGTGAAGCAGCCGACCTCGCTCGGCAACGTTCACTACATCGATACGGGCGCCGTGTTCGGCAAGGCGCTGACGATCCTGCAGTTCAATTAAGAGGCCAGCAATGGATCGAACAGTCCCGAGTCTGCGAGTGCAGATCGGTCAAGAGGTCGTGCTGCGCCGCGCCGAGGTTGAGGTGTTGTCACGCGATGCAGCCGGCAACCCGACCATCGTCCACATGCGGCCGCAAGTCCGGAAAGGCGAGATCCTGTGCGAGCGCCTGGGTGATATCCCGATCATCTTGACGGAAGGCGAGTGCGTCGCAGTGCTGCCGCCTGTCGAGCCCCTTGACTTCGACACCTGGTACCGCCACCGAATCAACGTCGCGCACGCCAAGTACATGGAGCGCACGTCTTATCACCCTTCATGCGACTGGCTGACGTTCCCTCCCGAAGCCATTGAGCGGTACATCAATGGGACTGGCATATGAATCCGACTGCCGAGATGTACCGCGACGAGCTGATACGCGCAGTTGTCCCTGATCGCCCGGCCATGCTGCGCCAGGTACACCAGCCCACCGTGCTGGAAGACTTCTGTAACTCGCTCGCCGATGGCTGCGAGGCTAAGCGTCTCTTGCGCGCCAAAGGATACGGGCAGCCGTGGATGACGCTCACCGAGATCGTCCAGCTGCTGCCGACTGCATCGGCGCCACCGACCCGCAAGGGCCGGAAGCGACGGCGCTGATGGCGAAGCTTCGCACCCTGCAATCCCGCCTCAAGCCTGCCATCAACACACGGCTCGCGCCGGCGCCGACCGCGACGGTCGAGCGGAAGCGCGGCAGTGCTGGCATGCGGGACCGAGAGCGCATCCGTCAGCGAGACTGCGGCCTGTGCCAGGCATGCAAAGCCAAAGGTCGAACAGCCGTCGGCGTCGCGGTCGACCACATCATCCCTCTCTGGGCCGAAGGCACCGACGAGGACAGCAACAAGTGGCTGCTGTGCCAGCCTTGCCATGACGCCAAGAGCGCCCACGAGGCGCGGCAGCGCGCCGCCGGCGGCCTGGTCACCCCATGGGGAGGGGGTATCTGAAGTCTGGGGCCGTCGGCCCTCGGACACCACCTTGTCTCTCACGCGCAGAAAAAATCCCCCTTGGAGGAATTTGTTAATGGCTTTAACAGGCAAAAAGCGAGCCTTCGCCGATGCCGTTTTGGCCGGGTTCTCGAATAAGGAAGCGGCAATTCGCGCTGGCTTCAGTGAAAAAACGGCGTCCGCTGCCGGGTCCCGAAATGTTAAAGACCCGGATGTTAAAGCCTACGTCGACGCGCACCGGAAAAACCCTGCAACGACTGGCGCGAAACTGCCGTCAGCAGCACCTGGGCCGCCGGACGATGCGGTCGAAATTCCGCACACTGTCGATCCTGTCGAATTTCTGACCAACGTCATGAATGAGCCGGCCGCAGACCTGCGGCTCCGGATCGACGCAGCGAAGGCGATGCTCCCGTTTAAGCATCAGAAGCTGGGCGAGGGCGGCAAGAAGGACCAGAAGCAGGAGGCAGCACAGAAGGCGGCGAGCCGGTTTGGTCGCGCCACCCCGCCGAAGCTGGTGGCTAACGGCGGGAAAAAGGTTTAAGCATGCAATGGTCCACAAGTTGCCCCGACTGGGAGCGGCGGCTGATCGGCAAGCAATCGATCATTCCCGCTCCGATCTTCCCGGACCAGGCTGAGGAAGCCCTCAAGATATTCAGGCAGCTCCGCGTAACGGACCTTCCAGGGAAGCCGACATTCGGCGAGTGTAGCGAAGCTTGGGTCTTTGACTATGTTGCCGCGATTTTCGGCGCATATGATTCCGACTCCGGCAAGCAGTTGATACGCGAGTTCGGGCTGCTGATCAGCAAGAAGAACACGAAATCTACAATCGCAGCCGGAATCATGGTCACGGCCCTGATGCTGTGCTGGCGCGAGGAGGAGGAGCACCTCATTCTAGCGCCTACCAAGGAGGTGGCGGACAACAGCTTCAAGCCTGCGGCGAGCATGATCCGCGCGGATGACGAGCTGATGGACATCTTCCATATCCAAGACCACATCCGAACCATCACGGACCGCACGACCCGCAACAGCCTCAAGGTGGTGGCTGCCGATACCGACACGGTCTCAGGCAAAAAGTCCGGCAAGGTGCTGGTCGACGAGCTCTGGCTGTTTGGCAAGCGGGCGAACGCTGAGGCGATGTTCATGGAAGCCCTGGGCGGCCAGGTGTCGCGCGATGAAGGATGGGTCATCTACCTGACAACCCAGAGTGATGAGCCCCCTGCCGGAGTGTTTCGGGAGCGACTGAACTACTGGCGTGACGTCCGCGACGAAAAGATCGACGACCGGAAAACGCTGGGCGTGCTCTACGAGTTCCCGCCGGCGATGATCAAGAACAAGGGCTACCTCGAGCCTGGTAATTTTTACGTTACCAATCCAAACATGGGGCGCTCTGTGAGCGCGGAATGGCTTGAGGATCAGCTTAAAAAAAACCAGAACAAGACCGATGGCACGCTCCAGCAGTTCCTTGCAAAGCATCTCAACGTAGAGATCGGACTCAATCTGCGGTCCGACCGCTGGGCGGGTACGGATTTCTGGGAGGCCGCCGGCGCCGTCAATGTCACCCTGGGCTACCTGCTTGAAAACAGCGAGGTGGTCGTGGCCGGCATCGACGGCGGCGGTCTGGATGACTTGTTGGGCCTGACACTGGTCGGTCGCGAGATCGCGACTGGCCGCTGGTTGACCTGGTCGCATGCTTGGTGTCATGAAATCGCGCTCGAGCGACGCAAAGAGATCGCTCCAGCGCTCCTCGACTTCAAGGCGCAGGGCGATTTGACGATCGTCGAACGACCTGGCGATGACGTCAAAGAAGTGGCGGACGTCATCTGTCGCGTGCGCGACGCCGGGCTACTCCCAGAAAAGAACGCAATCGGCGTGGATGCTGCCGGCATCACCGACATTGTCGATGAACTGGTATCTCCCGGCCGGGATATCAACATCGAGCAGATCGTCGCGGTCTCTCAAGGCTGGAGACTGAACGGCGCGATCAAAACTACCGAGCGAAAAATCGCTGGCGGCGACTTAGTGCATGGCGCCACACCCATGATGGCCTGGTGCGTCAGCAACGCGCGAATCGAGGACCGCGGTAACGCGATTTCGGTAACGAAGGCGGCCTCGGGCAAAGCTAAGATCGACCCGCTGATGGCTCTTTTCAACGCGGTGTACCTGATGGCACTGAATCCCGTCGCTGTGTCGACTCGCTCAATTTACGACGAAGGCATAACGATATGACCAAGCTTGACCTGATCACCTTCCTCGCCGGCCTCATTGGCCTGGGCCTGCTGACTGCAGGCGCGGCCATGATCTATACCCCTGCCGGCTTCATCGTCCCGGGGGCGGCCTTGGTCGCCTGGTCGTACATCGTCGCCCGTCGCGGCAGCAAAGGGTAACGGATGTTCTCACGACAGTTTTTTAGCGCCTCGGGCGGCGGTGGCGGCGGGGAGGGTGGTTGGCTGTCCGGACTCGGCGGCGGGCGCTCCGATGCGGGCCCCATCGTCACGGTCGAATCGGCGCTTGCGCATACGGCTTTGCAGGCATGCACAACGCTGCTCGCCGAGAGCATCGCGCAGCTGCCGCTCGAGCTGTTCCGGCGCACCGAGGACGGCGGCCGAGAGGCGGCAAAGGATCACTCGCTATACCGGATCCTGGCATATGCGCCGAATGAATGGCAGACGCCGTTCGAGTACCGCGAGCAAAGCCAGATGAAGGCCGGTACGCGCGGGAATTCGATCAGCATAATCGGCCGCGACGGGGATAGCACGGTCACCGGGTTGTACCCTGTGCCTTCCGAGTCGGTCCAGGTGCTGAAAGGCCCGGACCTGCTCCCGTACTACCGCATCGACGGCCAAGAGCCAATCCCTCAACGCATGGTGCACCACGTGCGCTGGTGGAGCCTGAACGGCTATGTGGGCGTTTCGCCGATCATGCTGCATGCGAATGCGATCGGGCACGCCCAGGCAATCCAGCAGTACGCCGGCAAGTCCTTCCTGAACGGGACGGCGCTCTCGGGCGTTATCGAACGGCCACGGGAGAGCGGCGCGATCAAAGACCAGGGCGTGGTCGACCGCCTGGTTGAGCAGTGGGCGCAGCGCTACGGCGGCAGTAGCAACGCCAAAAAAGTGGCGATGCTGCAGGAGGGGATGACCTTCAAGCCGTTGTCGATGACGAACATCGATTCGGACCTGATCGCTTCGCTGAAGCTGAGCGCGCTCGAGATCGCGCGCATCTACAAGATCCCGCCGCACATGATCGGCGAGCTGGACAAGGCCACGTTCTCGAATATCGAGCACCAGGCAATCCAGTTCGTGATTTACACGCTCCTGCCCTGGATCAAGCGGCACGAGCAGGCCATGATGCGCGACCTGCTGCTGCCGAGCGAGCGTGACGAGTATTACATCGAATTCAACGTCTCCGGCCTGCTGCGCGGCGACCAGAAATCGCGCTACGACGCCTACGCCGTCGCCCGCCAGTGGGGCTGGCTGTCGGTGAACGACATCCGACGGCTGGAAAACCTGCCGCCGATCGCAGGCGGAAACACCTACCTGCAGCCGCTGAACATGGTCGACGCGGCCAAGCCTATGCCTGCCACACCACCGAAGGCCAGTGCTGCGCAGGTCGCAGAAATCGAAGGAATCCTTGCATGAAAAATCGCTTCCGCCTCGCCGGCCTGATCTTCAACCAGCCGCAGATGGTCACTGAATCGATGCTGGACCAGGTCGCGCAGTGGGCCAACCAGCAAATGAGCCTGAATATCGTCAACTTGAGCGTCAACGGCACCCAGCCGCAGATGATGGAAGACGAGGGCGCGTACGAAAGTAGCGCCGCCCGCGCCGATGAGGCACGCCGCCAGGCGATCGCCGACACCGGCGTGGCCATGATCCCGATCCACGGCGTCCTGGTCAGCCGCAGCACGCAGCTGAGCCTGTGCGAGACGATGACCAGCTACGAGCAGATCCGTTCGCAGGTCAGCGCGGCGCTGGCCGACCCGGCCGTCGAGCACATCGCTTTCGACGTCGACAGCCCAGGCGGCAGCACGACCGGCTGCTTCGAGCTGGCTGATTTCCTGTTCGAAGCCCGCGGCATCAAGCCTATGAGCGCGATCGTGAACTTCAATGCCTTCTCGGCAGCCTATCTCCTGGCCTCGGCCATCGGCGACGTTTCCGTGTCGCGCACGTCGGGCGTCGGCTCGATCGGCGTGATTGCGAAGCACATGGACGTCTCGGCGCGCAACGAACAAATGGGCGTGAAGGTGACGACGGTCTACGCCGGCGCGCACAAGAACGATATGAGCCCTCACGAAGCGCTGACCGACCAGTCGATGCAGTTCCTCAACGAGATGGTGCAGGGCTACTACACCCAGTTAACTGACGCCGTCGCAAAGTACCGCAGCATTGGTGCAGACGCCGTGCGTGGAACCGAGGCGGGCGTCTTCTTCGGCCAGAAGGGCATCGACCTCGGCCTTGCCGACCGCATCGAAACACCCCAGGCGGCCGCCGACCGTGTGGCCGCACAAGCGCGGCAGGCCCGGGCAGCACGCACCACGAAGCAAACCTCCATCGGCGCCCGCGCGAAAGCGATGGCAATCCAGAACCAAATTTGACCGCGTTCGCGGGACAAGCAACCAGCCGCCCTCGAGGCGGCTTTTTCATTTCTAGGAAGGGCAATATGCCAACCATTAACGAACTCCGCAGCGAACGCGCCAAGGTCAACGCCAGCGTCCAGGCTCTGGCCGTGATCGAAGCCACCGGCACCCAGCTGAGCGTCGAGCAGGTGCAAGAATTCACCGACCTGCAGGCTCGCTTCGGCGAACTGACCGCTCAAATCACCCGCATGGAATCTGCCGAAAGCATCGCCGCCGCGGCCGCGGTGCCGGTCGACCGCGCGCTGGCCGCCGCTCACCAGCCAGCCGCGCCACCGGCGGCCGGCGCTTCGACAAGCATGCCTGCACGCCCGCGCACCGCCGATCTGCCGGGCTCCGGCATGTCGCGCATGGTGCGTGCGCTCGTCGTCGCCGGCGGCAACCAGCAGGTCGCTGCCAAATTCGCCATGGACAACCAGTTCGGCGAAGACGTGGCGATGGCACTGAACACCCTGACCCCCGGCGCCGGTGGTGTGCTGGTTCCGGCCAACATGGCGCGCGAAGTGATCGAGCTGTGGCGTCCGCAATCGGTCGTGCGCCGGCTCGGTGCGCGCTCGCTGCCGCTCACCAACGGCAACATCACGCTGCCGCGCTTGAAGGGCGGCGCCGTGGTCGGCTACATCGGTAGCGACACCGATATCCCGACGACTGGCCAGACCTTCGACAATCTGAAGCTGTCGGCCAAAAAGCTGACTGGCCTGGTGCCGATCTCGAATGACCTGCTGGCCTATGCTGGTACGAGCCCGAACGTCGACAAGCTCGTCGTGGACGATCTCACCGGAGCCATGGCATCCCGCGAGGACAAGGCGTTCATTCGCGACGATGGCACCTTGGACACGCCAAAAGGCCTGTTGTCCTGGGCGCTCGCCGGCTTCAAGATTGTCGCCTCGGCCGGCGATACGCTGCAGAAGATCGAAACCGATCTCAATAAGCTGATCCTGTGCCTCGAAGCCGTCAACGCCAACATGGGCAAGCCTGGCTGGATCATGTCGCCGCGCTCGTTCCGCTTCCTCGAAGGCCTGCGCGACGGCAACGGCAACAAGGTCTATCCGGAAATGAAGGATGGCAACCTGAAGGGTTACCCGATCGGCAAGACCACCCAGGTGCCAAACAACCTGGGCGCCGGTTCGAACGCGTCGGAAATCTACTTCGTGGACTTCAACGACTGCTTCATCGGCGAAGACGAGACCCTGCTGATCGACTATTCGAAAGAGGCGACCTACAAGGACGAAGGCGGCAACGTCGTCAGCGCGTTCCAGCGTGACCAGACCCTGGTCCGCGTGATCGCGAAGCACGACTTCGGCCCACGCCACGTCGAATCGGTATCGATCCTGACCGGCGTTACCTGGGGCGCGTAAAGCGACCTGATTGCCGACCTGCAACCGCAGGTCGGCTCACCCATTCAATAGGAGTCCGAGCATGAAATCGGTCAAATTTATCAAGCCGTGGAAGATTTACAGCCGCGGCGACGTCGCCGGCTTCGAGCCAGAGCAGGCAAAAACCCTCATCGACGGCAAGGTGGCGGAAGCCGTCGAGCCGGAAAGCAAGCCGGCTAAGACCGACGCGAAGTAATCCGCAGGCCGGGCCGGCTCGCACCATCCCGCAAATCGGAAGTGCTGCCGTTCCCGGCCGCCTGGAGGTCGACATGATCCACCTGGAAATGAGCACGCGAACTTCCGAGATCCGCGCCTACGACCAGCCAGGCGGCTACGAAAAACGATTGCCTTACCGCGCAATCGTCACCGTAACGCACCTCAACGACCAAATCGTCTACCTGAGTGGCGCCCATGGCATCGCCGACCGCGAGACCTGGGAAGCGATGCTCAACCTGCTGCGTGACAGCGGCGTCACCACGGTGATGCTCGAGCGGCGCGGGCGCATGAAAACAATCGAGCTGTCGGCGCCTGTCGCCGGTGGCGAAACGAATAATTGAGGACCACATGAGCGCAGCAAGCGACAACTTCGAAAATAAACTGATCGACTTCCTCCTGCGTGGTCAGGCGCTCGGCTTGGCTGGCGCTTCCGCTGGTTCCGGCACCGGCCTGTCGCAGGTGTTCATCAGCCTGAAAACTGCCGCCGACAGCGACGCCGCGCAGGGCGCGGAAGTCTCGGGCGCTGGTTACGCGCGTGTGGCCGTGCCCTGCACCCTGGCCGCCTGGGCGGGCACGCAAGGCGCCGGCACCACCGTGGCGTCGACGGGCACCAGCGGCACCACCTCGAACAACGCGGCGATCACCTTCGGCACGCCAGGTGCTCCGTGGGGTCAGGTTGTCGGCTTCGGCGTGCACGACTCGCTGACCGGCGGCGTCGAGCTGTTCTACGCTGCACTGGGCGCGCCGAAAACGATCAACAACGGCGACCCCGCACCGTCATTCGCAGCCGGCGCGCTGACCATCCAGATCGATAATTAATCATGTCAATGCGACACTTGTTCGTTACGGTAGCGCCGGCGACACCTGACCCAACCGACGTCGACTCGGGCAAGTGGAACGAGCCGCACATTTTCGACGCGGACGCGACCGCACCTGCTGCCGGCCTGAGCCCGGTCGCCCAGGACTATGCAGGGCGACCGGTGCTGGGCGTTGTCGCCCCTGGCGGTTCGATCGCGTTGATGCAGACGGCCTTCTTGCGCTGTCGTCCGGCCTACTGGCTGCCCAACGGCGGCTCGACCACCATCACCGCCAGTGGTATCCTCATTAATCCGGGCGCTCCTACCGCGCGATCGGTGGGGTCATTGTCGTTCTTCGCCTCGCACCGTCGCGTCGGCTACGTGACCGCCGCGACTGCCAACGCCAATGTCAATGCCCGCGCAGGCAGTGCGGCTGAGCGGCTTTACATCATCGGCAGCGCGCCGCGCACGGGCGGTTTCTTGCAGGTGTGGCGCTTCGGCACCTCGGCGTATGTGAACGATGCTCGTTGCTTTTTCGGCATGATGGGGAGCTCGTCGGCATACGGCTCGGCGTCCCCGAGCTCGCTCACCGACATGATCGGCATTGGCTTTGATGCGGGCGATACCGTCTGGAGCGTTTACTGCAACGACGGGAGCGGCGTCCCGACCAAGACGCCGCTCCCGGCTGGCTTCCCATGCAACACCAACAACACCGATGTGATCGAGTTTGTCATGCGCGTGGCGCCGGGTGCACAAACGGTTTCCTGGCAGGCCACAAACCTGACGACCGGCGTGACCGCAACCGGCACCATGCTTGGCGACCTCCCCATTGAGATACTGCTGCAGCCGCACCTCAACGTGTCGAATGGGCCGTCAGGTGTCGCCGCTGGCGTCGACCTCATGCTGATGTACATCGAAACGGAGAATTGATATGACTGCCTGGACTATCTCCGTGCCGAGCGGGAGGATCTTCGAAAGCGGCGTGCCGCTCGAGCAGGACGACAGCACGCAGGCGTATCAGCGCTACCTGGACTTCCTGCGCGCCGGGAATGGCCCGACCAAAGTACCAGACGCCGAACCGTTCCTGCCGCGCATCGACGTGTCGGCTTTTCAAATCCGCAAGGCGTTGATCAGGATGGGTCTTTTTGACCTTGTCGAAGCAGCAGTGGCGGCAAGCAATAACATCGAACTGAAGATCGGCTGGCTGCACTCGCCGCGCTTCTACTCGGACAACGAGCTGACCATCACCATGGGCGCGGGCCTGGGCAAGTCGGTTGACGAAATGTACGCGCTGTTCCAACTGGCCGCGAGCCTGTAGCCATGGGTGTTTTCGCCAGTAACGCATTCGCCAGTAACGCTTTCGATACAGGGGGCGTGACCTCCGGTGCGGTTCTGGCCGGCGCCGCCGCGCTCCAAGTGTCCGCCACCGGAACGCTGTCCAGCGTCATTCGCTTGGCAGGCAGCGCCGCTGGCGCGGTTGCCGCATCGGGCTCGCTGTCGACGCAAGTGCGTTTGACCGGTGCCGGCATGCTCGCAGCTTCATCATCGGGCACACTGACCACTTCGATCCCGCTGTCCGGCTCGGCCGCGCTCGTTGCGTCCACGTCCGGTTCGCTCGCTTCCGCCAGCGCGATTCTGTCCGGCACCGCTGCGCTCCAGGTATCCGCCTCGGGCGCGCTAACCACGCAGGTTCGACTGGCCGGTAGCGCTTCGCTGGTCGCGTCCGCCACCGGCGCGCTGTCGACTGTCATTCGGTTGGTCGGTGCTGCCGCGCTGCAGGTGTCCGCGTTGGGCGCATTGACCGGCGGCGGTGCGACCCTGGTCGGCGGTGCTTCGGTGCGCACCTTCGTCGCCGGCGTGTTTACCACCGATATCCCGTTATCCGGTGCCGCGTCGGTCACCGCGTCCGCGTCGGGCCAATTGGACAGCGGCGCTGCGCAGATGGCCGGTGCTGCTGTCGCCCGCGTGGCTGTCGCTGGATCGCTCTCAACGTCCATTCCGTTCTCCGGCGCCGCCGCGCTACAGGCGGCCGCGTCCGGATCACTTGCCGGTGCTGGCGCTGCGCTGGCCGGCGACGCCGCTGTCCGGGCGTCCGCCGCTGGCACGCTGTCGACATCCATTCTCCTGGCCGGCACCGCCGCGCTTCAGGTGTTTGCCGGCGGCGCGTTGGCGGGATCGGCCGTGGTGCTGTCCGGCGGTGCGTCCATGCGCGCGATCGGTACCGGCGACCTGTTCACCGCGATCGTGCTGTCCGGCGTGATGCCGGCGCGCATCACGGCGAGCGGTTCGCTCATCACCTGGATCGCGCTGTCGGGTAATACGCACACTGTCGTGTCGGCTGGCGGTGTACTTGGTGCCGGTGTCCGATATGCACGCGCGCCAGCGGGCTCTGGCTATGCCCCGCAACGCAACGAATATCGGGCGCGCCCGGCCCAGGTCGGCGGTGCGCGCATAGCTGAAATCCAAAGGAATATCCGATGACCGCAAAACTGATTACCCCGGCGGTTGGCCTGGCCGTTTCGCTCGAAGCCGCCATCACAGCGGCGCGCGCGAACGGCGCAGGTATCGACAGTGAGGTCGAGCAGGCGGTTCGGACGTACACGGCTGAAGCCGAGTTCGAAACCCAGCGCGCGCTCATCAACCAGACCTGGCGTCTCACGGTCGACAAGTTCTCGCCGGCGCTGAAGCTCGAGCGACCACCGCTGGTTTCGGTCGCGCACGTGAAATACCTCGACACCAACGGCCAGTGGCAGACGATCGACCCTCAGGACTACGAGGCCGACTCAGTAAGCGAGCCGGGCTATATCGTTCCGGCACCGCGCAAGGCCTGGCCCCCAACGGCGGATCGAATCAACGCCGTCGAGGTGCAGTACACCGCCGGCTACGGCCCGGACCACACGAGTGTGCCTGATTCGATCAAAGGCTTCATCCTGCGCCGCGTGGCAGATCAATTCGGACAGCTGTCAGCATCGCTGGCAGCGAGCGCGCCGCGGTTGCTGGATGGTGAAAGGGTGTACCTCTAATGTTCAACGACCGCATCACCATTCAGCAACGCGCCGTCGGCGCCGACACGATCGGGCAACCCATTAGCGAATGGATCGATCTCGGCGTTTTCTGGGCCGACGTTCGCCACCTGCGCGGGCTGGAGACTTTGCGCGCCGGCGCCGACGTGTCGGTGCTGCGCGCCTCCGTTCGCATGTGGTACCGGTCGGAAGTCGATGCGGCCATGCGCCTGGTGCACGGCGAAACGACTTATGAGATCAAGTCGCCACCACTGCGCAACGCGGACCGGCGGTTCATGGACCTGGTCTGCGAGGCTGCGAAATGAGCCTTTTGCAGTTGGATCTCGGACATCTTGAAGAATTCATGGAGAATCGGGCCGATGCTGCAGAAGCTGCGGCGCGGCCAGCGAGCCAGGCAGCGATTCAGGTCCTGTACGACGAGATTAAGCGCAACGTCGCTGCCATTCCACAAAAAACCGGGAATCTCGGGCGCAGCATCTACCAGGTCTACTCGGAATCGCGCAGTAGCCCGGGCATTGCCACCTACCAAGCCAGTTGGAACCACAGAAAAGCGCCGCACGGCGGCCTGGTCGAGTTCGGCCACATTCAGCGGTACGTGACCTACCAGGGTAGCGACGGCAATTTTTACACTGCCATACGCCCGAGCAAGCGCGGAACCCGCAGGCCCCGCCGAAACGCATCGCAGGCCGAAAAGGATGCCTACTACGTCCCGCTGCCGGCGCCGAAGCAGGTTGCAGCACGCGCATTCGTGCGCAGGGCGACGTCGAAATCAGAGCAGGCTGCCGAGGCGGCCAAAACCAAATTGCTACAGGCCATCAACAATGACACTTGAGGAGCGACTGTACATCGAGCTGGCGGCCGTCTGCCCGCGCGTGTTCCCCGACTTTGCGCCGCCTGAGACTGAGCGTCCGTACGTGACCTTTCAACAGATCGGCGGCGAGGTGGTCGAGTGCCTCGATAACACTGTGCCATCGAAAGAGAACGCCGATATGCAGGTGAACGTCTGGGCCGACTCTCGCAAGGAGGCCAAGGCCGTGATCCTGGCGATCGAAGCGCGCCTGAGCGGAGCTACCGAAATCCAGGCTAGCCCAATCGCCGCAGCCGTGAGCGACTTCGAAGCTGACATGGCGCGGTACTGCAGCAGGCAAGACTTCGACATTTGGGCCGATCGCTGATCGCCGCCCCATCCAAACCAGCCACCTCCGGGTGGCTTTTTTTATGCCCGGTCGCCGGGCTTACACGAAAGGCCTCATAAATGGCATTCTCACTCCCCAATGGCACGACGTATGCGGTTGCGTCGATCTACGCGACGCTGATTGCCGTCTCGGCGGCCACCAACGCGACTGAAGCGGTGCTCACGACCGCGGCAAACACCTATGCGGTCGGCGACCTGCTGGAATATACCTCCGGCTGGACTCGTGCCAACAACCGTGTTTTCCGCGCCAAGGCCGTCACCGGCACCTCGGTGACCCTGGAGGGCTTCGACACGACGGCCGTGGCGCTATTCCCAGCTGGCGCCGGCATCGGCTCGCTGCGGAAGATCACCACGTGGACCCCGATCACGCAGGTCATCTCCTGCGAGCCATCGGGCGGCGACGCGAAGTTCGTGACCGTCGAGCCGATGGACACCGACACCGAGCTGAATATTCCGGCCGGCTACTCGGCGCGCACGCTGGCCATCACGATCGGCGACGACCCGACGCTGCCGCATCACGCTGCGCTCAAGGCTATTTCGGACGGCCGCAAGATCGCCGCGGTGCGCGCGCAGCTGCCGAGCGGCAGCATCATCCTCTACAACGGCTACATCACCTACGACGAGACCCCGACCCTCACCAAGGGCCAGGTCATGAGCGTCAAGGCAAACATGGCCCAGCAGGGGCAGCCGGTGCGCTACGCGTCCTAAGTTTTGCCAGGCCGGGCTTCCCGGCCTCTCCCGCCGGCGGGTCATCACCGCCGGTCTTTTTATTCCAATGAAAGCACAAGAACATGGCAAAGATCATCCTAGGAAAACCCCCAACCTCGTTCCGCCGCACCGTGAAATTCCTGCAGGTGGACGGCTCGCCCGGCGAAATCGTTGCGACCTATAAGTACCGCGATCGTGTCGAGTTCGGCGAGTTCACGGACGGCATCGTCGCCGAGCTCAAGGCCGAGCATGAGGCCGAAATGAACAAGATCAAGAATTTGGTCGAGAACGATCTTCCGGTTCCGGAGCTGACCGAATCTGAGGTGCTGGCGAGCCAGAACGAGACCAACGTTCGCTACATCATGGGCTGCGTCGAAGGCTGGGATCTCGACGTCCCCTTCGATAAATCGGCTGTCGCCCAGCTCGTGCGCGAGGTCCCGGCCGCAATCCCGGCGATTGTCGGCACCTACCGCGACGCGATCACCGAAGGCCGCCAGGGAAACTGACGGAGGCGGCGCGCGCCCTGTTCACCGCGCCGCCCTCGAAAGAGGAACTGGCCGCCGCCGGCCTGTGTCCGGAGGACTTCGAAGGTGAGTGCGTCGAAGTTTGGCCGGAAAACTGGCTGTCCTTCCGGCTGCTCTGTGAAATCCAGACGCAGTGGCGCGCCGGAGGCATGGGGGTCATAGGGCTCGACTACAACGTCATGTACCGCAAGATGGACCGGCTGGGCCTCACTCCGGATCAGTATGACGACGTTGAATCCGATATGCGCGTTATGGAACTGGCCGCGATGGCCGCCATGAGAGAAGGAAGTGAAGAATGAGCGAAACCCGCGCCGTCGTACTAGAAACCCAGGTCAATACGACCGGCGCCCGCACCGGCTTTAACGAGATCGTTCGTGAGGCTGGGGCAATGGCCGGAAGTGTGCAGCGTGCCAGCCAGCAGGCCGACCGGGCAGTGGACGGCATTGGTGGAAGCGCGAGCAACTCAGCAAAAAAAGTCGCGGATGCGCAGCGCAGCCTGATCAACTCCATCCAGCGGACAACCGCCGCGATGGAGGCCGGCGGGAAGTCCGGGAGTGCCTATTACGAGATGCTGGCCCGCCAGCGGGGCGTCGATCCGGCCGCCTTGGAAGCATACCTCGTCCAGTTGCGAGCGGTGGAGCGCGCGCAGTCGCAGTCGGCGCAAACGCTTGCCGCGCAGCAGGCCGTGCAGCAGCGGGCGACCGAAGCGGCTCTGGCCCAGGCCGCAGCGCAGCGCGAGTTGGCCCAGGCCCAGGCCACCCGTGATTCGTTCGTCGCAGGTCTGCGCGAGCAGGTTGCGCTCTTCGGCAAGTCGACCGACGAGGTGCTGCGCTACCGCGCCGCGCAGGCCGGCGCCGCTCAAGAATCGTCGGCCCTCATTCTCCAGCTGCAGAACATGCGCGCCGCGCAGGACCAGGTAACGGAAGCAGCGCGTGCGACCGAGCGCGCGCAGCACGAGGCCCTGCGCATCCAAGCCGGGAAGGATGCCTTCCTGGCAGGCCTGCGCGAACAGATCGCCTTGTTCGGGCTGTCGACGGAAGAAGCTCTGCGGTACCGTGCTGCACAGATGGGCCTGGCCACCGCCGCCGACCCACTGATTGCGCAGCTGCATACGCTGCGCACAGCCCAGGAGCAGGTAACCGCCGCGGCCAAAGCAACGGCACAGGCACAGCGCGAGGCCGAGCAGGTGCAAGCCGGCAAAGATTCGTTCATTCGTAACCTTGAGCAGCAGGCGGCCGCAATCGGGAAAACCCGGGTCGAAATGCTCGAGCTCCAGGCAGCCCAGATGGGCGTCACGAGCCGGGCGCAGCCGTTCATCAACCAGTTGCGCGCCGCGGACCAGGGCTTGCAGAACGGGCAGATGTCCGCCGCGGCCCTGAATGCGGCACTGCGCCAGACGCCAGCACAGTTGACGGACATCATCGTCAGCCTGCAGGGCGGCCAAGCGCCGCTGACTGTGCTCCTCCAGCAGGGCGGCCAGTTGCGCGACATGTTCGGCAGCGTTGGTGGTGCTGCAAAGGCGCTCGGTGGCGCTGTGGTTGGGATGATCAATCCTATCACCGTCTCCGCCGCTGCCGTTGGCACTCTCGCCTATGCATACAGCGAGGGAGCGCACGAAGCCAGAGCCTTCGGCGAATCGATTATTCTCAGCGGCAACGCTGCCGGGACGTCTGTCAATCAACTGATGGATGCCGCCCGCGGCATTTCCGAGATGACAAGGAGCACCCAGGGGGCAGCGGCGGAGGCCCTTCAGGCGCTGGTCAGCACAGGCGCGATTTCATCTGCCAACCTTGAGCGCTTCGCCGGAGTAGCGGCAGAAGTCGAGCGCGTACTTGGAAAATCGGTGCAGGACACTGCAGCTGAGTTCGCCGATCTCCGCCACGCCCCTCTAGAGTCCCTGCAAAAGCTGGGCGAGAAGTATCACTTCGTCAGTGCGGCGACTTATGCGCAAGTGAAAGCGCTACAAGACGAAGGTCGCCAGACTGAAGCTGCAGCATTGGCGCAGAGCACCTATGCTGATGAGTTTGAAAAGCGAAACAAGAAGGTTCTGGAAAATCTGGGAACGCTCAAGCGCGGCTGGATGGGCGTCACCGAATGGGCTAAAAAAGGCTGGGATGCCATCCTGGATATCGGCAGGAAGGATACGCCGAACGAAGAGATCGGCAAAATCGACAGCGATATCGCCGCGAAGCAGCTTGGGCTATCGCAGCGCGCGGCTAACGGCGATGACGGCAACTCTTACTTCTCCCAGAAGCTGAAGGCGGACATCGAACAACTGAAGGCGCGTCGGGTGGTGCTCCAGGGCGGCATGGCAGACGAGCAAGCCGCTGGCCAGGCTCAAGAGAAATCGCTGAAGGCCGAGGAGTTGCGCAAGCGGTGGCTGGCCGATCAGAACATTTTGCTCACGCGCCAGGAGCAGCTGAAGCGAGACTTGGGCGCCGCCGAAACCGAAGGTCGGGCAAATGGACTGAGCGAAGAGGAAATCCAGACTCGCCTCACCGTGGTGCGCCGGAAATACAATGACGTCTACACGTCCGGCATTGAAACCAGCATTACAGCCCTGCGAAATCGCGCAGAAGTCGAAAGCGTGCTGGATCAGCGCGCCCTGGCCCGGCTACAGGCGCAGCGCGCCGTCGGCACGATTTCGGAAGACGATGCGATCGCCAAGACGGCTCAGATCGAAATCGGCGCGCTCGACCGCCAGAAGAAGCTGCTGCAAGACCAGTTGGGTCTGGTGCGCTCGAAGATCAACAGCCAGAGAGAGCAGGCTGACCTCGAGGGCCAGATCGACATCAACAAAGCGGAGCGCAGGAACCGTGAGGAGCAGCGCGATCTCGAGTTGGATGGGGCGCGGCGCCGGCGGGCAGATGATTCGAGCCAGCTTTACACATCGGGCATCGTCGCGGCCCAGGCTGAACGAGCAAGCCTGGCTGAAAACCTGAAGGCGCAGAGGGAATATAACGAGGAAATCGGCCTCAGCAGCAATGAAGTGGCGGAGCTGCGCCGCCAGCGCGTCGAGAACATCGCGTCGCTGAAGGACGAGGCCGCGGCCGCGCTTGAGGCAATCCAGCCTGGCAGCGCACTGGCCCAGATCTACCGCGATCAGGCAGCATCGATCCGGGCCGGATCAGCCGCCGAGCGAGACGGCTTCGCCAAGTCGCGCGACCCCTATGTGAACCTCCGCGCGTCGCTCAAGCAATACGGCGAAGAGGCGGAAAACATCGGTGGCATGGTGGGTGACGCACTGTCGAATGGCCTGCGCAGCGCTGAGGACGCATTCGCCAACTTCGTCACCACTGGCAAGCTGAACTTCCGAGACCTCGCGACATCGATCATCGCTGATTTCGCGCGCATTCAGGCAAAGTCGGCGCTGAGTGGCGTGGCCTCGTCCATCCTGGGGTCAATCGGTAGTGGTGGTAGTGGCGGCGACTGGACTTCCTCGCTGATGCAGGCGTTCGGCGTGTCCGGCGCCCGCGCCGCCGGCGGGCCGGTCAATTCTGGGCTGTCGTACCTGGTCGGCGAGAAGGGGCCTGAAATCTTCACGCCCTCATCGAGCGGCGCAATTACACCGAACCACATGCTCGGCGCAGGCGGCTCCCCGATCACGATCCAGACGAATGTGCAGGTGACCGCCGGAGGCGCGACGAGCACGACCAGTGGCGACCAGAGCACCGCTGGCCGGGCGCTGGCGGACATGATCTCGACGAAAGCGAAGGAAGTGATTATGCGAGAAAGCCGTCAGGGCGGCCTGTTGTGGAATATGAAAATGGGGCGAGGATGACAACGACTTTCAGTTGGAGGCACGACGCCAAGCCGAGCGGCACGAGTACTTTCCGCGTGCTCAAGGCGCAGTTCGGCGACGGGTACACGCAGACGGCGGCCGACGGCATCAACAACAAATCGCAGTCCTGGCCGCTGCAGTTCACCGGCCAGGCCGCGACGATCACGGCAATCAAAGCCTTCCTCGATGCCCGCGGCGGGTGGCAGTCGTTTTTCTGGACGCCACCGCTCGGGGTGCCTGGGTATTACAAATGCGCGGCCTACGATTCAAAGCACATGGGCGGCGATGTATGGCAGTTGACTGCCACTTTTGAGGAGTCCTTCCAGCCATGATCACTGCCGACATTCAAGGCCTCGAGCCTGGCGCGCGCGTCGCCCTGTATGAGCTGGACGCCACGTCGATTGCCGACGGCGGCCTCCTGCGGTTCCACGGATACCAGCAGGCCGGTACGATCCGCTGGCAGGGCAACGACTACACGCCCTGGCCAATCGAAGCGGAGGGCTTCGCCAAGACCAGCGAAGGGCAGCAGCCGGCACCGAAGCTCTCGGTCGGTAACGTCGACGGGTCGATCTCCGCGCTGTGCATCACGCTGGACGACCTGGTCGGCGCCAAGCTGACGCGGCACGTAACGCTGAGGCAATATCTGGACGCTTCCAATTTCCCGGGTGGCAATCCGACCGCGGACCCCAGCCAGGAATTCCCGCTGGAGGTCTGGTTCATCGAGCAGAAGACGTTCGAAACGAATGAGGTGGTTGAGTTCGAGCTGAAAAGTGCGCTCGACTTCCAGGAGGTGATGCTGCCGCGCCGCCAGATCATCGCGAACCTGTGCGCCTGGCAGTACCGGGGCGCGTATTGCGGCTATGCCGGTACGGCGAAGTTCAATGCCAACGACCAGTCGGTCACGGACTCGGCCCTCGATGTGTGTTCGAAAAGGTTGAGCTCGTGTAAGGTGCGGTTCGGCGCGACCAGCGTGCTCAACTTCGGTGGCTTCCCGGCTGCCGCTCTGCTCCAGGCCTGACATGAAAAAACAAACCATTGCAGCGATTAGCGCGCATGCGCAGGCCGAATATCCGCGTGAGGCATGCGGGCTGATCGCTGTGGCCAAGGGTCGCGAGCGGTACGTGCCGTGCACAAACGCAGCCCAGGGGACCGAGCACTTCGTCCTGCCGGCCGAAGATTATGCGAATGCCGAGATGCTGGGCGAGATCCTGGCGGTCGTGCATTCTCATCCGGACGCGCCGGCGGCGGCCAGTCAGGCCGACCTCGTGTCGTGCGAGGCGTCGGGACTGCCTTGGCACATCGTACGAGTAGACCTGGTCGACGGAAAGCCGACGGTCGGCGAGATGAAGACGATCAAGCCGTCTGGATATCAGGCGCCGCTGGTGGGCCGCCAGTTCTCCCACGGCGTGCTGGACTGTTACCAGCTCATCGTCGACTGGTATGCGCAGGAGCGCGGCGTTACGCTGCCGCAGTTCTCGCGCGCCGACGAGTGGTGGAACGACGGCAGCTCCGACCTATACACCGAAGGCTTCCCGAAAGCTGGCTTTGTTCGAGTGCCCGAGGGAGTAGACACCGAGGTAGGGGACGTCATCCTGATGCAGATTCGCGCCCGCAATGGCGTTCCGAATCATGCTGGCGTCTACTTGGGCGACGGACTGATGCTGCACCACATGCACGGCCGGCTGTCGAGTCGTGATCTCTATGGGGGGTGGTACCGCGAGTGCACTCGCGCAATTCTGCGGCACCAGCCGCAAGCCTGACAGCCCGCCTTGAGCGGGCTTTTTTATTTCCGGAGCCTATGGAAAACCTTCGCACTATTCGCCTGTACGGCAAGCTGGGCGCAAAATTTGGCCGCGTGCACCGCCTGGCGGTTGAGAGTACGGCCGAAGCGGTTCGCGCGCTGTGCGTGCTGATGCCAGGTTTCGAACGAGAGCTGATGACAAGTCGAGACCGGGGCGTGCATTACGCATGCTTCCTGGGTAAGCAGAACATCGGCAGGGAAGAGTTGACACTCTCGGGAGGCAGCCAAGATATTCGAATCGCTCCAGTATTGGCGGGTGCGAAAGCGGCCGGTGCGCTCCAGACCATTGTGGGAATTGTACTTGTGGTCGTCGGCGCCGTGGCGACCTACGTTGGCGCTGGCGCGGTCGGCGTCCCGCTGATGAAGTTTGGCGCGTCGATGATCCTTGGCGGCGTTGTGCAGATGCTTTCGCCGCAACCGCAGTCGATTTCGGGTGAGTCGGTCGAAAACGGCGCTTCTTACAACTTCACTGGCGCCGTCAATACCACCGCTCAGGGCAATCCCGTCCCACTTCTCTACGGCCGAATGATTGTCGGCTCAGCCGTGATCTCGGCCGGGATCTTGGCGCAGGAGCAGGCTTATGTTGGAGCCCCGCTTACCGGGCCCGGCATCCCTAAAGTACTCGACCCGTATCAGGAACTTCAATGACAGACATTATCGGCTACGGTAGCGGCAAGAGTGGCTCGTCGCACAAGCATTACGAGGCCACGGACAGCCTGCACAACACGTCGTTCGCCCGTGTGCTTGACCTTGTCTCAGAAGGCGAAATTCTGGGTCTGGCGAAAGGCATGGAATCGGTATACTTGAATCAGACACCCGTGGAGAACGCCGATGGCACGCGCAATTTCGCGAGCATTGCCGTCGACTTCCGCACCGGCACGCAGGACCAGGACTATATTGCCGGCTTTGCGGACGTCGAGAATGAAATTTCGGTGGGCGTCGAACTTAAGTCGGGCGCTCCCTGGGTTCGCGCGATCGGCAATACCGAGCTTTCGGCCGTCCGCATCACCCTGGGCGTGCCAGCCCTAAGTAAGGCCGATACCACGAACGGCGATATTCTAGGCTATAAGATCGACTACCAGATTGAGCTTTCGAAGGACGGTGGCGCCTACCAGGTCGTCATCTCAAACAGCTTCAGCGGCAAGACCACGTCTGCCTACCAGCGTTCGGCCCGGGTTGACCTGCCGCGCGCCACCACCGGGTGGCAAATCCGCGTGACGCGCCTGACCCCGAACGCGAACACCTCCTCGATTGCCGATACGACTACCGTCGTCAGCTACGCCGAGATCATCGATGCGAAGCTGCGCTATCCGATGTCCGCAATCGTCGGCATCCAGGTAGACGCGCAGCAGTTCCAGAGCGTGCCGATGCGGGCGTACGACCTTCTAGGTCGCATCATTCAGGTGCCGAGCAATTACAACTCGATCACGCGCACGTACAGCGGCGTGTGGGATGGAACGTTCAAGCCGGCGTGGTCGAACAATCCGGCGTGGGTGTTCCGCGACCTGGTACTGCACGATCGCTATGGCCTAGGCGACCGCATCCTGCCGGCCCAGCTGGACAAGTGGTCCCTGTACCGCATCGCACAGTACTGCGACCAGATGGTCCCGAACGGAAGGGGTGGCACCGAGCCGCGATTTACCTGCAATTTGTACCTACAGAGCCGCAAGGCGGCCTATGCCGTGCTGCAGGATATTGCGTCGATTTTCCGCGGCATCTCGTATTGGGGTGGTGGTACGATCATGGCGTCCGCTGACATGCCGGCAGACCCAGTCTACGTCTACACCGCCGCCAACGTCATTGACGCCAAATTTACCCGCGCCGGAAGTGGTAAGGCGACACGCTACACCGTGGCGCTTGTTACTTGGAACGACCCGGAGGATTTCTATAGGCCGAAGGTCGAGTATGTCGAGGACCAAGAGGGCGTTCGGCGGTACGGAATCCAACAGGCGGAGCTGACAGCCTTCGGCTGCACGTCGCAAGCCCAAGCCCAGCGCGCTGGCCGTTGGGTGCTGGCCACCTCGCGCCTGGAAACCGAAGCGCTGACGTTCGACGTCGGCCTGGACGGCGCAATCGCGCTGCCTGGTCAGATCGTGCGCATTTCCGATCCTTCACGCATGGGCCGCCGTGCTGGCGGGCGTATTCGCTCGGCAACCGGGCGCACCGCGGTGCTCGATAAGGCACCGGTGGTCAAGGCAGGCGATAACCTAACCGTCATCCTACCTACCGGCAAGAGCGAAACCCGCGCCGTCTCGGCCGTGGCTGGTGATTCTGTCACCGTAGCCACCGATTGGTCGGTCATGCCGGCGGCTCAATCGATATGGTCGGTGGACAGCACGGAGTTGTCCGCGCCGCTGTTCCGCGTGCTGTCCGTCGTGGAAAAGGACGAGCTGACGTTTTCGATATCGGCAATCCAGCACGAGCCGGGCAAGTTCGATTTCGTGGAAAACGGCACGGCCATCACGCCTCGCACGCAAACGGCGCTCGACGTGAGCCGTCAGGCGCCGCCGGCATCGGTGACCCTCGTCGGCTATACCGTGTCGCTCGCCGACGTGCAAAAGCTGGCGCTGCAGGTCAGCTGTGCACCGGTGCCGGGTGCAGTTGCATATGAGGGCGCATACCGCCGTGGCGATGACAACTGGGTTGCCATTCCGCGCCAGCCGAATCCAACGCTGGACGTGCAGGACGTGCTCCCCGGGACCTATGCCGCGAAGATGGCGGCAGTGAATTCGATCGGTATCACGTCGATCGAGACGCTGTCGATAGCAGTGGCGATCGCGAAGGATGGCGTTTCGAAAAACGCCGACGTCCTGTTGTCCTCGGACGCTCCGTCGTTCCATACCAACCAGGCGGGCGAAACCACGCCTGGGGTGATCACCTTTTCTGCGACCCTCATCGCACTGGATGGCCCGGTGACCTGGTCCTGCGTTGGCGGCACGCTGACGAATAAGGCCGCCGCCACTGCACAACTGACCTTTGCCAATATGGCCGCATCGTCAGCCGAGGTAACCGCGAGCATCACGACGTTCGGCCGGACGTACTCGCGCACGCTCAAGCTCATCAAGAGCCGGGACGGAGCAGCTGGTGCTGATGGATTGAAAACCGCAGTCGCGCGCTTGTTCCAATGGGCACCGATCGCGCCCGCGAAGCCAACCGGGGTCAGCACGTTCACCTGGGCGGCCCTGACGAATAGTGGCTACACTGGCCAGGATGGATGGGCAAACCCAGCGGCGGCTAATCCAGGCACGCCAGGGTGGCGGCTCTTCGCAGCTGCGGTCCCACTGTCGGCCGCTGTCGCGGCCACCACGTCGCCAGTCGCCTACACAAGCGCGGTCGTTGAGGATGGCGTGCAGAACGGCGCGAATGGCTTGAGCGGCCTGCAGTCGTATGAGGTCGCCGTCTACCAATGGGCGGCCACAATCCCGGCGGGGCCAGTGGGTACTGGCACGCTCACCTGGGCGAGCTTTGCTTTCGGCGCGGCTCCCGCTAGCTGGGCGCTGACGCCCGGGGTTTCGCCATCGCCGGGCTACACGCTGTGGAAAGCCGCGGTGCGCGTCATCGACTCGGCTGCCGTCTCGTCGACCGGATTTAACTGGTCGAGCGCATCGATCACGGTTGCCGGGTCTGCTGGTGCCACAGGTCCGGCCGGTACCGCAATGTATGTCGATATTTCTACAGCCGGCGGCCAGGTTTTCAGTCGCGCGACGTCAACTGATGCTTTCGCTCCGACTACGATAACGCTGACGGCGACTCCTTACGGTGGCGCCGCTAGCGCGAATCAATGGCAGTATTGGACGGGTTCAGCTTGGACAAACATCGCAGGCGCCACGGCGGCAACGTACGCCGCGGCGTCCGGCGCTTTCACTGGCTCGCGTGTGTTCCGCGTGCAAACCACGATCGCGGGTACCGTCTACACCGATGAGATGACGCTCTTGCAGGTCACTGGCGGCAGCAATGGTGCGTCGGCGATCGGTGGCTTCCTTACCAATCAGTCGATGACGTTGGCGGCCAATAGTGCGGGCACAGTCGGCTCGTTCGCGTCTGCTTTTGGTACTTTTAAGGTCTACGAAGGGACGGTCGAGAAAACTGGCGCCGCGGTCGCCTATTCGGTCGCGTCGCAAACCGGCTGCACCGTCGGGATTACAACGGCAGGCGTCTACTCCGTGTCGGCGATGAGCGCCGACCAGGCATCAGCCACGCTGCAGGCAGTTTATGGTGGCGTGATCATCCCGATCGTCTTATCGCTCGCGAAAGCGCGCGCCGGGGCGAGCGTTGCCGGTGCTGAAGGAGCGAGCTACGTCACGGCCTATTGCGCCTCGGCAACGGCGAGCACCACCACGCCCCCTGCGCCGACGGCCGGCAGGACGAGCGTTCCAGTGTCGAACAGCGGCGGCATCGTGGGCATGTATTCGAAAGGAGTCCCGGCGCTCGCCCAGGGCGAGTTCATGTACCAGGTCGACGGCATCTATAACCCGGCCAACGATACCGTCACTTGGTCAGTCCCATACTGGTCATCGCTGAAAGTCGCCAGCTTATCGGCGATCACGCTCGGTGTCATGGGCGCGATCACGTCCGGGAGCATGGACATCGGCAGCGGCTCCACGAGCTGGCACGTCGACGCGAACGGCAACCAGTGGGCTGGCGCCGGATCATTCGCCAGTGCACCTTACCGCGTCTCCAACACTGGCGCGGCCGTATTTAGCTCCGTTGCAATCATCGGCGGTACGCTAGATATCGGCTCGGGTGCCACAAGCATGCACGTAGATGCGGCCGGCAACCAGTGGGCTGGTGCGGCCACCTATGGCGCTGCGCCGTTCCGCGTGTCGAATACTGGGCAGCTATGGGCGATGTCGGGGACGTTCGGCGGAACCCTGACGGGAACGATTGTAAAGGCGTCCAATATCATTGCGACGGGCGATGGTGGGACGCTCAACCGCGACCCCTACTTCACCGATATTGCAGGCTGGTCGCTCAACAATATGAGCGCAGCCACCGGGCCAGGCGGGGCGGCGCCTGCCAATACCTACGTCCAAGGTACGGCTGATTACGCCAATGCCGTCAGTGAGCGTTTCCCGATCGACTCGTCGGCCACCTACAACGCCTCGGTAAGCGCTTGGGCTTCGTCGGGCAACAATCGTGCACTGCGTGTCGGCCTGAATTTCTACGACGGCGCAGGCGCGGTTATCACGTCGAGCTGGAGCGATCAGTTCGGCGCGCACTTCGTCCAAAACTTCATCCCAGGGGGCGATGGCGTTTGGCGCACGTACAAGAATGGCGGCTTTGGTGCGAAGGTGGCCGGACTACCCATTCCTGCGGCAGCAAAGTTCTGTTCGGTGTTCCTGCAGATCAATGCAGGCGGCAGCGGAACCAGCAACGCCATGGCCGTGACCGGTCTGCGCCTCGACCTGATGACCGAGGGTTCCACGACGGCGCCGGGTTCGATCGAAACGAAGCACCTGAAGTTGAGTGTGGGCGGCGATATCAGCAGTGGTCAAACCGCGTTCGATACGGGAAGCGGCTTCTGGATCGAGGGCGCAGGAAGCGGCCATAGCGCACGCATGAGCATCGGCAACTCGGCGGGATCCAAAATCATCATGGACCCGGGATCGTCCACGCCACTGCTGATCGTCAATCCGACGCTTCAACTGGCCGGGCGCGCGGTTTCAATTACGTCCAATCCTGGAAATACGTTCCAGCTTCCGCACAACGTGACGAACGGGTATTGCGGGACGCACACCGCGTCGATTTCAAATCCGGTCAACCCGTCGTATTCCTGGTCCATAACGAATGCCCCGGCGCAGGTGCAATTCAATCTGGTCGGCGCAACGCAAGCGGCCGTCACTGTGCGTGCGAACGCAAATACGGTTGCTGGCGATTCGGTGACGGTCACCATTACCTGCATCATTTCGGACAACGGCACCACCAAGGGTGTTTCGCAAGATATTTTCGTGGATCTCACATGACCCAATTTCTAGGCTTGGACTCGCAAAACCGCGTCAACCATGCGGTCGGTCAGCCTGACGCGCCCGACGCTGGGCCGACCGCACCCACGCCTACCGATATCGAGGGCTTCACCTACGTCCCATGGCAGGGCGCCGTGACCATGGGCGCGCCGACACCGAGCAGCGTGCAGCGCTGGGTTGGTGGCGCGCCGCGCTGGGAAATCCCACTGGATGAGGCTGTCGCCGTGGGCATCCGGCAAATCGACGCCGCCGGCGAAGCCTTGCGCCTGGCGGTCGTCAATCGCCTGACGATGCAGACAGAGGAATATCGTCAGGCGTTACAGCAGGCGCAGGCGTGGCGCGGCTCCGGCTACCCTGAGACGGACGAACAGCCAGCGCCGCCCGATGTGGTCAGCTGGGCCATGGCGAAGTGGCGTAACGGCTGGACTGCACGCCAGGCCTGTGACGACATTCTGGCCACAGCGGCGCTGTGGGAAACAGTTCTCAGCAAGGTGCGCTTGCTGCGATTGCTGAACAAAGAGGATGCTCGGCACGCGCCCGACGCCGGCGCCGTTTTCGCGATCGTCGCCGACATGCGTGCGGATATGCGGGCGCTGGCTCAGCAGCTCGGACTTTCGGAGCAATACACCACTAGCTCTACATTAAAGGAGGTTTGATGAAGCGATCAGGAATCGTCACGGTCCGGCTCACCAGCCGGTGGCCGTACAACCCGCTCAGCCTGGCTGTCGGGGTTTGCTCGGGCTCGCGCCAGTTCTCGCACTCGATCACGATCATTGGCGACCGCGCCTATGAGGCGTCGATGGTGCACGGCTGCCGGGCGGGTACGGTCGACCAGCTGATGGAAGGTATCGTGGTCTACCGGGACATGCACGTGATCGTGCCCGACATCGACGCAGCGCGCGCCTTCGCCGAAGCGCAGTGCGCACCACCGCCGCCGGCGAAGCCGAAGAAGTACGACTACCGCGGCGCCGTCGGCATCCCGCTCACCTACTCGGTGGACTGGGCCGACGATGATCGGTGGTGGTGTTCCGATCTGACGTTTGCGATCGTGCTCGCCGGCGGTACGCGGTTGTTCGATCCGGCGATGATGAAGCGAGTCCGCCCCATCGATCTGCACATGGTCGACTACCCCAAGTCAGAACTGATGCGCGCGTGAGCCGCACAGCACCAGAAACCAGCAAACCAGGCCGCCTCGAGCGGTTTTTTTACGCCCAACCATAAGGCACCCATGCTCGAAAAACCACCGCACCAGCCGATTTTCATCAGCGACTTGGCGACGCTACTCACCTGGGCGTGGGTCGTGGCCCTGTCCCTGCTCGGCGGCTTCGTGTCGTTCTACCAGAAGCTGCGGGCCGGCCATGTGCGCGCCTGGAACATCACCGAGTTTATCGGCGAGCTGGCGACGTCCGCGTTCGTCGGGATCATTACCTTCAAGCTGTGCCAGTGGCAGGGCTTCTCGTCTGACTTGGCGCCGGCGCTCGTCGGCATCACGTCGCACATGGGCTCGCGCGCGCTCTTCAAGGCCGAGGCCAAGTTGAGCGCATGGGCCGACACCAAGTTTCCATCTACCCAATCGCCGAAAGAACCGCCCAATGAAGCCTAATTTCCAACTGAGCGCGCGCTCACTCTCGCGCCTGGACGGCGTGCACCCCGACCTGGTGAAAGTCGTCAAGCGCGCGATCCAGCTCACCGACATCGACTTCGCCGTGACCGAAGGCGTGCGCTCGGCGGCGCGCCAGCAGCAGCTGGTCGCCGCCGGCGCCTCGCAGACGGCCCGGTCCCGCCACCTGCCGACGGCGAACAAGTGCGGCCTGTCGTGCGCGGTCGACTTGGCTGCAATGGTCGGCACCGAGGTACGCTGGGATTGGCCGCTGTACCCGAAGCTGGCCAAGGCCATGAAGGCGGCGGCGGCCGAGCTGGGCGTGCCGATCGAATGGGGCGGCGACTGGAAATCGTTGGTCGACGGCCCGCACTTCCAGCTCACGTGGAAGGCATACCCATGATGCTCATCCCGCCGCAGTACAAGCTGGTCGCCGGCGCCGCGGCCCTGGTGCTGGCGCTAGCAGGCGCGGCCGCCACCGGTGCCGTCGCCAATGGCTGGCGCCTGGCTGCCGGGCATCAACGAGCGCTCGCCATCGAAATCGGCAAGCGCGCCGCGGTGGAAAAGCAGCTGCTCGAGCAGAGCGCCGCCGTCAACAAGCTGGGCGACGAGAGGCGCGCGGCCGACGAGCGCCGCCAGGTGGCCGAGAAGTTCGCCGCCGCCGCGATCGCGCGCACGCAAAGCCGTAGCGCGGCCGTCACCGCCAGCCAAGCGCAGGACTGCGACGGAGTGATGCGCGAAGCGTGGGGGAGGTGGTGATGCTGGGCCTGCACCGCCTGCAGCTTTTGGCTGCACCTGCACTTTTCCGCAGCACCTGCGCCCTAGTGGCGCTGGTGCTGGCCGGCTGCGCGGTCGAGCCGCAGAAGGTGCCGGTGCCGGTGACGGTCGGCTGCGTTGGTCCGGTGCCGGCGCGCCCGGTCAACACGTTCGGCGACGGCGCCTACCCGGGCGACAAGGCCGCCGCGCAGGCCGCGCTCATCGACGCGGCTGCGTGGGAGGGCTACGCGACGAAGCTCGAGGTGGTGATCGCCGGGTGTCCTCGCCAAAAAGGTCCGTCGGGTTAGCAGCGGGCATCAGGGCCTCGCCGCGAGATAGCGTTACTTGCACTCGGCCATCACTATCACTCGATCGCGCGAACGGCGCTCCCTGACCTCACACCTCTTCACTGCGGTGCTTACTTGACGCCACTGCACTGCACCCTTTCCGTACCAGCACGCGAGCCACTTCACCTCCGCGCCTGGGAACTCATAGGCGACGCTCTGGCCGTCGCGCATTTCCGCGAGCGTGCCCACCAGTTCATACTCGTGCGCAGCCCCGTCGTACATGCTACCGCCCACCAGCTGCGCACCGGCGTAGCGCTGCGGGCACTCGATTGTTTCCGCATGCGCGACCCCGATGCACGCCGCGATGGCCACAGCAATGGCGGCCCTCACGCAATCACCACGTAGAACTGATCGGCGTTCTCGGAGTCGGAATAGGGGTTGCCTTCCGCCTTGCTCTTGCCCCGCGCCGGAATTTCCCTCCGCTTCACTACGTTCTCTCGCCGCCCTCGCCACTGGTCCATGACGTGAATGCTCATCGCTTTCCCGCTCGACATACCGCGCCCACCAAACTCGATGAAGAGCGCTGCGTGGTAGCCGTGTCGGTTCGGAAAGTGCCCGATACCCTTGTTGTCGAAGACGAAATTAGCAATAACGGTACCGGGATTCAGGAAACTGAGGTCTACCACCCGGGGACCCGGCCGCCATCTGCTTGTGTGGCCAACGCCAGTCGTCGACTGAACGAGCGCTACGCACTCACCATCCCGGAAGGGCGCGTGGCCTTCCAGGGCGTCTACATTGCCGGGGTAAATGGTGTAAAGCATGATGCCTCCTCGATGTGATGAGGCATTGTCGAACTGTTGGGTTTACTGCAAGTTGTTAACGGTCAACGGATGGACTGGGCTATATCAGCCGATGCCGCGATGGACGGACCAGGGGCCGGGCAATCGAAGTGGTTAGCCGCGGCCCATGGCGCGTTGGAGAGCGCGAGCCGCCATAGCGTTCGATTGGTCGATTATTTCAGGAGCGCGGGCCATCGCGCCGTCGACCGCCTCGCTTGCTTCCTGACGCACTGCACGGATATCGTCAGTGGGAGCCGCGAGCCGGAAATTCTCGAAACTGCACGTTGCCGCCTGCACGGCTCGCGACAGGTTCAGAAATGAGGAATCCAGCTTGTCTCTGGCATCAGATAGCGCCTTGTCGAACCGCTGCTGGTTATTCATGATCCCTCCCGTGGTAGAGATTCGATCCTATCATCAAGTGCGGCCGCTGTCAGCACGTCCCCTCTGCCGCTCCTAGTGCGGCCGACGCAGACTCGGACGGACTAGCACGCGGTGCGCAACCCAGATCGGAACGCAGCGCGTGAACAAGAAGTGCGCGGCGGGCCGGACGCCAGCGGCGGTGCTCAAATGGATTGCTGCGTCAATCACAGCAGCGGTGGCTATGTCGGTTCGCTGTTTCATCCAGCGATGATGCCAGCGCACCGCAACCTGGTCTTGAGGCGCGACAGTTGCGTTTTTGATATACTGGATAAATGTACAGTATCGTCAAGCGCCTTCGCAGCGGGGGCATCCGCAAAAACGACCGGGATATCCAGGCGGATCCGGGCGCGGCCGGCGAGCTTACGCTTTCCATATCCAGCGGCGGGCCTCAGGCTAAGCTGGCAAAGCACGACGACTCGCGGCAGGAGCCGATTATCCCGATCCTAACCGATGCGAAGCTGGTGACGATGCACTTGGACAAGATGCTGTTTCGCGGAATCGAGCGAGGGGAGGGCGGCGCCGAGTGTGTGCAGGAATGGTCGGTAATGGTGCTGGCCGGCTCAAAAACCGGCTGAACTGATCACGCAGCTTCCTCACGCCTAAGCGCCGAGACGCCCGCGGTGGTCGGCCGCTTGCCGCAATAGTCCGCCCATACCTGCATCAGCACCTTACGTTTCTCGATCAAGTCGCCGCGCCGGTAGGCCGCCTCGACCTTGTCGGGCAGGCTGTGCGCGAGGGCGTGCTCGCACACCTCCCGTGGGAACGAGTTGCCGACCGATTCCGCGCACCAATCGCGGAACGTCGAGCGGAAGCCGTGCACTGTGATGTCGCGGCGATCCATTCGGCGCAGCACGGCGGTGAGGCTCATGTCGGAAAGTCCCCGGCCGTGCCGCTGGCCAGGGAAAACGATGTCGCCGACCTGGGGCATCGATTTCAATAGCGAGACCGCCGCGGTCGACAGCGGCACGCGGTGCTCACGCCCAGCCTTCATGCGCTCGGCCGGCACTGTCCAGATAGCGGAATCCAGATCTATTTCAGACCAAGTGGCGCCGCGCACCTCCCCCGACCTGGCCGCCGTGAGTATGACAAACTCGACTGCGCGCGCGGCCACGCCATCGCGCTGCCGCACGTCGGCCATGAAATTACCGATTTCCTGCCACGGTAGGGCGGCATGATGCTCGACCCTCGCCGCCTTCGATGGATCCGACAGCAGGTGGTCAAGGTGCCCGCGCCAGCGCGCGGGATTCTCGCCCGTTCGGAACTTGCTCACCGTGGCCCAGTCCAGGATGTTTTCGATTCGACTCCGCACACGGGTCGCCGTCTCGGTCTTCTCTTGCCAGATCGGCTGAAGCACTTTAACGACCAGGGCGGTGTCGACGGTCGCTACTGGCAGCTCGCCGATGATCGGACTCGCGTAGGTAGCGATCGTGCTCTCCCACTGGGCAGCATGCTTCTGATTCTTCCAACTGCCCCGATGCGCATCGATATAGGCCGCGGCGCAATAGTCGAAGGTGATCGTCTTCGCGCGCTCCAATGCACCGTCCAGTTGCTCAGCTTTGCGTATCTCGAGCGGATCGCCGCCGGCAAGCAAGGTCGACCTGCATCCTCGCGCATGCTCGCGCGCTTCGGCCAGGCTGACCGTATGCAGCGGCCCCAAGCCCATCTCGCGCTCCTTGCCGCCACGCGAATACCTGAAGATCCAGCTTTTCGTTCCAGTCTTCGAAACCTGCAGGTACAGACCCGCGCCGTCGCTATAATACCCAGGCACCTTCTGCCGATTGACGGCCAATGCCGTCAGCTTTTCAACCGTCCGCCCCACCATCTACCCCCGTTCCTACCCACGTTGATACGCTGGATTCTAGCGTATATTAACGGACTCTGCCGGACTAATTGAAGAGTATTTATCCATTAACATCAAGGACTTAGTGGATCGTTTCGGACGCTAATGGATGCCGGGTTGGCGGACACCGTCTCCGCCAGAATCAAGAAGAAAGCCACCGCAAGGTGGCTTTTTTTCGTTGGCGCGTCAGTTCATTCCCATCACGGTTTCCTTTTGCTCCCCGCTACCCGCCCTGGCCGCGCCAGCACCAGC
>Ga0213834_100168_pt1 | contig 59185 bp, 48 predicted proteins | sample SWPTP12_FD_160580 | JGI IMG/M metagenome (GOLD analysis project Ga0213834, IMG submission 160580) | Coastal seawater microbial communities from Marineland, Florida, United States - SWP TP1 #2 | ecosystem: Environmental > Aquatic > Marine > Coastal | place: USA: Florida | collected 2016-08-06 | reverse complement strand
GCCAAGTTGCCTTTGGCGATAAGCTCGCTCTGGCGGAGGGTTTCATCGGTGCGTCCCTTACCCGACATCGACGTCCAGGCGAGACTGCTGTTGCTCTTCTCGTGACTCTCCTGATGAAGATCTTTCACACCTTCAAAAGTGATTGCACCACCACTATCGAGCGTCAGGTCTTTGCCACTCTCTAGCCTGGCCACCTGATAGTGCTGATCGCCTCCGCTGACCAGCATCATGTTGCCGCCGGAGGTGATTTCGCTGCCGATGTTGGTGACGTGCGTCACCTCATCGCGCTTGGTTTTCTTCCTGCCGAACGAGCCTTTGCTTTTCTTGTCGTAGAGCGAGTAATCACTGTCCTGAGCGGCGAGGATGTCGAGCTTGTCGCCCGCCACCAGGTAGGCTTCGTCGCCTGCGGTGATGCGGCTTGAGATGACGGCCAGGTTCTGCCCGGCACTGACGGCAACGCTGCCGCCGGCGTTGATCTCGGTCGAGACCTGATGGACATGATCCTCCTGCACCGTCAGTTTCTTGCTCTTGGACAGGAAGTGATCTTCGTCGGCCGCCGAGGCGATGGTGACGTTCTCGGTGGCTGCAATGGCAATATCGCGCTTGGCATCGATCTGGGTCGCGATGGCGTTGACGTCGCGACCGGCCTGCACTGACAGATCACGGCCTGCGCTGATGGTTGAGGTGGTCTGGGTGACATCGCTGCTGGTGTGCTTGCGGTTCAGTACCAGGCTGTTGACCACCTGGCTGGAAACGGTGTTGACGTCACGTCCGGCACTCAGGGTCAGGTCGCGCCCGCTCTGCAACGCGCTGCCAATGTTGTTGATGTCTCGGCCTGCGGAAACGCTCAGGTCATTGGCCGCTTCGATGCGTGCAGCACTGTCTGCGTAGTCCTTGTGCAGTCGCCCGCGCGTACTGCTGTCGAGCGAGGTGATGGTGCGTTCGTTGGTGACGTCGCCTCCGATGGCAGTCACGGTGACGTCGCGACCGGCGATGATGCCGCCCGCCTTGTTGGTGATGTCGTTGCCTGCCAGTGCGTCCAGACGGTTGCCCGCCGAAATCAGGCCGCTGTTGACCAGATCCTGTCCCGCGGTGGCGGACAGGTTATTCGTGGCTTTGAGGGTGCCGACGTTGTCGAGGTTTTCGCCTGCGATCAGCGTGACGTCTTTACCGGCTATGAGCGCGCCATTGGGGGCCAGACGGCCGTCCGCCTGGGCCAGGTAGAGCACCGGCACCAACACTTTTTCGCCATTGATTTCGTGCTCTTCGAGCCAGACGATGTCGTGGGTCAGGGCTGCGACCTGCTGAGATGTCAGCGACACACCAACGGACAGATTCAGCGCGTCCTTGCTGGCGATGGCATTGTTCATCAGGTACTTGAACTGATCCTCATTGGAGGTCTGTCCATCGATGAAGGCCTGGCCGGTTCGAGCGGTGATGGCCTGTTGTACGAGGCGTTGTTCGTAGAGGCCGTCGCCGAGGCGCTTCTGCGCAAGGTCAGGGTCGTAGCCCAGCGCCGAAAGCATGTAGTCCGAGCTCATGAACTGCTTGAGGTCGGTGAGCACGGGGTTGGTTTCGATGAGGTATTTGCCGGTGCTGGGTTTGGCAGCATAGCTCGGCAAGCCCTGAACACGTGTCAATCCTGGCGGGCTGTTATCGACATTGACTGTGCTGACGCTGGCGCTCACACCCGCATTCTGACGATCTGCAACGGTCAGCAACTGCGCCGACGCTGTCGGTGCACTGGCATCAGCTACCAGTACGTCTCGGGATGAGATGCCCGGCAAGGCCTGGTCGCGCTGGGTCGCGGTAACAGTGGCGTTGCCTAAGCTCCAATTCTGTGTCGAGACGCCGGCCTGTGTACCGACCTCTGCGCTGAGACGAAACAGCCCGTTTTGCCCGGCTGGCAGACTGAAACCTGGAAGGCTGGTCGGGTCGACCTGCTGCTGAGCCAGATCAGGGGGCAGCTGTGCGTTCAGTTGAACCACAAGCGTGGTGCCTGTACCGCTTGCGCGAGTGTCGGCGACTTTATTGGTACCCGCTGCAGACGCGTAATCTTGGTGGATGACGCTGTTTTGCAGGTCCTTGGTGGCGGTGATGGAAACATTGCCGGCCGCCTGGATCACTGCACTGCGGCCTGCGCTGCCTGTGCCGTTTTTGGCGACTTCCACGTCGCTGACCAACGCCAGTGAGCTAAGCGCCGCCGGCAGCTGCAACAGATTGGCCGGATCGTAGTGAGAGGTAGGCGTTGTTCCCCAAGCGTAACCTGCCAGTGTCGCCGGATAAAAATAGCTCCCGACCACTGCTCCGGTTTCGGCGTCCTTTACTCCGATGTATTTATATTCGGTACGCTCACCCTTTCCTCCTCGCTCGGTATAGATCGCTGCGTACGTGACACCAAGCCTGAGATCACCATTCCCATTGACGTAGTAAACATTCGGGAAGTCCGGGTTGTTGCGTTGGTTGTAGGCATCAACCGTTGGCATGAAGCGATTAACCGTACCGTCGGTCACCCTCCCCTGATAATAGGTGCGCGTTCGCTCGACCGTGCCGCTGACAGCCCCCAGGTTCTTGACGTTGTCCGCCTGAATGGAAATATTGCCGCCCGCACTGACGGTACTTTTACTGTTGAGAAAAGTGCTGCCGGTGAACGTGAAATCGCCCCCGGCGGTCAACAGAGAAGACGCAGTGGTATCGCTGTCCTCCCCGGCATCAAAGGTCTCCCGGGCGATGTAGTTGACTTCGTAGTGATCGCCGCTGCAATCGATGCACTGCACAGCGATGAAGCCTTTGACCAACGTGCGCCCGACGGAAAAATTCTGCGTGCCGTCCGAGCCTTCGGTACGGTTTTCGAACGCGGTGGCGTTGACCGAGAATGCCCCACCGCTCTCCATCGAACCGGAGATGTTCGAAACCTGATTGGCACGGGCCGTGCCATACCCGCCCACGGTGAGGTTGCGCAGGCTGTAGAAGTCGCCCTTGAGGTTGGTCAGCGTGGCGCTGTTCAGCTGCATGTCTGCGCCGCTGAAGATCAGCCCCTGGTTGCTCAGCACAGGGGTGGTCACAGTAAGTGCCTGAGCCGCACCCAGCGTGCCGTAGTTCGCGAGACTGCCTGCGTTAACGATCAGGTTGGCGCCTGATGTGATGCGCCCGTAACCAGTGGCTGAACCCGAAATGTTGAGGTCAGTGCGTGCACCACCGGCAATGCTGGCAGCACTGCCAATGGTCAGCTGACTGGCTGTGAGAGCCAAGGTACCCAGGCTGCTCGCCCGCCCGTTGCCGCTGTAGCCGCCACCCAGGGTCAGGCTCAGTGCTCCGTCACTGGCGATGACACCCTCGTTGATCCAGTTCCCGCCCGTGCCGACAAACCCGCCCGATGCGAGCAATTGCCCAGTCGCCGTCTGCGTGAAGTGAGTGACGTTGACGTTGAGCGTGCTGGCTTGAATGACGCCGTCGTTCGTCCAACTGTCAGCGTTAAGGGTCAGCGCACCGCGGCTGATGAAGCTGCCCCCGGCGCTCATGATGTTGGCCGTGGAAACACCGAAGTTGCCATTACCCACGTGCAATACAGTGCCGCCGCTGTTAAGCAGACTGCCCACACCGAAGTTCAAGTCAGTGTTGGCGGTTTCAAGAGCACCGTTGCGGTTGTCCAGCAAGCCGCCAATCTGGAAGTTGGTCGTGCCGCTGGAGCCCAGAGCCCGCAGTTTTCCGCTCTGGTTGTCGAGGCTGGCAGCGGTGATGTTGAGGGTGCTGTCGCTTTCGATGATGCCCAGGCGGTTGTTCAGGGCGCCGCTCAGGTTCAGGTCGATTTGTTGTCCAGCGATCTGGCCGTCGTTGTCGCCGCTGTTGTCGAAATTGTTGCCGGTGACGTTGATTTTTTGCCTGGCGTACAGCCCGCCGTTGCGGTTGTCGAAGTTTCCGCTGCCGGCGTCGATCAGCGCGTCGCCGCTTTGCGCCGAAATGCGCCCACCGTAGTTGTCGATGCCGGCAAGTGCGCGAATGTCGAGGCGTTGCGCCTGAGTGATGCCGCCCTGACGATCGAGGTCGTAGCCGTTTTTCAGCACGCCGCTGATGCGCGCGGTGAAGGCGTTTTGCAAGCTGGAAAGCACGCCGGCCCGGTTGTCAACGTTGTTGGCGGTGAGGTTGAGGTCGCCGCCTTGGGCGATGATCTTGCCGAACTGGCTGTCGATGTCGCCACTGACGGTCAGGTTCAATGCGCCTTGGCTTTGCAGCGTCCCCTGGCTGTTGGCGAGGCTCGCGGCCTGTAGCGTGAGACCGGCATTCTTGCTGTAGATCAGGCCGTCGTTGGCGTTCTGGATCGCGCCACTGGCGGTCAGCAACAGTGCATCATTGGCAGCAACGGTGCCGCGATTGCTGTTGTCCAGCCCGCCGGTGAACAGGGTCAACGCCCGTTGGCTGGTGAGTTGGCCACCCTGGTTGTTGATCTGCGTGGCACGGCTGATCAGCAGGTCGCCCGCGCTGGCGAGCTTGCCGCTGGAGTTGGTCAGGCTGCCGAGCAGGTCGAGGGTGATCTCCGCGTTGCTGGCGATGCTGCCTGCGCTGTTGTCCAGATCGGTGCCGGTGAAACTCAGCGCTTGTTGCGCGTTGATCGTGCCGGCCGCATTGCCGAGTTGCGCAGCGTTGACACTCAAGGCGGCGCCGCTGTCGATCAGGCCGTCCTGGCCGTTGTCCAGCAGGCCGCTGACGGTGTAAGTCTGCCCTGCTCCGCTGGACAGAATCCCGCCCCGGTTATCGACGCTGGCCGCGCTGATGTCGAGTGTCTTCTGGCTGACCAGCGCGCCGTTGCCCGCATTGAGCAAGGTGCTAGTAAGGTCGATGCCGACACTGCCATTGCGGCTCGACAGCGTACCGCCGTTGCGGTTGTCGAGGCTGCCGCCGCTGACGCTGAGCCCTTCCCAACCGGAGATCAAACCAAGCTGGTTGAGCAGCGATTCGGCGTTGAGGGTAAGTTGCTGGTTGCTGATCAGCTTGCCGCTGCTGTTGTCCAGCGTGCGCCCTGTAACGCTGAAGCGCTGGCTGCTGGAGATTTCGCCACCCGCGTTTTTCAGGTCACGCAGATGGCTGATGACCAGCGGATTCTGGGTGGTGATCAGGCCGCTGCTGTTGTCGAGGTCTGCACCGTTCAGGTCGAGGTTCAGCGCAGTGGCGCCCAGCAGTGTGCCACCGACGTTGTTGATGCCGGTCGCTTGCAGGTTCAAAGTCTGTGCAGCGTTGATCAGGCCGTCATTGCCGTTGTTCAACAGGCCGTCGACATCAAGGGTCAAGTCGCCACGACTGGTCAGGGTGCCTGCGCTGTTGTCCAGCGTGCCGCTGCGCGCATTGAGGCTGGCAGCGGCGATCATGCCGTTGACGTTGGTCAGGGCCTGTGCGACGCGCACGATCAGCGCCTGGTTGCTCAGCAATTTGCCGTCGCTGTTGTCGAGGCTATCGGCGTTGAACTCGAAACCCCGAGTGCTGGAGATTTCGCCGTTCTGGTTGTTCACGCCTGCGAGGTTTTTCAGCAGCAAGGCGCCGGGGGCGTTGATCAGGCCGTTCTGGTTGTTGAGCTGACCACGGTTCATATCAAGGGTCAGGCTGGCGTTGCTGAACAGCGTGCCGCCTTGCTGATCGAGCCCGCTGACGCTGGCCGTCAGCACCTTGTTGCTGCCGATGCTGCCACCGGTGTGGTTGCTGAGGTGTGCAGCGCTCAGCTCAAGGCTGTCGGCGCTGGTCACGCGCCCGTCGTGGCTGTTATCAAAATCACCGGTGTGAATCGACACCGCGCTCTTGCCGCTGATGCTGCCGTTTTGCGAGTTGTCCAGGCTGGCGCTGTTGAGGGTCAGGCTGCCATCGGTGATCAGCTTGCCGCCTCGGCTGCTGACGGCGCCGGAGCTGTCGATGCTTAATGCCCCGGCACTGGACAGACTCCCGCCGTCGTTGGTCAGCGAGCCGCTGCGAACACTGAGCCTTCCTTCGCTGCTGAGCAGGCCAAGGTTGTTCAGAACATCACCGCTCAGGCCCAGATCGACGTTTTGCAGGCTGAACAGGCTACCGCCGCTATTGTCCAGGCGGGCGCCGGTCAGGCTCAGGCCGGTCTTGCCAGTCAATACGCCGTTATTGCGGTTGGCGAGTCGGTCGACCGCCAAAGTCAGGTTTTTCTGGCTGTCCACCCGCCCCGCATCGCTGTTGTCGAGCTGCTGCGCCGTCACGCTGATCGTGTCCTGGCTGGATACCTCACCACCCCGGTTGTCGATGCTGGCGACGTTCAACGTCAGCAGGCCGTCGGCGCTGAGCAGACCGTTGTGGCTGTTGTCGAGCTGGATGCCAGTCAGGCTCAGGCTTCCCAGCGCGATGAACTGACCGCCCTGTTGCTGCAGGCCGCCGATGTTGGCGGCGAGGTCTTGTTTGCTGGCGATCTGTCCGAGGCTGTTGTCGACGTTCGCGGCGTTCAGCATGAGCTTGCCATCGGCAATCAGCGTGGCGTTGTGGTTGATCAGAGTGTCGTCGACACTGAGGGTCATCTCGCCCCGGCTGCTCAGCAGGCCGTCGGTGTTGTCGAGGCTCCCCACGCGAGCATCGATGGCCGCGGCGGAAATCGCGCCGTTGACGTTGGCCAGCGCGTGGGCGACGCGCACCATCAAACTCTGATCGCTCAGCAGCTTGCCGTTGCTGTTGTCGAGGCTGTCGGCGTTGAATTCAAACCCCAGGGCGCTGGAGATTTCGCCGTTCTGGTTATTCACGCCCGCGAGGTTTTTCAGGAGTAAGGCGCCCGGCGCGTTGATCAGGCCATTCTGATTGTTGAGCTGGCCGTGGTTGAGGTCGAGGGTCAGCGTGCCGTTACTGAAGAGTTCGCCCGCTTGTTGGTCGAGACCGGTGACGCTGGCTGTCACAGCCTTGGCGGCTGCAATGCGACCGCCGTCCTGGTTGGTGAGCTGCGCTGCGTTGAGGATCAGGCTGTCGGCGCTGGTGAGCTGGCCGTTATGACTGTTGTCGAAAGCACCGGTGCTGACGACCGTCGCCCCCTTGCCGGACATCGCGCCCTGATTGCGGTTGTCCAGGCTTGCACTGGTCAGCGCCAATGTGCCGTCGGTGCTGATCGAACCCTGCTGATTACTCACCGCACCGTGGGTGACGACAGATAAGGCATCGGCACTGGACACCTTGCCAGCGGTGTTGGTCAGCGTCTGGGCGGTGACGTTGAGCGTGCCTTCGCTACTGAGCAGGCCACTGCCGTTTTCGAGGTCACCGCTGAGGTTGACGGTGAGATCGGTCTGACCGGACAGCGTACCGTCGCTGTTATTCAGCAGCCCGCCGTCGAGGCGCAATGCGCTGCCCGCGTAGATCAGACCGTTATCCTGGTTGAAGACGTTGGCGATGTTCAGGCCCATCGCGGCGCCAGCCAGCACTTTGCCGAGGCGGCTGTTGTTCAGCTGGCTCGCCGTGATGCGCACATCGGCGCTGCTGGAGAGCTCGCCGCCGCGGTTGTCGATGTCGGAGACATCGAGGCTCAGCGCTTTTGTCGAACCCACCAGACCGCCCGTGCGGTTGTCAAGCTGGCTGCCCTTGAGGGTCAGATTGCCTTGGGCGACCACCTCGCCTTTCTGGTTGTTCAACGTGTTGATTGTGGCGTTGAGGTCGCGTTTGCTGGAGATGCGGCCGTTGCTGTTTAGCGCCACCTCGGCGTTGACCAGCCCTGCCCCGCCTGCGCTGATCAAACCGCTCTGGTTGTTCAGCGTGCCTTGAACGTTCAGGGCCAGATTGTCCCCGGCGGTGATCTGCCGACCGCTGTTGTCGAGGCTTTGGCTGGTCTTGGCGCTCAGGTCACGACTGGCAATCACCGTTCCGTTGTTGCGCAGGTTCTGCGCGCTCAGCGCCACGTCACCCCTCGCATTGCGGCTGTTGTCGGCATTCACCCCCGCTTCAACGATCGCGTTGTTGGTCAGTTGGCCGTTGCTGCTCAAGCTAATGCGATCACGCGCGGCGATGTTCTGCTGGATGTTCAGGGCGTCGCGGGTCTGCAAGTCGACACTGTTGCCGTACATCGCGCCCTGCACGTCGGCGCTGGCCGCCTTGACGTTGACCGCGCCGTTCGCGGCGACTTGCGCCATGATCAGTTGGCCGTTGGCGTCGATCTGGATGTCGCCTGCGCTGGCGGCGAGGTTGCCGGCGAGTTTCACACCGACGCCGGCTTCGGTGCCTACCAGTCGAATCGCGCCAGCGTACATGCCGCCCAGCGCCGAGCTGTCGATGGCCAGTTGCGGCTTGGCGCTGCCGTCGTCCGCCAGCGCGGTGGCGTTGAGGGTCTGGGCGTCGACGTCGTTGCGACCGGTGACGATGTTGAGCTTCTTGGCGTGCAGCTCGGCGTTGATTTTCGCGCTGCGGGTGATGATGTCGAACTGGTCGACGTTGTCGGCATTGAGGCCACCGCCGTCGATGGAGACGCTGCCGCTGTCGACGCGGAAATGGTCGAGTCGGCCGTTGTCCAGCACCGGCTTGCCGGTGGTCAAGGTCACCTGCGGCGTATTGATGAAGCCGCAGCCGTTGCAGCTGATGCCGTATGGGTTGGCGACGATGACGCGGGCCGCCTGCCCGGCCACTTCTGTGTAACCCTTGAGCTGCGTGGCGTTGGCACCGATCACTTCGTTGAGGATGGTGCTGGCGGCGCGGCCGTTGAGGTTCTGGTTACCGAGGATGATGCCGCCCAGTTGCGTACTCTGGGTACGGTCGGTGGCGTTGTTGAGGATGACGCCTTGGGTGCCGACGTTGTACTGCTGATACTGGTTGTGCGAGAGCCCGCTGGCGTTGGGCGCGGCAATGTTGACGATGGGCACGCCGTTGCCCGCCTTGCCAACCGTGGTGTTGGTGGTGCCACTCACGGCAATGCCGTCAGCCTGGGCCAGCAGCGGTTGCCAGAACATCGCCTGCACCAGAATCAGCGCGATGCCGCGCTTGGGCAGCCCGCAGAACGACGGTCGCTCGATCAGCGTCGCGGAGGGCTGGCGGGCCAGAAAGTTGAAGAAACGAACGTCCATGTCAGGTATCTCGGCGAAACGTTAGAGGAAAAAATCCAGGCGGAAATAGATCGGCGATTCGCGCTCGATCAGGCCGGCCGGACGCTCCAGAGAGTGGGCAAAGGTGGCGGTCGCCGCGACGTGCGGGCCACGGGCGAAAAATTCGAAAGAGTTGCTGGACATGCGCCCGTGCTCGTCGCCGTTGTAGCGATCGTTGCGGATCACGCCCTGGTCGTAACCGATGGCAGTGCCGTAGTCGCTGAATACCGGACGCAGCCATTCAAGCGTCACCGGGCGGGTCAGGCGCAGCTCGTTGCGCCAGTAGCCGCCGCTGTCTCCAGAGAGAAACTGATCCTTGTAGCCGCGCACCGACGCCGAGCCGCCTAGGCTCATGCGCTGGGGGCTGAACAGCACGTCCTCACTGCGCTGACCGGTGGCCAGGCTGGTGAAGGTCAGGCTCTCGCCGAACAGCTTGAACGGCTGCAGGTAGCTGACCGTCCCGGTGTACTTGCGGTAACGCGCATCCGCCTCGCCGGGGCCGGGATGGTCATTTTCCTGGGCACCGAAGGCGCTGATGCCCTGCTGCATGCCCAGGTCGACGTTGAGAAACGCCCCGCCGACGCGACGGCCGTGGTTAATGCCGTACTGCACTTCGCTGATGCGGTTGCTGCTCAGCGCCAGGCGGCTGTCTTCGATGTAGTTGTTGGTGCGCAGGTTGGACAGGCCGACGTTGAGCGAGGTTTTGCTCAGTGCATCGCGATAGATGACCCGCTCGGCGCGCAGCTGATGGGTCTGGCTGTCGCCGCTCTGTTTGAAGTTAAAGCCGTTGGCCTGCACCTGGGAGCGAAAATCGCTTTCGCTGTAGCTGTACGTGAAGTTCCACCAACCCCACGGCAGGTTGTAGGCCAGCGAGGCGTTATGCGAGGTGTGTGCCGAATCGGTCATCGCATCGTGGCCACCGCGCAAGCTCAGCTGGTCGGCCAGACCCAGCGGGCTGTCCCATTCAAACCCGGTATTCCACTGCTGTTCGCCGGTGCTGCGCTGGCCGTCGTTGTTGCGCGACAGGCTAGCGCGCCAGGGCTTTTGCGGTGTGTTCTTGACCAGCACGTCGCTGCCACCAACGGCTAGGCCCGGGGTCAGCTCCATTTGCGCCTGATTGGATGGCAGGCGGTTGAGCTGATCAACCATCTGCTCGATCTCGCGCAGGTTGACCAGTTGCCCTTCCTGCCCCGGAAACGCCATGGCCAGTTCGCGATCACTCAGGCCGCTGTTGGCATCGCTTTTGAGCGTCTCGAGGCGACCTTCAACGATCAGCACCTGCAGCTGCCCTTTCGACAGATCCTGTTGCGGCAGGTACGCGCGGCTGGTGACCAATCCCTTCTCGATATACAGATCGGTGATGACTTTCAGCAGCTCATTGAGCTGCGAAACGCCTAGGCATTGGCCCAGATAAGGCCGGGTCAAACGTTTGCGCTCGGACTCGGAAAGTGAGTCGGCGCCTTTGAGTTCGATGGTGGTGATGGCGAAGCAGCGGGTGTCGGCGGGTGCGCTGGGCTGCGCCGGCGCGGCTTGCCTGCCGGGCAGATCCTTGAGTTCTTCGAGGCGGCGTTGTTGCTCTTGCAGCAGGCGATCCTGCCGGTCGCGAATGAGATCTTGCTCCCCCGGAGTGGGCGCTGCCACTACGGAAAAAGACACGATGGTCAGCAGGCCAAACAGCGAAACCTTCGGAATGAAAACAACCACGGAGCGTCCTTGCGATGGCATAGTGATATCAAGTAGGCGGTGGAATTTTAAGTAGCCGTTTCTTTGACGTCAATTACTCGGCCCGCCGTATGCCGGGTTTGTTACAACTTTCAGAAAAATCCCGGCGCTTCCGGCATGGAAGGGATGGTGCAAGCGCCGGTCTGACTAACCGGCTGAAGCGGCCTGACCCAGCGGCCACCCTGATACCCCACGACCATGGACTTCGACGATAGTCGCAATCGCGATAATGGATTAACCGGTTGGTCCATAATTATGGTTTCATGGCGCCCGCTTGCGAGCGCACCCGCGTGCGGCCTCGCCTTCACTGCCCTCGTCCCTGCGACGCCTTCTGCACTTCAGGTTGATTAATGAGCATTCCTTCGCGTTTTTCTGCTGAGCCCGGTTCCCGCCGCGGGCTCTCCGTGGCGTTTGTCGCCGGTTCGATGCTGGCCCTGGCCGCGTCTTCGCCATCGATGGCCGATGACTGGCAGGACCGGTCGACGATGACTGGCGATTGGGAAGGAAACCGCAGCAGGTTGGCGGCGCAGGGGGTGAAGATTACCGGCGACTACAGCGGCGAGACGGTCTACAACGCCCACGGCGGCAAACAGCGCGGCACGCGGTACTCACAGAACATCAAGCTGGGTGCACAGTTCGATCTGGGCAAGTTGTTCGATCTCGAAAGCGGCGGTCGCATCCAGCTGACCATCAACGACCGGCGCGGCAACGACGGCTCGGGCGATCTGGTGGGCAACCGCCTGCCGGTCCAGGAAAACTACGGCGGCCTTTATACCCGCCTGACCGAACTGAGCTACGAAAACACGCTGTTTACGCCGGCGCTCAACGTCAAGCTCGGCTACCTGGCCATGGGCAACGACCTGGGCGGCCTGACCAGCGGCATTCTGTGCAACTTCATGAACGCCGGTTTTTGCGGCCACCCGCTGGCAATGTCCGGCGGCAGCGGCTGGAGCAATTACCCGAATGCCCATCTGGGGGGCACGGCTAAATACCGCTTCACGCCCAACTTCGCCCTGCAAGTCGCTGCGTATAAAGTCGACGCGGCAAGCAATGGCGATTCCAGCCGGGCCTGGCACGTGACGCCCAAGGACAGCACCGGCAACATCCTGCCCATCGAGGCCATCTACAACGTGCTGGGCGCGATGCCCGGCGAATACCGCGTCGGTTACTACTACGACACCTCGGACGCGCCCCGCATCGGCACCAGCAAGCAAGTCGGCGGGCGCGAAGGCTCGTATTTCCTGATGGATCAGGACATCTGGAACTCCACTGACGTGATGGGGCGCAACGTGCACATGTTCGCGCAGTTCTCCAACGCCAGTGCGGCCGCCGCGCCGTTTCGCCGCTGGTATTCGGCAGGTTTTGCGTTGAAAAAGCCGTTCGTGTCGCGTCCCAACGACACCGTCGCCATCGGCTACGGCCGCGCGGTGTTCAATTCGCGCAGCCGTGACGTGCAGGAAAACGCCGCGCTCGCCAACCGGCAGGACTTTCCTGATCTTGCCAGCGGCGAAGGCCTGGTGGAAATGACGTACGGTGCGCAAGTGGCGGCGTGGCTGACGATCCGCCCTTCGCTGCAGTACATCATCGAACCCGGTGCGTTCTATGGCGAAGACATCGACAACACGCTGATCCTCGGCCTGCAAGTCAAAGCGACGCTGTAACCCGCTGCTGATTCGGTAGCCGTTCGCCTCGCCGGGCGGCTACGTGCTCTTCACTTCCCCAGCCGTCATCATCGGACTCCCCCTTCACTGCATTCTTTGCCAGCGTGGAGGGCCCGCCTGGGTCGTTTCCGACACGCATGCAGATCGAGTGTGCTGTCCCCTCTCGGCTCGTCCCGCCCTCTTCATCACGCCGCGATTCACGTCAATCGTTGCGGGCGTACGGCCCCCGCGCGGGCTGTCACGGCGGCCATCCTGCAGGCAATGTTTGCAAAATCCTCATGCAAAACTGCAACCTCCGCCGATTGTTTGGCTCAGACTATTTCGCTACCGGCAAAATCGCGCATCATGGGCGCGTCAGCTCAAGGGAGATTTCCATGCGTTTCAGAATATTCATCACGCCTCTTGCCGCCTTGTGGGTGCTGCTGGTGACCGGGACGGCGGTTGCCAGCGAAGAAACGCAACTGATCCAGTCCATCAATACCTATCGCAGCCAGGCGCAGCCTTGCGCCAACCTGGCCTCGCAAGAGCTGCCGCCGCTGACCACGGACCCACGCCTGAACCTGCCGGCCACCGGCACCGTGGACCTGCAACCGATGCTGGCGCGCGCGTCTTATCCGATGGTCACGGTGCAGGCGATCACCCTTTCCGGCCCGCGCGATGCGCAATCGGCGATGGCGGCGATTCAGGAAAGCTTCTGTCAGGTGGTGCTCAACCCGCAGTTTGTCGATATCGGCGTAAGCCGCGCCGACCGCGACTGGCGCATCGTCCTTGCGCGTCCACTGTTGGCGGGCGGTCTGGGTAATTCGCAGGCCGAAGGCCGCAAGATGCTCGATCTGATCAACGCCGCGCGTTCCGCGCCCCATCAATGCGGTGGTCAGCCTTATTCAGCGGCGTCCCCGCTGACCTGGAACGACAACCTCACCAGCGCAGCCGAGAGTCACTCCCGCTCGATGGCCAACAATAATTTCTTCGATCACAAAGGCCGCAACGGCGGCACCCCTGGCGACCGCGCGGAACTGGCGGGCTACATCGGCCAGCAGATCGGCGAGAACATCGCCGCCGGCCAGGACAACGCCCGCAAAGTCGTCGACGGCTGGCTGGCCAGCCCCGGGCACTGCGCCAACCTGATGAACCCGCAATTCCGCGAAGTCGGCGCCGCCTACGCCGTCGACCCGAAAAGCGACGCGGGCATTTATTGGACGGCGGTGTTCGGCGTGCAATGACGCCAGCCGAGGCGCCACAGACCGAGCCTTCGCGAGCAAGCTCACCCTACAGGTCTTGTGGCCCGTTCACGAATCCATACAGCGCCGCGCAACCCTGGTAGGAGCGCGCTTGCCCGCGAACAGGCCAGTACATTCGCTGAACATGCATCGGCTTAAACTCAGTCTTCGCAAGCAAGCTCACTCCTACAGATCTTTGGCCTGCCGCGATACCCGTCCGCGCCGCACAACCGTTGTAGGAGTGTGGCTTGCCCGCGATCGGCTGCGCAGCAGTCGTAAGACCAGTCACCTCGGTAAACCAGACACACCGCATGCACCGGACTTGCTGCCGGTTCCCGACAGATCGTCCGAGTGCGGCCCAGGGCAAGCTCACTCCTAAAGGCCTTGCTCCCGTTCGAACCAGCCCAGAGACAAGCTCACGCCTACAGCCTCGTGGCCCGCCTGACCGTCACTTGGCCTTGCCATCTCTGGGTTTGTAGAACTGGAACTTGCCGGTTTCGGCGGTCTTGATGTACTCGGACGCCCACGCCGGTTTGACGTTGCGGTCGTGAAAATACATCGCGCCGCGGGTCCGGTCGGTGAGTTGCTGATTGAGCGCCTTGCGGGCGATTTCTTTCGACGCGGCGTAGCGGTCGTCTTCCTGCACCTGATCGGAACGCCCATCGCACCACCATGAAAACTGGCAGGCCTTTTTCTCCACGCCCTGCTTCACCACGCCGCACACGGTGTCGGGATAGCCCTCATGGCCCAGGCGATTGAGGACCACGTTGGCGACCGCTTCCATGTCTGCATCGCTGCCGCCCTTGGCCTCCCAGTAAATGGTCCGCGACAGACACGTGAGGGCGTCATCCACGGACGCCACGCCCGCCGGATCGACGGCCTGAGCTTCGGATTTGGTAATGATCTGGCTTTGCGGCACCGCCGGCGTCGGGCCGTCCTTTTCGGCGGCTTTTTCTTCCAGCACCTGTGCTTTGCTGACCACCGCTTCCGGCGCAGGCGCTGCGTCGTCGGCGAGTGTCCCGGCCGCGAACAGCATCGCGATCAGGCCTGTCGAAAGGGAAATGAGGCGCATCGTCGAACCTTCTGCATGAGGCCGATCGATCCTGCACCCGGGTCACGTCTGTGCGGCCACGGAGAGCGCGCAGCCAGCGGTGAATCGGAACATCGCAAGCTGTCGTCGACACGATTGTTATAGGGACCATTCGCAAGCGCATGTCACATCGGATGCGCTCGCCGACAGCAGCATAGTGGCGTTTTGGTTTTATGCAATCCCCTCCGCGCTAAAGACCAAAACCACTTGCCAGGTCGCCTTGCCGTTGCCGATATTGGCGACCAACCTGCGTCCCCCACATGAGCTCATCGATGCCGATCACGCGTCTGTCATCACTGGCCCTGCTGTTCGCGAGCGCCTTATGCCGCGCCGACGATGCGCCATCCCTGCACGCCGCGCTGGCCCATGCGGCGCCCACGGCCAATCCCCAGGTGATCGAGCTGGCGCTGCAGGCGACGCAGTGTCATCAGACGCAGACCGGCACGCACCCCACGCGCCTGGCGGTGATCGATTATTCGTTGCCCTCCACCGAAGAGCGCTTGTGGGTCTTCGATCTGGCGCAGCGTCGTTTGCTGTTTCACGAACGGGTTGCACACGGGCGCAACAGCGGCGAGAACATGGCCACGCGCTTTTCCAACGAACCCTCGAGTCTGGCGTCGAGCATCGGCCTGTACAGCACGCGCGAACCCTACGTCGGCCGCAATGGCTATTCGTTGCGCATGGACGGCCTGGAAGCGGGTTTCAATGATCGGGCTTTCGAGCGCGACGTGGTGATCCACGGGGCGGACTACGTGAGCACTGCGTTCGCCCGCGAAAACGGGCGAATCGGCAGGAGCCATGGTTGCCCTGCCGTCCCGAACAGCGTTGCCCGTCCTCTGATCGATGCCATGAAGGACGGTCAACTGGTGTTCATTTACTATCCCGACGCGCAGTGGCTGAAGACATCGACGCTGCTCCACTGCGCGCCCGCCCGGGCGACCGCTCAGCCCTGAGACACCCGCGTCAGGGACGGCACGATCTGCGCCTTGGCCGGCGACTCGGGGGTTTTTAACGCCGGATCAATGCTCGGTTCAGGCTCGCCGTTGAGCGCCCGGTGCATCTTCTCGGTGTCCAGCGCCCCGACCCACCGGGCGATCGCCATGGTCCCGACGCCGTTACCGATCGTGTTGGTGATCGCCCGTGCCTCGGACATGAAGCGGTCCACGCCCAGCAGCAGAACCATGCCCGCGACCGGAATGGTGCCCAGCGATGCCAGCGTCGCTGCAAGGATGATGAACCCCGATCCGGTGACACCCGCCGAGCCTTTGGAGGTGAACATCAGTACCGCCAATACGATCAACTGATCGGTCAGGGTCAGCGGTGTGTTGGTCGCCTGGGCAATGAAGATCGCCGCAATGGTGTAGTAAATCGCCTGGCCGTCCGGGTTGAAGGTCAGGCCCGAGGGAATGATCATTCCGGCCACCGGCTTGGACACGCCGGCTTTTTCCATTTTGGAAATCATCTGCGGCAGCACCGATTCAGACGAGCTGGTGCCGAGCACGGTGAACAGCTCCTCCTTGATGAAGCGCAGGAATTTCCACAGGCTGAAGCCGCTGTAGCGACAGATCGGCCCGAGCACGACGATCACGAACAACGCGCAGGTCAAGTACACGCACGCCATCAGCTTGCCCAGCGAAAACAGCGAGCCGAACCCGTATTTGCCGATGGTAAAGGCGATGGCGCCGAAGGCCCCGATGGGGGCCAGGCGCATGACCATGTTGACGATGCGAAACATCCCCTGCATGAGGCTGTCCAGCGCGTCGACGAAGACTTTGCCGCGCGGACCGACCTGCGCCAGCGCCACACCGAGCAGGATTGAAAACAACAGGATCTGCAGCACGTTGCCCTTGGCGAAGGCATCGACGATTGTGTCGGGAATGATGTTCATGATGAAGTCCATGAACGAGCTGTGCTTGGCCGCCGTGGTGTAAGTGGCCAGGCTGGAAGTGTCGAGCGTCGCGGCATCGATGTTCATGCCGGCACCGGGTTTGAAGACATCGACCACCACCAGCCCCACGACCAGTGCCAGGGTCGACACCACCTCGAAATACAGCAGCGCGCGCAGCCCCACGCGCCCCAGTTCCTTCATGCTTTCCATACGCGCGATGCCCGACACCACGGTGAGGAAGATCACTGGCGCGAGGAGCATTTTGATCAGCTTGATGAATGCATCACCCAGCGGTTTGAAGGCGGTTGCGGTGTCCGGCACGAACACCCCGACGATGGCGCCGAGAATGACCGCGATGAGGACTTGAACGTAGAGCTTGGACAGGATGCTTTTCATGACAGGGCCCTGATTTCTTATTGTTGTCAGGAGGTGCCGCAGGGTCGGAATCGCGTACACACGCCCGCCCGCGGCGATTTGCCGTGCTGTAACGGTTGGCGGCCCGAGACGCTCAGGCCGCCGGGCACTCAGCGATTGATCAGCGCCAGCACCGCATCGGTGATCTGCCGCGTGGTCGCCGTGCCGCCCAGATCGGGCGTGTGCACGCCGCTTTCGGTAACGGCCTCGATCGCCGACATCAGTTGCTTGGCTGCGGCAGGCTGACCCAGATGTTCGAGCATCAGTGCAGCGGTCCAGAACGTCGCAACCGGGTTGGCGACGCCTTTGCCGGTGATGTCGAATGCGGAGCCGTGGATGGGCTCGAACATCGACGGAAATGTGCGCGATGGATTGAGATTGGCGGTCGGTGCAATGCCCAGGCTGCCAGACAACGCGGCGGCCAGGTCGGACAGGATGTCGGCATGCAGGTTGGTGGCGACGATCACATCCAGCGTGCCGGGTTTGAGCACCATGCGCGTGGTCACGGCGTCCACCAGTTCCTTGTCGATTTTCACGTCCGGAAAGTCCTTGGCGACTTCGTAGAAAATCTCGTCCCACAGCACCATGCCGTGGCGCTGGGCATTGGATTTGGTCACCATGGTCAGGTGTTTGCGCGGGCGGCTCTGCGCCAGCTCGAAGGCAAAACGATGGATGCGTTCGACGCCGGCACGGGTGAACACCGACACCTCGGTGGCCACCTCTTCAGGCAGGCCTCGGTGCACGCGGCCGCCGTTGCCGGAGTATTCGCCTTCGGAGTTTTCACGCACCACCACCCAATCGATCTGCTCACCGTTGTGCAGCGGGCTCTTCACACCCGGCAGCACGCGCGCCGGACGCACATTGGCGTACTGGTCGAAGCCCTGACAGATCGGCAGGCGCAGGCCCCACAGGGAAATATGGTCCGGCACGTTCAACGCGCCCACGGCGCCGAAGAAAATCGCGTCGAAACGCTTCAGTTCTTCCAGGCCGCCTTCGGGAATGTAATAGCCGTTTTTCAGGTAGTTGTCGGATTTCCAGTCGAAGTGTTTGAAGTCCAGCTCGAAGCCGGACTTCTTCGACAGGGCTTGCAGCACTTCTACACCGGCGGCGATGACTTCCACGCCAATGCCGTCACCGGGAATCGCTGCGATTTTGTATGCGGTCATGATCCACTCCACTCTCAAACGTTTTTGTTATGCCGCCTGAACCGGGCTGTTCAAACGGGGTGTGAGCGGAGTATATGTAGTGAAACCAACGCAGTGAGTGACTCAGAATCACTACATCCATAACTTTGAGTTACGAATGAACCAGACCCTGGATCTGCAGTTTTTCTACCTTCTCGCCAAGCAGGGCAGCCTGGCCGCGACCGCGCGGGAACTGGGCGTGACGCCGCCAGCGGTGAGCAAGCGTCTGAGTGCGCTGGAAGCCCGACTGGGCATCCGCTTGGTCAATCGCACCACGCGCTCAATGAGCCTGACGGCCGAAGGCGAGCTGTATTTTTCCCATGCCGCGCGCATCCTCACGCAGATCGAAGAGGTCGAGCAGCTGGTCAGCAGCAGCCGCGCCACACCCAAGGGGCTGATTCGGGTCAACGCTTCGCTGGGCTTTGGGCGGCGCTACATCGGGCCGGCGCTGGCGGCGTTCTTTGCGCGCTATCCGGAGGTCGAGATTCAGCTGGAAATCAGCGATCACCCGCTGGACCTGAGCGCCCACGGTTTCGACCTGGGCATTCGCTTCGGCACGCTGCCGGATGCGGCCTTTCATGCGCGCAAGATCGCCTCCAACCGTCGCTTGCTGTGTGCTTCTCCGCTGTACCTGGAAAAACACGGCGTGCCCACGCGCCTGGCCGATCTGCAGGACCACAACTGCATTTTCCTGCGTCAGAACGAAACCCCGTACGGGGTGTGGAGCTTCACCAATGGCGGCAAGACCCACAACGTCAAGGTGCGCGGCGCACTGGGCTGCAATGACGGCGAAGTGGCGCTCAACTGGGCACTGGAAGGATTCGGCATTTTGCTGCGCGCTGAATGGGACATTGCCCGTTACGTGCGCAGCGGCCGCCTGCGCCTGGTGCTGGAAGACCAGACACCGACCCGCGCCGATGTCTATGCGGTCTATCCGCAGCAGCTTCATCTGTCGGCAAGGGTCCGCAGCCTGATCGATTTTCTGGTGGAGCGCTTCAAACACATCGACCATTTGGGAGAAGCCGCTTCGGAGATCGACTGAAGCATCATCAAGAGCATTCCTTCAACTCCCATGGAATAAACCCCCGCCCCCGTCGTCTCCCCTGTGAACGCTTTCAGCCAGGAGGAAACGCACATGCCACGTACCACTCGCCATTCGCTGCGCTGCGGGCTCGCACTGCTGTTCATGGGCGCGATGTCTGCCGCCATGGCTCACAACGGCCACGAACACGCGGATGCCGCAGATCCGCTCAGCGCCGAGGCGCCCTTCGTCAGCGAAAACAATGCCGCTATGGACAGGATGATGGCGGGCATGGACGTCAAGCCCAGCGGCGACGTCGACCACGACTTCGTGGCGATGATGACCGCTCACCATCAGGGCGCCATCGACATGGCCCTGACCATGCTCAAGTACGGCCACAACGAACAGCTCAAGCGCATCGCCCAGGAAATCATCGTCGATCAGCAGCAGGAGATCGCCGCGATGGCCCTGGCCGTCGGCCAGCCCCTGCCCGCTTCGGTGGCCTCCCCGACCCAGTCGCCCGCCGCCACCCAACCCTGATCATTCATCCCGGACTTCAAAAAGAAGGAATACCCCATGAGTCTTCCACGCTTGCCCCTGGCACTGCTGACCTGTGCCCTGTTGACTGCTTCGATGTCCAGCTTCGCCGGGCAGATTCCCGGCAAGGCCTCGGCCAAAGACATTCCGGTCTCTCACAGCGACCGCGTCTACGCCGCCGAGCAATTCTCCAACACGGTATCGGTGACCGACCCGGTCGATAACAGGCTGTTGGGCGTGATCAGTCTGGGCGACCCGCAGCCCGGCAACCTCAGCCCGCTGTACAAAGGCGAGGTGCTGGTGCATGGATTGGGCTTCTCGCCAGACCACAAGACCCTGGCGGTGGTGTCGATCGGCACCAACTCAGTGTCCTTCATCGACACCGAAACCAACACCGTCAAGCACAAGACCTACGTCGGCCGAGCGCCCCACGAAGCGTTTTTCACGCCAGACGGCAAAGAAGCGTGGGTGACGGTGCGCGGTGAAGACTACGTGTCAGTGATCGATGCCAAGACCTTCGAGGAAAAAACCCGCATCAAGACACCCGCAGGTCCCGGCATGCAGATCTTCTCGCCGGATGGCAAATACGGCTATGTCTGCTCCTCGTTCAACCCGGAGACCATCGTGGTGTCGGTGGCCGATCACAAGATTGTCGGCCATGTGCAGCAGGTCAGCCCGTTCTGCCCGAACATCGCGGCATCCGCCGATGGCAAACAGGTCTGGTTCACCCTCAAGGACGTCGGCAAGGCGCAGGTCTTCGACGCCAGGCCACCGTTCAAGCTGATCAAGACACTGGACATCGGCCCGATCGCCAACCACGTCAACCTGGTCAACAACGCCAACGGCTCGTTCGCCTACATCACCGTGGGCGGGCTGAATGAAGTGCAGGTGTACCGCACCGACACCTTCGAGAAGGTCGCGACGATTGCGGTGGGCAATCTGCCTCACGGCGTATGGCCCTCCGGCGATGGCAGCCGCGTTTACGTCGGGCTGGAAAACGCCGATGCGTTTGCGGTCATCGACACCCTGAGCAACAAGGTCATCGCCACCATCCCGATCGGCCAGGCGCCGCAGGCGATCGCCTACGTGCCCAACGCCGTGGAGAAAGGACCCGGCACCGACAACCTCAAGCCATTGGGCGTGGCCGGGCAAGCGGTGCATCTGAGCCTGAACGCCGTCAACAAAACCGCGGACAAGGCCCCTACCAGCGTCACGCTGTTCAATCAGGGCCTGACCCAAGTGCTGCAGGCGGCAGTGACCGGGCTTGAACCCAAACAGCCTTACACCCTGGCGCTGGCTGACAAGGCCGACGGCAGCGGCACGCTGGAACCGTTGTCGGCCTTCATGACCAACCCGGCAGGTTCGGCCATCGTCAACGCTATTGGTCCGATCCGTCAGATTGTACAGAGCGATGCTCAGGATCAGCGCCGCTACCTGGTCGTCGTGGCGGGCAAACCGGATCAGCTCGGCACGCTGGTGCAGGTTCAGGGGCAGTAATCGGTCTTATCGCCACCGCCCCGAATCGGTTCAACGGGCGGCGGCGACCGGTCCGGGCAGGGGCGGCTGTTCTTCCGCAGGCCGGGCGGTGTAGTGCAACTGATGAGGCAACGCCTGGCCTTGGGCATCGAACAGATGGCAGCGAACGCCCGAGACCCCGATCGCCAGTGACTGCCCGGCCTTGACCGAAGACATGCCCTCGCCCTTGACCATCAGGTCACTGCCGTCGGCCGTCTGGGCATGAGTGAAGGTTTCTCCGCCCAGATGCTCGACCACCAGCGCTTTGACCGGAATCTGCGCATCGCCCAGCCCGCGCTCCGACAGGTGTTCGGGGCGCAGGCCCAAGGTCAGCGCATCGCCCGCCTTGACCCCTTCGCCCTGCACCGGCACGCGCAACTGCCCGCCACCGGGCAGCACCACCTCGACGCCATCTGCACTGACCGCTGCCGCCGACACCTGCAGGAAACTCATCTGCGGCGAGCCAATGAAGCCTGCGACGAACAGGTTGCGTGGATGGTGGTACAACTCCAGCGGCGAGCCGACCTGCTCGATGCAGCCCTTGTTGAGCACGACAATCTTGTCCGCCAGCGTCATCGCTTCGACCTGATCGTGGGTCACGTACACCATGGTCGCCTGCAGGTCGGCGTGCAGCCGGGCGATCTCGATGCGCATCTGCACCCGCAGTGACGCGTCGAGGTTGGACAGCGGCTCGTCGAACAGAAAGACTTCCGGCTCGTGAACGATGGCACGCCCGATGGCGACGCGCTGGCGCTGTCCGCCCGACAGCGCCTTGGGCTTGCGCTCGAGCAAGGGATCGAGTTGCAGGATGCGCGCGGCGTTGCGCACCTTGGCCTCGATCTGGTCCTTGGGGGTTTTCTGCATCTTCAGGCCGAAGGCGATGTTGTCGTAGACCGACATGTGCGGATAGAGCGCGTACGACTGGAAGACCATCGCCACGCCCCGGTCGGCAGGCTCGAGAAAGGTCACGTCTCGCGCACCGATCCGGATCTGCCCCTGCGTGATGCTTTCAAGACCGGCAATGCACCGCAGCAAAGTCGATTTGCCACACCCCGAAGGCCCGACGAAGACCACGAATTCGCGGCTTTCGATGCTCAGGTGGATGTCATGCAACACCTTGATGTCGCCGTAGGCTTTCTCGACGCCACTTAAACTGAGCTCAGTCAAAATCGTGTCCTCTGAAATTATTGTTGTTGTTTCAGACCTGCAACGTGCTGCGATGTGTAGGAGCGCGCTTGCCCGCGAAAGCGGCAGACCCGATGCATTCGTGTGTGGCGACCTGGGCAAGCGCGCTCCTGCGGGAATGTCTCGTGTACACACTTGACAGCGAAATATTTCGTCCTACGATCATTTGTAATTCTAAAAATACAAATGTCAAGGAGCGCACCGAATGCGGGCTGCATACATCCATGGCATCCGCGACATCCGCATCGGCGACAAGCCGGTGCCGGTGCCGGCTGGCGACGAAGTGTTGCTGCGGGTCAGCGCTGTCGGGGTCTGCGGCAGTGATCTGCATTACTACAAGGAAGGCGCCATCGGTCATGCGCGCATCACCGAGCCTTTCATCGCCGGGCACGAATTTGCCGCCCGTGTGGTCGAGGACCATCCCGATCTGCAGCTCAAGGCCGGGCAACTGGTGGCCGTGGACCCGGCCAGGCCGTGCGGTCAGTGCGAGTGGTGCCAGCGCGGTCACGTGAATCTCTGCCCCCACGTGCAGTTCCTCGGTTCGCCGCCTCACACCCACGGCGCCATGACCGAATACATCGTGGTCTCGCCCAGTCAGATCTACCCCGTTCCCGATCACTTCACGCCGGTGCAGGCCGTCATGCTCGAACCCCTCGGCGTGGCGATTCATGCGATGGATCTTGCCGGCACGAAGAAGCTGTTCGAAACGGTGGCGATCATCGGCTGCGGCCCGATCGGCCTGTGCCTGCTGCAACTGGCGAAGATGATGTGCAAAAAGGCCGTCTACGCCATCGACCCGATCAATTACCGCACCGAGAAAGCCCGCCAGCTGGGCGCCGACGAGGTCGCCTCCGACCACGCCGCGATTGCCGAATGGACCCATGGCCGAGGCGTGGATCTGGTGCTGGAAGCGACCAACTCCCCCGAAGGTTTTCAGATCGCGGCGCAGTCTGCGCGCATCGGCGGCCGAGTGGTGCTGGTGGGCATTCCCGATGGCGATCAGTACGCGCCATTGAGCGCTTCGCTGCTGCGCCGCAAAGGCCTGGACATTCGCCTGTCGCGGCGCATGGGCCACGTCTACGACCGGGCCATCGCCCTGGTCGCGCAGGGTCAGGTGGACGTCGACTGTCTGGTGACTCATCGCTTCGACCTGCAACAGGCGACTGACGCCTTTCGTTATCCGTCCGCTTTTCTCGACGGCGCGCTGAAGACCATCATCCTGCCCAACCCGGAATGAAACACCGCAATCGCTGACGCGCGTGAGCGCAGACAACGTCATCCTCACCAACAACAATAAAGAGGTCGCGTAATGAAGAAGCTGGTATGGAATGCCCTCGCCCTGTCGGTCGCACTGGGTGCAGGCGCGGCTCAGGCCTGGACCCTGGAAGAGGCCGCCGCGCCCTACAAGGGCACCGAGATCAAGGCGATTTTCCTCGACCGCCCCGGTTATGCCGCGGCGATCAAGCTGCTGCCGGAGTTCGAGAAGAAGACCGGCATCAAGGTTGCCTACGAAACCGTCCCCTACGAGAACAGCCGCGAGCGCCAGGTGCTGAGTTTCACCTCCGGTGAACAGCTTGACGTGGTCCTGACGGACGTGGTGTGGATCGGCGAGTTCGCCGGTAACGGCTGGCTGGAACCGGTCACCACGTTCACCAAGGATGCCAGGCTGGCGGACCCGGAGCTGAAGCTCGACGGCTTCTTCCCGATCCTGCTGGAGTCATTCGGCAGTTGGGACAAGCAGACCTACGGGCTGCCGTTCGATAACTACTCAGGCCTGCTGTTCTACAACAAGTGCATGCTCAAGGACGCCGGTTTCGACAAACCGCCAGCGACCTGGGACGAGCTGCTGAAGGTCTACGCGCCCAAACTCACCGACAAGTCCAAGGACCGCTACGCCTATGCCCTGCAGTCCAGGCGGGGTGAGACTCAGTCGGCGGACAGCTTCATGCGCTTCCTCTGGCCGTTCGGCGGCTCGCTGCTGGATGCCGGTTTCAAATCGAACCTCAACTCCAAGGCGTCTCAGCAAGGGCTGCAGTTCCGTCAGGACCTGATGAAGTTCATGCCACCGGGCATCGTCGATTATGACCACAACGAAGCGGTCAACGCCCTGGCTCAGGGCAAGGTGGCGATGATCACCGAGTGGTCGGCGTTCTACAGCACGCTGGCCGATCCCGGAAAATCCAAGATCACCGACTGCCTGGCGGTGGCGACAGAGCCCAAAGGGCCGGCGGGCCTCAAGCCTGCACTGGGCGGGTTCTCCCTCGGCGTCAACGCGCACTCCGACGACAAACAGAAAGCGGCGGCGTGGCTGTTCATTCAGTGGGTCACCTCCGAGGCAATGGCCAGGCCTTACCTGGATGCAGGCGGCGTCAGTGGCCGGATGTCGGTGTACAAGGACGCGGACGTGCAGAAGAAATACCCGTTCGTGCAGCCGATGGTGACCTCCTGGGAAGGCGGCGTTCCGGACTACCGCCCACGCTTCCCGCAATGGCCTGAAATCTCCGAAGTGGTCGGCGAGAACGGCACGGCGATCATGCTTGGCAAAACCAGTGTTCAGGACGGGGCCAAGGCCATCGGCACGAAAATGGAGGACATCCTGAAGAAAGCGGGCTACTACGACGGCAAGGCGAAACTGCTGAAATAACCGACACGACGCGCTCCTGATTCTGGCCGCAGGCCGTGGGAGCTTCCGGGGTGGCGCGAGACAAGGTGCAGCGCCATCCCGGCAGCTGCAACGCCTTCGGCAGAAACAGGCCTTCTGAGAATGTGCTATGTCCAATAACAAAAAACCGGTGTTCCCGACGCTCTGGAACAACACTCGCGCCGCCTTCTCGTTTTTGGCGCCCGCGACCGTCGCGCTGGCGTTGATCGGGATTTTTCCGACCGTGTTCGCGCTGGTCAATTCGTTTCGCCAGTACAACCTGGCCCGTCCCAAAGACGCCACGCCCTTCATCGGCTTCGACAATTACCTCAGCGTGCTCAACGATGCCTCGTTCTGGGCCGCGCTGGGTCGCACCGGTCTGTTTCTGTTGACCGTGGTGCCGATTCAAATGGCGCTCGGCCTGATCATCGCGTTGATGCTGCACAAGCCGGGGCTGTCAGGCTTCAAGCTGTTGGCGCGGATGAGCCTGGTGATTCCGCTGGCGACCGCGCCTGCGGTGGCCGGTCTGATCGGCCGGCTGATCTTCAACCGCGACTTCGGGGTGGCCAACGCGTTGCTCGCGATGCTCAACGCCGGACCCGTGGAATGGCTGGGCGACACCACCAATGCGTTCATCGCCGTGGCCCTGATGGACATCTGGCAATGGACACCGTTCTGCGCGCTGGTGCTGCTGGCCGGCCTGACCATGGTGCCCAACGAAATCGAAGAGGCCGCGCGCCTCGAAACCCGCAGTCGCTGGCAGATCGTACGTTACGTGCAACTGCCCTTCCTGCTGCCCAGCGCCACGGTCATCCTGATCCTGCGCACCGCCGACATCCTGAAAATGTTCGACACCGTGTTCACCATGACCCGCGGCGGCCCGGGCGCGGCGACCGAGCTGGTCAGCGTGTACATCCAGCGCATCGGCTTTCGGGTGTTCGATCAGGGCGTGGCCTCAGCGCAGGCGATCCTGCTGCTGATTCTGACCATTGTGCTGGCGCGCCTCTACATCAAATTCGTCTACCGGGAGATCTGAGATGGCCACCGTTCCCGCTGCAAAAATTCCGCTCGCGGCGAGTGCGCCGAGCCACGTGCGACCCCGCATGAAGGTCAACGCCTGGCACCTGGTCGGGCTGCTGGCGATCTTCCTGTTCGCAGTGTTTCCGTTCTACTGGATGGTCGCCACCAGCCTCAAGACCCAGGCTGAGGCGCTCGCTTCGCCGCCGATCTGGGCCTTCACGCCGCATCTGGATAACTACGTAAAAGTGTTGTTCGAGCGCGACGTGCTGCACAGCCTTGGTAATTCGCTGATCGTCGCGGTCTGCACCACCGTGCTTGCAGTGGGCCTCGGCACACCGGCCGCCTACGCGCTGGCGCGGTTCGAATTCAGGGGCAAGGAAGATCTGTGGTTCTGGTTCATCACCAACCGCATGCTCAGCCCGATCGTGGTCGCACTGCCGATCTTTCTCATGGCGCGCAGTCTGGGTCTGATCGACACGCATCTGGTGCTGATCCTGATTTACCTCACCTTCAACCTGCCGATCGTGGTGTGGATCTGCACCGATCAGTTTCGCGGCGTGCCGAAGGATCTGGACGAGGCCGCGCGATTGTCCGGGGCGTCACGCTTCACCATTTTCTGGCGCATTGCCCTGCCGCTGGCGATGCCGGGCGTTGCGGTGTCGGCGATTTTCTCGTTCATCTTCTCCTGGAACGAACTGCTCTACGCGCTGGTGCTCACGCGCAATGTCGCACGCACCGCACCGGTCACGGCGACCAGCTTCATGAGCGGATACGACTTGCCGTGGGGCGAGATCATGGCCACCGGTACGCTCATCGTGTTCCCGGTGATCATTTTCGCGTTGATGGTTTCCAGGCATCTGGTACAAGGTCTGACCATGGGCGCCGTGAAATAAGCGCCCCGCTTTCCAGGCCATGCCAAGGACACTGCCGTGCAGAATCGCTCTCCGGAATTGACCGCCGACACCGAAACGGTGAACGCGGAAGATCAACTGAACATCCGTATCGCCTGGTACTACTACGTCAACAACATGACCCAGCAACAGATCGCCGACCGCATGGGCATCACACGGGTGCGGGTAAACAAGGCGCTGGCGACCTGCCGTGAAACCGGCGTGGTGCAGATCCGTATCAATTCACCGCTGGCCTCGTGCATCGAGCTCGAGGAGCGGATACAGGAGCGCTTCGGCCTGCAGCGGGTGACAGTAGTGCCGTCGCCGGACGATCCGTCGAGCATCTTTCGCGTGCTGGGCGTCGGGGTTGCGCCGACGCTGGAGACGTACCTGGTCGACGGTTGCATCATCGCCGTCGGCTGGGGTCGCACGCTGCGGCAGGCCGTGCGCGAGCTGCAAGGTCGGCCGCTGCCGAACATGACGGTGCTGTCCTTGCTTGGCGGCCTGCATTACGGCTCGGCGAACAACACCGTCGAGATCGCCTCCAGCCTCGCCGGCCTGTTCGGCGGCTCCTATTACTACCTCGCCGCGCCGGTGTTCGCGCCATCCGAGCAATACCGCAACATGATCCTCGAAGAGGCCTCGGTGCAGGACGTGCTGGGCAAGGCGCGCCAGGCTGACCTGGCGTTGCTCACCGTCGGGGATCTGAGCGAGCGCTCGCTGATGCTGGAGCTCGGACTGGTCAATCCTGAAGACGCCCGTTCACTGCGCGCGGCGGGTGCGGTGGGTGATCTGCTCGGGCGCTGGCTCGACCGTGACGGCATTGAGGTGAACCATCCGCTCAATCGGCGGGCCATCTCGCTGGACCTGGAAGACCTGCGCAAAGTGCGCAAGGTCGTGCTGGTGTCCGGAGGCCCCTACAAGGCCGAGATCATTCGTGCGGTGCTGCTGCGCAATGTCGTCCATGAGCTGGTGATCGATGAAAGCGCCGCCCGGCAACTGCTTGAACAGGACAACTGACCCGGAGCAACCATGGCCATCCACGACTTCAGCGGCAAACGCATTCTGGTGACCGGCGCCGGCAAAGGCATCGGCCGTGAAACCGTGCAATGGCTCAGCCGCTGCGGCGCCGAGGTGATTGCACTGGGTCGCAACGCGGCGGACCTTGCCTATTGCGATCAGACCCTGGTGGTGGACCTGGCCGACGTCGCGGCCACCCGGGCTGCCGTGACCAGCGCGCTGCCCATCGATCTGCTGGTCAACTGTGCCGGCGTGGTCGAGCTTGAGTCGTTTCTCGAGACGTCCGTGCAGACGTTCGATCACCTGATGGCCGTGAACACGCGCGCGCCGATGTTGGTGGCGCAAGTGGTCGCGCGCGACTTGATCGGTCGTGGCGTGCCCGGCGCCATTGTCAACGTCTCGAGCCTCGCTGCCGCCGTGGGTACGCGTGATCATCTGGCGTACTGCGCCTCCAAGGCGGCGCTGGATGCGATGACCCGGGTGATGGCCGTAGAGCTGGGGCCCCATGGGATTCGGGTCAACAGCGTCAATCCGGTGGTGACGCTCACGCCGATGGCCGACAAGGCCTGGAGCGATCCGGCCAAGGCGGCGTCGATGCTGTCGCGCATCCCGCTGGGCCGCTTCGTACAACCCGGCGAGATCGCCGCGACCATCGCTTTCTTGCTCAGCGACGATGCCGGGATGATCAACGGCGTGACCTTGACGGTCGACGGCGGTTTCAGCGCCGGTTGAGCCTGGCCAGACGCGGATACAGATCGCGCAGCCGAGGATAGAGTTCGCTGTACAGCGCCAGCAGTTCCTGATGAAACCCGCGCAGCGCAGGGTTGGGCAGAAACTGCTCGCCGTGCTGGGTCATCACCTGCGCCGCGCTGGCGAAGTCCGCGTACCAACCGGCGCCCACCGCGGCGGCAATTCCGGCGCCCAGGCTGGAGGCTTCCTGGGTCGCGGCACGCAACACCGGTCGGTCCGTGATGTCGGCCATGATCTGGCACCACAGACGGCTTGCCGCGCCGCCGCCGATGGCGACAAACGTGTTCACCGGCTGGCCCGTGGCCTGAACCATCTGCCGGGTCGCCACGGCCTGCTCCAGGGCGATGCCTTCCAGCACTGCCCGATAGATCTGCGCCCGGCCGTGATCCGGCGACAGGCCCAACAGACACCCGCGTGCATCCTGATCCCAATAGGGGTTCATCACACCGTTCCAGTACGGCAACAGAATCAGTCCCTCACTGCCCGGCGCCACGCGCGACGCCTCGATTTCCAGCCGGATCAGGCTGTCCGGGTGCGCCACCACGTCGATCTCGAAGAACTGCTGGAGCAAGCTGTTGATCAGCAGCGTGCCCGAGCGCAGCGACGTTTCCAGCACGTAGCCCTGCCGATCGATGGCGCACAGGGTGCGAAAGGCTGCGTCGACCATCGGCGTCTCGGCGTACACGCCGGAAACGATGGCCGTGCCCAGATTCAGGTACGCCGTACCAGGGCTGACGACGCCGATCCCCAGGCCGCCGGCCTGCCCGTCACCGCCACCGGCCACCACCCTTGTGCCGACGGGCAGACCGGTCAGTGCCGCTGCCTGCGCAGTGACCTCACCCAGCACCGTGCCTGGCGCCGACGCCTTTGGAAAACACTCGCTGCTCAACGGCATCGGCAGCGCCTGAAGCACGTCGTCAGCCCACGCGTGCCGGTGAATGTCGAAGGCACCGAAGGGATCGGCGCTGGCCCAACTGGTGACGAATTGCCCGGTGAGCTTGCGCACCAGCCAGGCATGGGGCTCGTAAACGTGACAAATGCGGCTGAACAGCTCGGGTTCGGCATCGGCCATCCACGCCAAGCTGTAAATCGCCGGCGCCCAGTCATGGGGCTTGCCGGTGATCGCATGCAGCCGCTCATGGCCGACACGCTCGCAAAGTGCCGCGACTTCATCTTTGCGGCGCTCATCGAGCCAGAGAATCGCGGGCCGTAATAGCCTGTCGTCGGCATCGGTGACCGCCACGGTCTCGCGTTGATTGACCACCGCAACCGCTGAAATCACCTTGCCCTCGAGCATCGGCAGCAAGGCGTTCAAGGCCTGCTGCGTCGCCCGCCACCACGCTTCGGGGTCCTGTTCATAGGCGTTCGGCGCAGGCCGCGACAGGCACAACGGCGCCCGCGCCTGCGCCACCAACAGCCCGCGCACGTCCCAGGCAATGGCCTTGCACGTGGTCGTACTCAGATCGATTCCGATCACCAGCTTCTGCATGTGCACCCCGCTCCCTCGCCCGCTGCCCCCGCGGATCGAAGGGCAAGACTAGCTGAGGAATGATCGTCATGTCGCCGCGACACCCATGATCGCCGGGTGACAGTCGCTGCAGTCCGGATGGCATCCCGCGAAGACCAGGGAATGCGCCGGATTGACAAGCGGGGCTGTGCTCGCCGAGTCTGTCGGACCCGTTGCAGGAGAGCACGATGGCGAGCAAAGAAGAGATCGCGGCGTTCATCGCCCGGGAGTTTCCGCAAACCCGGATTGTAGTGGACAAGGTCGGCGATCAGCGGGCCACGGTGTCGCAGACGGTGGGTGAAGCGGATCTGCGTCCCGGCGGCACGGTGTCCGGGCCGACCCTGATGGCCGTGGCGGATGTCGCGCTGTACGTGGCGGTGCTGGGCGTGATCGGTATCGTGCCGCTGACCGTCACCACCAGCCTGACGATCAACTTTCTGCGCAAGCCGCAGGCGGGTCGGCGGATCATTGCTGAATGCCAGTTGATGAAAGTCGGTAAAACCCTGGCCATCGGCGAGGTCTCGCTGTACTCCGAAGGCCTGCCGGACGCGGTCGCGCATGTCGTCGGCACCTACGCCATTCCGCCCCTGCACGTGCGCTGAAGCGCACCCGCTGCGAACCTCCGGCGCAGTGGGCACTCAAAACCCACGCAGCCTCCGAACGCTGCGGGCCGTCCAGCCTGGCTGGACACCGACACCCACACCTTCGATGGAACGCTTATGAAACGCTATCTCTGGCTCGGCCTTCTGGGCACACTTTCTCTGGGCGCGCAGGCGGCCACTCTCGATGTCCCGATCAATCTGGTGAGCGCTGACGGCGCGCCTCAGCCGATCGGTCAGATCACCATCAGTGAAACGCCGTACGGTCTGGAATTCACGCCTAAACTCACCTCGCTGCCTGCGGGCGTGCACGGTTTCCATGTTCACGAAAACGGCAGCTGCGACGCTGGCACCAAAGACGGCAAGAAAGGCGCGGCGCTGGCGGCAGGCGGGCATTTCGATCCGGCCAAGACCGGCAAGCATCTGGGCCCTTACGCCAACGGCCACCTGGGCGACCTGCCTGCTGTCTACGTCACCGCTGACGGCAATGCGACTTACCCGGTGCTCGCGCCGCGCCTGAAGAAGATCTCCGAGATCAAGGGCCACGCGCTGATGATCCACGCAGGCGGCGACAACCACTCCGACATGCCGATGCCGTTGGGCGGTGGCGGTGATCGGGTCGCCTGCGGCGTGATCTGATCCTTGTCGGTTGCACCAGAAACCGGTCATGCCCGCCAGGCACGACCGGTTTTTTTTGTCCGCGTCAGAACGTCCAGCGGGCGTTGACGACTGCGTTGCGCGGCTCGCCGTAACTGCCGGAGTTGAATGTGCCCAGGCCGTCGTAATACTTCTTGTCGAACAGGTTGTTGACGTTCAGCCCCACGCTCAGGTGTTCGTCCACCTTGTAATTCGCCAACAGGCCCACCACGCCGTAGGGCCGCTGATGGGCCTTGGTGTTGAAGTCTTCGTTGACCGCGTAGATATCGCTCTGCCAGGTCATGTTGCCGCCCACCGTGAGCTTGCTCAGCTCGCCCGGCAACCGATAGGCGGTGCCCAGCTTGAACAGGTTCATCGGCTGGTTGGTTTCCACCCGGTTGTCTTCCTTGTCATGGGACTCGCGGTAGGTGTAGCCGCCAATGACGTTCCAGCCTGGCAGGATCTCACCGGAAATCTCGGTCTCGATGCCGCGCGTGGTGGTGCCGCTGATGGCCCGGTAGATTTCCTGTGCGCCGCTGTCGTCCACCAGTTGCGGGGTGTTTTTCTGTTTCACTTCGAACAGCGCGACGCTGGCGTTGAGCGCGCCATCGAAGAATTCGCCCTTGAGGCCGATCTCGTAGTTATCGCCTTCGAGCGGCTCGAGCGATGTACCGCTGGCCGTTTTATAGAAGGTCTGCGGCAGGAAGATATTGGTGTAACTGGCGTAGACCGAGTAAGTGTCGTTGAGGTCGTAGATCACACCGGCGTAGGGCGTCACGACACCGGTCTTTTTGGTGCGATCGCGAGCGGTGGCTTGGCCGGTGAAATCGTCGCTGCTGTCGTCGCGCTCGTTCCAGTTGCTGACCCGGGTACCCAGAATGATCGACAGCGAGTCGGTGGGTTTCAGACGCAGGGCGCCGTAAACGCCGTTCTGGCTCAGGCGCGTTAGGTTTTCCTCGATCTTGCGCAACTGCGGCTTGCCACCGGGGTTGCCGTCGTACTCGTAGATGTTGTCGACCGAAGGCGTGGCACGCTCGTAGGTCGGGTAGTTGAGGTGGGTGTAGGCCACGTTGCCGCCGAACACCAGCTCATGTTCACGCCCGCCCAGCTGGAACGGCCCGGTGACGTAGAGATCGGCATTGTCCTGGGTCTGATAGCTGTCCAGCCGGTTGACGAACATCGACACGCCTGCACCGGTTTCAAAATCCGGCGCGCCGGAACTGGCCGAGCCGACCACGCCATGGCGGTAAGCGTACTGATGGCTGTACGCGGCCTTGAGGGTCCAGTCGTTGGCCAGCTTGTGCTCAAGCACCGTGCTGAAGTTGTAGTGGGTGTTGTCCAGGTAACTCCACTTCGCGCCGGGGTTGAACGAGCGGGAGAAATGGGTCGCCGTACCATTGCTGTTGAACAGCGGAATGTGGCCAAAGCTGACGCCGTCCGAGTCGTTGTTCTGATAGTCCAGGCTGAACCGCAGCAGGGTGTCCTCGCTCAGGTCCACATCGACCGCACCGTACATCACGCGTTTTTCCGTGCTGTACCAGTCGACAAACGAGCGAGACGTTTCGTAGGCGCTGACCAGTCGCCCGCGAATGTTACCGCTGTCGGTCAAGGGCCCGGACGCATCCGCCTCGGCGCGGTACTTGTCCCACGCACCCGCCTCACCGTACACATACCCCTGGAAATCTTCGGTCGGGCGTTTGCGCACCAGGTTCAGCGTGGCCGAAGGCGTGCCTGCGCCACTGAGCAATCCGGTCGCGCCACGCACCACTTCGACGCGGTCGTAGATCGCCATGTCGGCCAGGGTGCTGGTGAACTGCTGGGATTCGTTGGCCGTCTGGGAAGGAATACCGTCGTATTCGAAGTTCTGGATCTGGAAGCCGCGCGAATAAAAGGTGTAGCGATCGCTGTCGCGATGGTTGCTGGACAGCCCCGGGGTGAACTTGACAACATCGTCCAGCGACGCCAGGTGGTGATCGGTCATGACCTGACGCGGGATAACGGTGACCGACTGCGGCGTCTCGCGCAGCGACAGACCCATTTTGGTCGCGGTGCTGGTCTGGCGAGGCGTGTAGGTGCCGCTGTATTCGGTGGTCTCGTCGATGCCAGTGCTGACCACACTCGTGGCGCCCAGCTGCATGGCCGACGACGTATCAGCTCGGTACAGCACGTAAACGCCCTGCGCACCGGGCGCCGCGACCAGGCCCGAGCCCGCGAGCAGCGTGGCGAACCCCTGGTCGACGCTGTAGTTGCCGTTGAGCCCGGCGCTCTGCTTGCCATCGGTCAGCCCCGCCTGAAACGACAGCACGATGCCGGACTCGTTGGCGAAACGGCCGAGCACCGCACCCAAGGGCCCTGGCGCGATGACGTAGTTCTTCTGCACGCTGGCGGCCTGCGCATACGCCCCGTCGAGAAACACCGGTTCCAGCCAGGCCAGCGAAGCCCCGAGCAAAGCAAGTTTCAGCGTGTTTTGCGGCTTGAATGCACCCAGTGGGCCGTTCGGTTTGTTCGGGGTACGCATGCGCTCTCCTGAGGCCCCGGTCGGGGGCGTTGTAAGGGTTTCTCACAAGGAGTCGCGTGAGCAGGCGCAAATCGACAATGCCACTGCGAAAAAAACGAAAAAATTTACGCCGGGGCGTTTTTCGCAATCAGACGCGTCCAGAACCCGGTGTAGCGCTCGGCCTTCACCGGCAGCGAACGGGTCACCGCGGACAGCGCCAGGTCGATGTTATCCAGCGGAAAACTGCCGGATATCCGCAAGTGGGCTACGTCAGGCGCGCAGCCCAGATAGCCGCTGCGATAACGCTGCAACTCGCCGATCAAACGGTCCAGGCGCCAGCCGTCGATCACAAGTCGACCATTGATCCAGGCATCGGCGGAGGGGTCGAGCGGGCGCGAATCGAACAGCGCCAGCGTGTTGAAACTGACGGCCTGCCCGCTGTTGATGACGCGCTGCTCGCGGCCGGCCGCCTGCGGCCGGACCGCAACGGCGTGCTCGAATACGCTTAATTGAGTGAAGCCTTCCATTTGCCTGACGCTGAACCGGGTGCCCAGCGCCTGCATCGCGCCCTGCGCGCTGCGCACGATGAAGGGCCGAGCATCCTTGGCGGTCGACACGAAGATCTCCCCTTCCCGCACAACGATCAACCGCGTCTGCGCGGTGTAGGCGATGTCCACGGCGCTGGCGGTGTTGAGCACCAGGGTGCTGCCGTCGTCGAGTTGCCAGATCAATCGCTCGCCGGTGCCTGTTCGCAGATCGGCAAGCAACACCGGCGCCTGACGATAGCCCGCCCAGCCCAGCGCGCCGATGCCTGCGCCCAGCATCAGGCTCTTGAGCAACGCCCGGCGCCCGGTGCCGGCCACGCTGCGTCCTGCCCGATCCAGCACCTGATAACCCAACGCGCCCTTGGCATTGCCCAACTGGCTCTGCAACAGGCCCACACGCTGCCACGCCCATTGATGCAGCGGATGCTCGTCGTGCCAGGCCTGCCACTGCCGTTGTAAGGTTGCGTCCCCTGGCGTTGCGCCCAGCCTGGCGAACCAGTGGGCAGCCAAACTCAGCGCCTCGTGTTCAGGGGACCGGCTCACTGTTCGTGCGCCAGCGCAAACAACAGGCAATGCTCGGTGGCGCGGGCGATGTATTTGGTGACCGAACTAACGGAAACGCCCATCTGCGCGGCGATCTCCTTGTAGCCCAACCCCTGCAATTGCGAGAGCAGAAAAGCCTCTTTCACCCGAGGGCCAAGACCTTCGAGCATGGCGTCCAGGGCATGCAGGGTTTCCAGCAAAATCAATCGCTGTTCCGGGGAAATCGCGTAGCGCTCAGGCTGCTCGGCCAGCACCTGCAAGTAGGCTTGCTCCACCGACGTGCGACGGAAGCTGTCGACCATCACCCGCTTGGCGATGGTCACCAGAAAGTGACGCGGCTCGATCAGATCGCAAGCAACCGGCGCCTTGCGCTCGGCCACCAGCACGCGCATGAAGGTGTCCTGCGCCATGTCCGCCGCCTGATGCGAGCAGCCCAGCCGGCCACGCAACCAGTTCACCAGCCAGCCGTGATGTGCACCGTACAACGCAGCGACGCCATGCGGGTCGTTGGAGCAAGAGAGAGGGACGGCCATGATGAGAATCGCGAACAAATGATAATGGTTCGCAATATAGTGTAATCGGATACATTCGGCAACGAACAGATCAGCGGTGCCTGCAGAACCGTGGGAGCGACCGGAGTGGCGCTCCCGTCACCTCCGACCAGTGTCCAGACGACACAAGCGCAGCGCCTGGGCAGCTATTTCGCGAACGCATTTCCGCCGACAGAAGCACGCGGCGACAGCGCACTCGACCCAATGTGGGCGCGAATCCGTTCGCGCAAAGCCGTCCCGTCGACGCAGATGCCGGAGAGCCCGATGGCTCAGCCCCAGAGGGTACGTCCGAAGAACGTCAGCGCTCGATCCCACGCCAGCTGCGCCCAGACCGGATCGTACTGGGTACCGGGAATACGACCGGGGCCCACGGCGGTTTCATTGGCGAAGGCATGATGCGCCAGGTAGCGATGGAACTCGATGTCCACCCCACCGTCGCTGAGTTTCTCCTCCAGTTTGTCGACGTTTTCCGCCGGGAAGAACTCGTCCTGAGTGGCCCAATGCGCCTGAACCGGCACCTTGATGGCCTTGGGATCGAGGTATTCGAGCGGCGGCATGCCGTAGAACACGACGCCAGCAGTCAATTCCGGAATGAAATTCAGCGCCAGCAGCGTCAGCGCGCCGCCCATGCAGAACCCGGTGACGCCGACGTTCTGCGAGTGCCCTTTCAGGTATTGCACCGCGCCGCGAATGTCCTGGCTTGCGGCATCGCCGAAGTCCAGATTGCTCATCAAGTGATGGGCCTCTTCCTCTTCGACGGTCATCTCGCCGCGATACAGATCAGGCACCAGCGCCAGATAACCCGAGGCCGCGAGGCGATCGGCCACACCGCGGATCTGATCGTTCAGCCCCCACCACTCCTGAATCACCACCACCGCCGGGGCGCCCTGGGTTTTTGCCGGACTGGCCAGGTAACCGCTGACCTCCTTCCCGTCCGGGCGCTGGAAAGTGATCATCTTGCCTGCTGCCTGTGTCGTTGCCTGAGTCACGGTGCTCTCCCGAAAACGAATGATTGAATCTGTGCAGCGGCCGGAAAGCCGCTTGGGTGATCTGTTCTACTTCACTTGATGGAAGATGAAAAGCTCACTCCGGACAATTTCATGATGACCGCCATCAAAACGTGCCCGGATACCCGCCACCGTCCAGTAACAGGTTCTGGCCGGTCATGAAGCCGGCGTGGGCGCTGCAAAGAAACGCGCAAAACGCCCCGAACTCCTCTGCCGTGCCGAAGCGTTGAGCGGGCACGGCGCCCCGACGCTGTTCGAGCACCGCATCCACGCTGACGCCTTTTTTGTCAGCGGCCAGGCTGATGTTTTTCTGCAGCCGCTCGGTGTCGAAAGGCCCCGGCAGCAGATTGTTGATGGTCACGTTGTTGCCGGCCAGTTGGGGCTGCCGCGCAAGCCCCGCGATGAAACCGGTCAGGCCACTGCGCGCACCGTTGGACAGCCCCAGCGTGTCGATGGGCGCCTTCACCGCGCCGGAAGTGATGTTGATCACCCGGCCAAACCCGCGCGAGGCCATGCCGTCGACGCAGGCCTTGATCAGTTCGATGGGCGTGAGCATGTTGGCGTCCAGCGCCCTGATCCAGTCGTCGCGCTGCCAGTCACGGAAATCGCCGGGCGGCGGCCCGCCGGCATTGTTGACCAGTATGTCGACCTGCGGACACGCCGCCAGCACCTGCTCGCGAACTTGCGGCTGGCTGATATCGCCGGTGACCGTGCGCACCTCGATGCCCGGCGCCAGCCCCCGCAGTTCAGCAGCCGCGGCCTGCAGCGCCTCATCGCCGCGCGCATTGATCACCAGATTGACGCCCTCTCTGGCCAGCGCCTTGGCGCATCCCAGCCCCAGCCCTTTGCTTGCCGCGCACACGATGGCCCAACGGCCTGACAATCCAAGATCCATGAAAGACTCCCGTTCACTCGAAGTTGAAAGTACAGGGGTCAAACTTAGCATCTACGGGAACGGCTACAGCAAGGCACCGGCGAAAAACCGCAGGATCAGCCGTTTTGCAGGTCTGACAGGATCGCTGCAGCGTGACGGTCCTGGCCGGCGTTCTGCTGCTCGGCATCGCGCATCGCGCGCAATTGCTTCTTGAGGGTGTGCATCGAGGGGGCGTAGAGAAAGCCGAACGACACGCTGTTGCGACGGCCTTTGATCGCGTGATGCATGAGGTGGGCGTGATAGAGCCGCTTGAGGTAGCGGTTGCGTGGGCGTGGCCGAACGGGCCAGTGACGGTGCATGACGCCATCATGAAACAGCACGTAAATCACACCGAAGGCCGCCACGCCCGCCCCCACCCATTGCAGGGGATCGTGGCCGCTGTTGCCGAGGACGATCAGGCCGACCGCCACCAGCCCAAGCACCAGCAGGTAGATATCGTTGGTCTCGAAGGCGCCCAGATGCGCTTCATGGTGGGAGCGATGCAGACACCAGCCCCAGCCGTGCATGACGTACTTGTGCGCAAGAAAACCCACACCTTCCATGGCAATCAGGGTGCAGAGAAATACCGTGAAGTTGAAAATCATAGGGTCGCGGGGCCGGCGGGTCGGGTCGTCGACGTGCAGCATACCGGGGCGCGCTGCAAAATCAAAAGCGGCCGACCAAACGGGCTACGTCTGCCAGGCATCGGGCGCAGCACAGCTGCCCGGACGAAGATTTCTCTCAGGACGTTTGCTTTCCTGACCAACCGATGTAAAAAATGGCCCATGCGTGAACGTCCCTGGCGCTCACTGTACTAATGCCAGCGGCCGCTAACGGCCCGTCGGCATCGCTTTCAAGGAATTCAGAATGGCTCCAAGACAAGTAATCAATGCTTCGGTCAGCCCAAAAGGCAGCCTGGAGACTTTGTCGCAACGTGAAGTACAACAGCTCAGCGCCGCCGGTTCAGGCAGCACATACAACCTTTTCCGTCAGTGCGCCCTGGCCATCCTCAACACTGGCGCCCACGTCGATAACGCAAAAACCATCCTGGAAGCCTATCAGGACTTCGAAGTGCGCATTCATCAGCAGGATCGCGGCGTGCGCCTGGAATTGCTGAACGCGCCGGCGGACGCCTTCGTCGACAGCGAAATGATCGCCAGCACCCGGGAGATGCTGTTCAGCGCCCTGCGCGACATCGTCTACACCGAGAGCGAACTGGACAGCCAGCGCATCGACCTGAGCAGCTCGCAGGGCATCACCGACTACGTCTTCCACCTGCTGCGCAACGCCCGCACCCTGCGCCCCGGCGTCGAACCGAAAATGGTCGTGTGCTGGGGCGGTCACTCGATCAACACCGAAGAATACAAATACACCAAGAAAGTCGGCCACGAACTGGGCTTGCGCAAGCTGGACATCTGCACCGGCTGCGGCCCGGGCGTGATGAAAGGCCCAATGAAAGGCGCCACCATTGCCCACGCCAAGCAGCGCATCACTGCCGGCCGCTATCTGGGCCTGACCGAGCCGGGCATCATCGCCGCCGAAGCGCCGAACCCGATCGTCAACGAACTGGTGATCCTGCCGGACATCGAGAAGCGTCTCGAAGCGTTCGTTCGCGTCGGCCACGGCATCATCATCTTCCCCGGCGGCGCGGGCACGGCCGAAGAGTTCCTGTATCTGCTCGGTATCCTGATGCACCCGGACAACCAGGGCCTGCCATTCCCGGTCATCCTCACCGGGCCCAAGAGCACCGCGCCGTATCTGGAGCAGCTGCACGCCTTTGTCAGCGCGACGCTGGGCGAAGCGGCCCACAAGCACTACACCATCATCATCGACGACCCAGCCGAAGTCGCGCGTCAGATGACCGAAGGCCTGACCGCCGTGCGCCAGTTCCGTCGCGAGCGTGCCGATGCCTTCCACTTCAACTGGCTGCTGAAGATCGAAGAAAGCTTCCAGCGCCCGTTCGACCCGACCCACGCCAACATGTCCGCCCTGCAACTGCGCCGCGGCCTGCCGCCGCACGAGCTGGCAGCCAACCTGCGTCGGGCTTTTTCCGGGATTGTCGCCGGCAACGTCAAGGACAAGGGCATCCGCCTGATCGAAGAACACGGCCCGTATGAAATCCACGGCGATGCCGAAATCATGCAGCCGCTGGACAAGCTGCTGCAGGCCTTCGTCGAGCAGCACCGGATGAAGCTGCCAGGCGGCGCGGCGTACGTGCCGTGTTACCGCGTGGTGTCGTAACGGCTGCTCCCTGAACAGGCGCGCGCCTGCCCGCGAGGACGGTCCATCAGCTGAAACAAAGGTGGCTGGTGGATTGCAATCGCGGGCAAGCGCGCCCCTACCGCTTCGCTTCCCACTGGACGATGGTGCTCCATGATTCACATTCGCCCCATGACCGCCGAGGACTTCGAGCGCTTCTGGCCGACTTTCCAGGCGGTGATCCAGGCGCAGGAAACCTACGCCTACGACCCCGACCTCACCCCTGAACAAGCCCTGCACCTGTGGCTGGAATACCCGCTGCACACGCTGATCGCCGAGGAAGATGGCGTGCTGCTCGGCAGCTATTACCTCAAGGCCAACGCTGCAGGCCCGGGCAACCACGTGTGCAACTGCGGCTACATGGTCACCCCCGCCGCGCGCGGCCGAGGGGTGGCGCGCCTGATGTGCGAACACTCGCAACGCCTGGCACTGGACAGCGGCTTCAGCGCCATGCAGTTCAACTCGGTGGTTGCCACCAACGAGGTTGCCGTGGCGCTGTGGCAAAAGCTGGGTTTCGAGGTGGTCGGCCGCCTGCCCCGGGCTTATCGTCACGCAAAGCTCGGGCTGGTCGATTGCCTGGTGATGTACAAATGGCTCGCACCCATGCCCGAGTCGCGCAAGGCCAAGAGTCCGCTGTTGATCGGCCGCAAGAACATCGAGTCGGTGGTGTCTCGCCCTCGACGCAAGCCCTCCGACGGACCTGCCTGATCCGTTGCAGAAAATCGGGAACCACACGCCCACCTGACGCCACTCACCCTGCAAAGCACTCACTTGCAGGGATGGCGTCAGCATGGCTTTACCCCCGGTGTCCTCCGCTCGGACCTCGAACGTCAGCAGCACCTCACTGAATCAGTCGGCCACGGAATCGGCCGGGCCGAGGCAGCGCAAAAACGTGCTGGCGCGCATGGCGAGTGCCAGCCGCTCGACGCTGCAGAAAACCCACAACTTCGCAGGCGGCCTGTTCAAGGCCAAACCCGGAGACGCCTCATCGATCCCCCGCAGCGCGTCCCCTGTCCCCACACCCACCTCGGCAGCGGCGGCAGGCAGCCTCGCACCTGCCACGCCCTCAGGCGCGCCTGTGGCCAGCTCGTCGGAAGCTGCGCCCGAAGCCCTTGAGATGACGCCTCGCCTGACCATGGCCCTGGAGAACCGCAAGCTGGTCTTCGGCGCCGCCGGCCAGAGCAATCGCACCGAGCAACTGCTCGAGGGCATTCTCAACAAACGCGACCAACGCTATCAGGGCCTCGCTCAGCTCAATCAAAGCCCGGAGAAAACCGAATACCTGCTGGTGGATGCCCAGGATCGACTGGTCCACGCCCATGCCAGCGACCTTGCGCTCTCGCTGTTCAAGACCAGTGAGAACCGGGCCAACAACGCCTTCAGCGTGACCATGCCGGGCGACGCCCATCGCGCGCAGATCACCGGCGTGCACAAGGACCGGCAGAACACGGCCTGGCGGATTCACGAGGACAAGCTGTACCAACTGCGACAAGGTGAATGGCACGAAAACCCGAAAGGGGCAACGCTGAAAAGCCTGCACAATAGCGGCGACGGCAGCCTGTTCGGACTCAATGACGAAGGCCGGGTGTTCGCCCTCGGTGATTTGAACAACGCGCTGAATTTCGCTCACACCGTGACGTCTCTCGGGCGTTCGCCGCAGGGACAGCTGATGGCCCTCAGCGAGGACACACACGGCCGGCAGTTACTCGAGCTGCGCGACACATTCGGGCCGGGTCTGCACGACATGCATCACCTGATCGTGCCCACTGGCACGGGCAACGATGAGGCCATGAAGCCCAAATCCGTGGCCATCGCCGGAAATCGGGCGCTGGCGACCACCGCCTCCGGCACGTTGCTGCAGGCTGACATGCCGTCGATGGACGAGCGCCAGCAGACGATGTTCGTGGCCGGTGAACTCAGGCTCACGCCAGCGCCGCCGTCGCCTGCGCTCCAGGCGGCCTTCGGCAACCACACCGTCAGTGATTTCTTTCACGACGAGAACAACGTCCTGCACGCCAGAATCAAGGATCAGCAAGGGTTGGAGCACAGTGCGGCGTGGGACGACACGAAAGGCGACTTCGTCCCCGGCTGGAGCATGACGCCGCTGATCATGGATCGCCAGCGCGGCTTGCCGGCCCTGGCGCCTGCCGCTGACGCTCAGATCCAGCTGCCGCGCGGCAAGATCGCCCGGCATGAGGGCAACCTGCTGGTGCAAGACCCGCGCACCCGGGAATGGAAGAAAACCACCGAGAAAGACATCAAGGCACTGCAGGCCGGTCAGGATGGGTTCGCCTACCTGATCGATAAGGATGGCAAGCTCAAGCAGTTGAAAGTGGTGCCCCAGGCCGCCGCCCATGACATGGGCCGCGGCATCGATCTGGCCCTGCCGGGACGCGGCACCGAAGCCAAGGGCACGGTCATGCGCGGTGCCGAGCACCTGACGGCGGACAAACTCGCCGTGCAGAACGACCAGAATTTCATGACGCTGAGCGGCGGCGAGCTGCGCCTGCACGACCAGAACGGCGAACGCTCGCTGCTGCCGCAGCCACCCGGCGAGCGAGACATTCAGGCCATCAGCACCGGCGGCAAGCACTGGTTCGCCCTGCGCGACGGCGTGCTGTTCCAGCTGGACGGCGACCGCGCCAGTGCCCGAAAAATGCGGCCGGAAGGCGCCTGGCAAGCCGTCGCAGGGCCAGACACGACGCCGGCGGCGACCCTCGAGGATCTGCGGCCTCATCACGACGGACGCCTGCTGGCGAGCACCCCGCAGGGCGAGTTCGTCAAAACCGAGGATGGATGGGAAGCCGCTACACCTGCGCCTGAGACACACCACGTCCCTCACGCAGACTTCGATCGACTGGCCGCCGCAGAGCCGGAAACCGTTCGCAAAGGTGCGCGCAAGTTGACCGTCAACGTGATGGGCAGCAACAACGTCGAGAGCATGCAGGTCCGCCAGTACGCGCCTGCTTCCCTCACCCAGAACTACCTGACTTCGCATCTTTCCCTGACCGGCGCGGCCAAGGTGCCGGGCGACAGCCTCCAGCACGCCTGGAAAGGCCGCGAGGGCCTGGCGCCGATCTATGCGGAAGAAACCGCGTTGCTGCAAGACCTCAACGCCCGTGCCGCAGCCGCAACAGGCGCGCCAGCCCAGTCGATGGCCGAGCGCATCGACGCCTTGGCGCCGCGCCTGATGTCACCCGAATCCAGCGAGCTCGCCGAGTTGTTTGGCTGGTTTCAAACCAGCGTCACGGACGACCTGCACCGCACCCTTCGCGAACTGGCCGAGGATCAGCAGGCCTTGCTGAAAAACGGCGAGATCAATCCGACGTTCCAGGGCAAGCCGCGGGAAAACGACATGATGGCGCAGGTAGCCAGCGTGTTGCGCCACAGCGGCATCGATGACGAGCAACCGTTGGGGCAATTGCTGACCTCGCTGGAGAACGCGCATTTCACGCTGGAGCGGCGCAACACCGAAACCGCTCTGGATAATTCTCGCAAGCGAGGCGACAGTCAGGCGCTGCTGCGCGCCCGCCTGGCGCTGGACGTCAAAGTGTTGAGTGAAATCAGCGCGGCGCTCGACGGTTTCGCCGACGAACTCAAGCGGCCAGGCGAGAACAATCTCGACACCCTCGCCACCGCGCTGGCCATGCTGCACAACGATGTCTACGAAGGCAGCTCGGTCAAGCGCTACACCGATGCCGGCTTTCGCAACCATGCTTCGCTGGAAGCCAGCTATGACGCCACCAAAAACCTGCTCAAACACCTGCGCAAGGAGAACCACCCGATCAAGCGCGGCGTGCTGCAAGGGCTGCAGTCCCCTGCCGGGCCCGACAACGCCGACATCACCCGGAAGCTGACTCAGGCGCTGCGCGATCTCGAGCCACGGGAAAGCCTCAAGCTGAACCGCAACTATGGTGGCGGCATTACCAGCGGCGTCTCCGGCCCGGCTGGCGCGGCCTTTCTCGGGTTTCGGGGCAACATCGACCCGGAGCGCACTTATGGCCTGACCTTCACCCGCTTCGACCGTGGGTTGAAAGTGGCCTTGAGCCGGGAAGGTGCGATCAGCGGCACCGGCAGCTTCGGCTTCGGTGGCGGCAAGAGCGACACCGAGACCACGCCAGGTGACAGCCACGCCAATATTCAGTCCAACGCCGGCTGGTTCGCCGGCAGCCTGGACGGCAAATACAAGTATGCCAACAGCACCGCGCTGAGCTTCTTCGTTCGCGACGACGAACTCGAGGCGTTCATGGCCGACCTGATGCAGACGCCGCTGGCGAGCAGCAAGCGCGAGGTTCCGGGCAGCCTCAAGCCCATGGCGCTGATGGATCGCGGCGTTGAAAAGGAGGTGCGCACCACCGGCAAACACACGTTCGATCTCGATCTGGGCTTCAACATCGAATCACGCACCAACAAAGGCCAGACCGACGCCGAGCCGGTCGCAGGCTTCATGCGCTTCGGCGCTGGCCTGCTCGGCAGCCTGTCGTTGCTCAGCGCGGAGAAGGAAAGAACCACGGGGCGCGGCAGCGACGGGCTGAAAACCGACATCTACAGCAGCAACCGCGCGCGATTCCTCGAAAAGGGTTCGCTGACGGGCTACGCGCGGATGTTCAGCACGGTCTTCTCGTCGCGTCCCAACGACCTCTTCATTTCCGCCGGCGCGCCGCTGGGGGTCAGCGCGACGCTGGCGTTCGACAACAAGACCGGCAAGACCTACGACGTGCGCTTCAAGCAGGCTTTGCCGGTGCAGACCGCCGATGTGAAGGCCGTGAGCGAGGCGCTGGAAAAAGCCTTTCCGGCGCTGAGCAAGAACCCGGCCCCAGAGGGCAAAAGCCCTGAACAGGTATTGCAGGACCTCAAGCAGAAATACGACCCTGTCCTGGACGATGAGAACGACGCTCAATATGCCGCGCGCATGAGCCTGCGCCAGCTCGACCGGCAGAACACCGCCGCCAGCCAGGGCTCCAGCCTGATGACGTTGATGGACATGGTGGTCAAGCACAACAACGTCAACCGGGTCGATCAGGTGGCGCTGGCCAAACGCGGTATCGACAGCGTCAAGCGGATGCTGAGCCTGGACTGCAATGAAGGCAACGCCCAGCGCATTCACGAGATGATGAGCGCCGAGCCTCAGCTCAAAAGCCTGCTCGACGCGATGAAGGACACCAAAGGCACCACGCGCGCGGAGATCAAACTTGAGGTCCGCGACGACATCAAGCAGCTCATCGAAGAACGCGCGCTGAATGGAACGCTCAGCGACGACATGCTCAAAGGCCTGCTCAGCGACAAGAACAACCTGCGCATCAAGAGCATCGCGATCTTCAAGACTGCGGCCAAGGAAGACTCGTTCGGCACGCCGTTTCCGTTCGTCAGCTACAAGAGCGGCAGCACCCTGAGCATCGAGCGCCTGATGGGCGAAGTCACCTTCGACTACGGCAAGCATCCCACCCAGCCGAAGAAAGCCACCGCAGACGGTGAGATCGCCGACCGTGGCGACCCCAGGCCCGCGCAGGAACTGGGCCAGACCGAGAACGGCACCTTCAGGGCGCGCTGATGCATGACGGGCGCCGGCGATCGGCGCCCTTTCGACTTCAAATCCGGCAAGGACACTGCACATGACGACACCGAACCCACAGGCCGACGCCTTGATTCGCGCGCTGGGAAAACAACTGGGCACGGCTTTGCAGCTGGAAAACGGCGTCTGCGCCCTGTTCGACGACGGCCGCGAGGTGGTCATCATCGAGATCCCTGGCGCTGGCGACGTCGCGATCCTGCACTGCAAACTGGCGCTGCGACCTGATCCCGGGCTTTACGAGCGGCTGATGAGGCTCAACTTCGACAGCGGCGCAATGAGCGGCTGCTGGCTGGCGCTGGACGAGCAGCTGTCAGTGCGCCTGTGCACGCAGTTGCCCCTCAGGACGCTGGATGAAACGACGTTCGTGCATTGGGTGCAGGGCTTCGTCCTGCAGACGCGCGAGGTGCCCGGCCTGCTGCGCCAGCGTTCGGCGCCTGTTGGGAAAGCCGGTCTGGCGCGGCGAATCGGCTGACGCGCTGCCCTGAAATCATGTGCCTGACGTGAGAAACCGGCGCCCTGGACAGGCGCTGACGTTTTTGGCCCGTTGCATGGCGTTTTCAAACTTGCCGGAATGCGTTCTCTCTACGATTCTCTACACACGGCCAGACTGGGCCGTTTGACAAAAAACGCGCCGGAGAGGCCAGCATGAAGACCGTTGCCGAGTTACTGAAGCTCAAAGTCACGCACGAGGTCCACACCGTCCGTCCTGATCAGATGGTCATCGATGCGATCAAGTTGATGGCCGAGAAAAACATCGGCGCCGTCCCGGTGGTGCGTGATGGCAAAGTCGTGGGGATCGTCAGTGAGCGAGATTACGCGCGCAAGATGGAACTCAAGGGCCGCGCCTCGGTGGGCACGCCGATCAGCGACATCATGACCCACGATGTGGAAACCGTGGACTCGCACTACACGCTCGATCAATGCATGAGCATTATGACCGAACGCCGTTTGCGCCACTTGCCGGTGGTGGACGAGGGCCAGTTGACCGGCCTGCTGTCGATCGGTGACCTGGTCAAGGAGGCCATCGCCGAACAGGCCAGTCTGATCGAGAAGATGCAGGAGTACATTCGCGGCGAAACTTACTGAATGAACGCCGGAGCCCAAAGGCTCCGGTGCCTGTTTCGCTGCTTCTGCCTCACGTCTGCGCTCAACGCACCTTGAAGCGGTCGATCATCGCCACCAGCCGTTCGTTGGACGCCACCAGCGCGTCCACGCTGGTGTCGGTCTGTTGGCCGCAGCCCACCAGTTCGCCCACCATGTGCCGAATCGCAATCATGTTCTGATTGATTTCTTCGGTGACCGCGCTCTGCTGCTCGGCCGCCGTGGCGATGTGGGCGCTGAGGTCATGGATGCGCAGCACCGAGCCGGCCATGCCGTCCAGCCCCTCGTTGACCCGCGAGGTGCGGTCGGCCGTTGACTGGCAACTGACCTTGGTCTTCTCCATCGCGCCGACGGCGGTGCTCACGCCCTGCTCCAGCCGCGACAGCATTTCGTTGATCTCCGAAGTGCTCTGCTGAGTGCGACCCGCCAGTGCCCGGACCTCATCGGCCACCACCGCGAAGCCACGGCCCTGCTCGCCTGCGCGTGCCGCCTCGATCGCGGCGTTGAGGGCCAACAGGTTGGTTTGCTGAGCGATTCCGCCGATCACGCCGAGCACGTCAGTGATGCGCTTGGCGTCGACCTGCATTTCCTGTACGTATTGGGTCGCGTCTTCAACCTCGGCCACCAGGGCCAGCACGCTGACCGAGGCCTGATCCACGACGTCCCGCGAGCGTTGTGCGGCGTCGTTTGCCGACTGGGTAAAGCTGGCCGTCTGCGTCGCGCTTTCTGCCACGCTGTCGGCGGTGGCGCTCATCTCATTGATCGCTGTCACCGCCTGATCGGTCTCGGAGGCATGACGATTGAGAATCTGGTTGATGTTGCGCGACTGCTCCTGCAATTGCGCCAGACCGGCGGAAATCTGCTCGGTGCCGCTGCGCACTTCGACGATCATCGTTTGCTGGAACGCGATGAATTTGTTGACCGAATGACCGACGGCGTCCAGCTCGTCTTCGCCCTTGATCGGGATGCGCCGGGTCAGATCCGCCTCACCCGACGACAACGCGTCGATGTTGGTGCGCAACACAGTCAGGCGCGCCAGCAGGCGATTGAAGGCGAAGCCCAGCACCGCGAGCAAGAGAATCACCAGCGGAATCTGCAGCCAGCCCAGGGTTTTCAACACCTCGCTGCTGCTGGCCGTCAGCATCGCCGTCGGCAACGAGGTTGCGATCAGCCATGGCGTGCCCACCACCGGGCGCAGGAAGAAGGTCAGATCGCCCAGTTGCGGGTCCTGATATTCCCGGGAATACACCGCGTCGCCGGACACTTGCGTGAGGCCATCCTGAATGGCTTTGGCAAACATCGACTGACCGGTGAAGGCAGAAATGTTCTTGAGGATGATTTCGCCGGGAATGCTGCCCTGATTGGTCAGGACCTTGCCATCGCGCTCGACGATCATCACCTGGCCCTGGATTTCTTTCTCCTTCTCCTGAATCAGGCCGTTGAAGAAGCCGAGGGTCACGTCGATGGTCGAGACGCCGTACAGCGAGCCGTCCTTGTAGATGCCCATCGCACAGTTGGTGCGCGGCTGCGGACTGGCTTCGTCCTGATACGCCGCGGCCCACGCGCATTTGCCCTTGGGCGCGTTCTGGCCGGCACGGTGCCACGGCTGCTCCCAGTAGTTGGGCGCAGGGTCGGAGTTCCAGAACGTGCTGACCACTAGCTGGCCGCTGCCGTCACGGTGATAGAACGTGCTGTGCTTGTTGCGGCCGGGCGTGCGTTTGTCGGGCATTGGCCAGACACCGCCGCCGAATACTTTGGCATCGCCGTACTGGTCGACCATGCCCGGCAACACCTTGTCGATGGCATCGCTGTCCAGCAGCGGCACCGCCTGGGTGATGCCACGGGACTGCGCCTCGACGCGGGCAAGGTCCGAGAGGATCCGCGTGCCGATCTGGTCGACCTGGCTGAGCACGACCTTTTCCTGCGACGCCCGCACTTTGGGCGTGACGAAGTGTTCGATGCCCTGCTCGGTAATGACCGCGATCACCAGGATCAAGGCGACGAAGATGACCGTATAGCGCGCCTGCACTGTTTTAAACATCGTTGACTCCATGGCCTGAAATTTGTTGTTGTTTTGCACAACGCCAAAAGAGGTATCGACCGCAGCGCAGGAACGATGAGGCGCGCCGATGAAAGGCATCGGCGCGTGAGGGAATGCTTACTGAACGGGCAGGAAATTGAGGAACAGCAGGCTCTGGGCGTAGTTCAGGCCGATGCGCCGGTAACGTTCGTCCAGCATCTGGGTGAGCAGATCCAGACGCGCGACGATCTTGCCGAACTCGGTGGCGAAACTGAGGTTGCTGCCCTCCTCCGAGATCTCGTTGGAGAACAGCATCAGCTCGCCGTTGGCGTTCTGCCGCTGGCTCAGCAGCCACGTCGCCTTCTCGATATTGCGCGCCGCGTTGCTCACGAACGTCGGGTTGATCTGGTCGGTCATGAAGAATTCGAGACGCCCGCCGTGGGCCGTCACCAGCATGCTGCCGATGGCATAGATGAAGGCGCCGACCCGGTCGCCGAGAAACTCCGGGCTAAGTGCATAGCTCAAGGCCGCCAGATCCCGGCGTTTGCCCAGTTGACCGAGTGGCTTCTGCTGCTCGATGGCTTCGCGCACATTGCGCTCGGCCGAGCGAGCATCGACGAAGCCTGACTTGCGCCACTCTGCCGGATTGCGCAGGTACAGCTTGTTCATCAGCAGGTACAGGCTTTCGAGGTTGTCATGCATGGCCAGTGTGGCCATGCGATCGACGCTGGTCTGAAAGAATTCCTGAGGGCGCGCTTCCTGGAATTGGGTGGCGACGTCACGGCCGTCCTGACGGGTGCAGCCACCGATGCAGAGCATCAGCAGGCATGACGCAAGCAGCGCACGAGCAGCGCGTCGCGCAAGGAAATATCGGGAAACACAGACCATGTATCGCAAGCTTCAACTCTCTGGACGTCGCGTGGATCGCTGCGTCCCGGCCATGCATAGAGCCGCAAACCGGAAAAAAGTGCGACACGGGCCTGAAATGTCCTGCAACGGCTGCGGTCGGAGGACAGTCACACATTTGACGCAGCTCTCGGCTTTCACCAAGCTAGCCCTCTTCACTTGCTCTCAGGAACACCCCGCGTGATGACCACAAGCCTGCACTGGCGCCGCTTTCTGTTTTGCCTCGCTCCGCTGATCGCTCTGCTCGCTGCCTGCGATGGCGGCGCGCCCAAAACCAGACCGTCCGAAGTCACCACGTATGTCAGCGTGGAGTGGGACAAGCTGCCGCCGGTCAATGATGTGGACCTGATGGCGGGCTACAACAGCTGGTTCTCGGCGTGCAAGCGGCTGGCCAAGGATCCGGTCTGGGGCAGCACCTGTGCGCTGGCCGGGCAAGTGCCGCAGAACCCGGCCGCGGTGCGCGAGTTCCTCAAGAATCAGTTGCAGGTCTACAGCCTGCGCTCCTCGGAACATGGCGCCAACGGCTTGATCACCGGCTATTACGAACCCATCTACAAGGGCAGCGAGCAGCGCAACGATCAGCACCCGGTCGCCATCTATGGCGTGCCCGATGACCTGATCATCGTCAATCTGGACAGCATTTATCCCGAGCTCAAGGGCAAGCGTCTGCGTGGCCGTCTCGACGGACGCATCCTGCGCCCTTATGACGACGCCGCAACGATCGGCGAAAAAGGCGTGAACGCCCCCGTGCTGGCCTGGCTGGAAAACCCCATTGACCTGCAGTTCCTGCAAATCCAGGGCTCCGGCCGGGTACAGCTTGAAAACGGCCGGCAACTGCGCATCGCCTACGCCGATCAGAATGGTCATCCGTACAAGCCTGTCGGCCGCTGGCTGGTCGAACAGGGCCAACTGACCAAGGACGAGGTGTCCATGGGGCGCATTCGCGACTGGGCGATTGCCCATCCCGAGCGCGTGCATGAACTGCTGGGCAGCAATCCCAGCTACGTGTTCTTCACCCAGCGTCCGGACAGCACCGAAGGCCCGCGCGGCTCGCTCAATGTGCCGCTGACGGCCGGCTACAGTGTCGCCATCGACCGCAAGGTCATTCCGCTGGGCAGCCTGCTGTGGTTGTCGTCCACCCGTCCCGATGGCTCGCCACTGGTACGTCCCGTGGCCGCGCAGGATACCGGCGGCGCTATTGCCGGCGAGGTGCGCGCGGACATGTTCTGGGGCACCGGCGATGCGGCCGGCGAACTGGCTGGCAACATGAAACAGCAAGGGCAGATCTGGATGCTCTGGCCCAAAGGCGCGCCGCTGCCCAACGCCAAAGCAAAGGAATGAGGTCATGAGTGCAGAGAGGGTCACCACCGGGACAGTGGCGCTGAGCGGCAAACGGGTCGAGCTGCTGCCGTTACGGGCAGAGCACGCCCCGCAGTTGCTGCAGGCCGCAGAAGATGGCGAGCTGTGGAACATGAAGGTGACGGTGATTCCCGGCCCGTCGACCGTTGAACAGTACATCGCCACCGCGTTGGCGGGGCGCGACGCTGGCACGGTCATGCCGTTCGCCATCGTGCACCGTGAAACGGGCCGTATCGTCGGCAGCACGCGCTTCTGGAAGATCGACCGTCAGCATCGCAAGCTGGAGATCGGCCACACCTGGCTGAGCCAGTCGATGCAGCGTTCGGGGTTGAACACCGAGATGAAGTTTCTCCTGCTGCGCCATGCGTTCGAGGAAATGAACTGCGTGCGCGTGCAATTCACCACCGACGAGCTCAACGAGAAGTCCCGTGCCGCCATCTTGCGAATCGGCGCCCGGCAAGAAGGCATCGTGCGCCACGAGCGGATCATGCCGGACGGGCGCAAGCGCAATTCGGTGCGGTTCAGCATCATCGACGATGAATGGCCGCAGGTTAAGGCGATGCTGCTGGAGAAGATGAGTCGCGCCAGCTGACTGAAGCAATCAAGCGTGCCGCTGTCGGCCTACTCGTCCTTGCCGTCATGGGGCGCCGGGAACAGCGTTTCCACCTTGTGCTTGCCGGGCGCACGGGTCGGCGCCATGGCGGCGGACTCTGCCAGGCGCGTGGCCATTTCCCAGTGACGCGCTTCCTGCCCCTCGGGCTTGCCCTCGGTCTCCCAGATCATCTGTGCCAATTGACGAACCGTTTCTTCGTCGACATTCATGCGAATCCCCCATTTTTGCTTGCGCAGGACTTGGGCCGGCGCCAAGGCAGCACCGAAGCCACAGTCTGAAACAGTGCCCGCCAGGAACAGTACAAGCCGGTAACGAGGGTATATGACGGGCGTAAACAGGCCGGAGAACGCGAGCCGGCCGTTGAAGGATCGCATCGGATCCATCGGTGAGCGACGGCGAACCACGACAACCTCCTTTTAACCGCTGTTACGTTTGAGCAGCAGGCTGACCACCAGCCCGATTCCGGCCGCAGCACCGACGGCAGCCCAGGGATGGGTCTGGACATAAGCCTTGCCCTGGTTGAGCACGCGCGTCACCACCGGGGTCTGGGCGTCATCGTAATCCACTGCCGTGGAGGTCGCGTTGGCCAGGAAGTCGGTCAGTCGCTGACGCGCCTGTGCGGTGCGGTCCTCGTGCAAGGCGTCGCCGGCGGCCAGTAATTCATTGGTTTCGTTCAGAAAGGTGTTGAGCTGCTTTCGAGTCTTTTCGTAAAGATCTTCGCGCAGGGTTTCAGTGATATCGGTCATGGTGCGTACCCGCTCAAGGTTATCGAAACCGGTTGACCGGGACGCGAAACGATTCGTTCCGGCTATTTTGAAAAAACCCTCCGCAACGTGATGACAAAGCTCCCAAGAGCCACGATCATTTCGATTCAGTTGTCCGAATACCGGTTTTCAATCTTCCCCAAACAAGGACCTGCATGGAATTCGTGCCCATTCTCGACTTGCCCGCCACCCGGCAGGCGCAGGTTCGGCATCTGCGCAATCAGCCCGAGGTGCGCAGGTTCATGTACACCTCTCACGAAATCAGCGAAGCCGAACATGCCCGCTGGCTCGATCAGTTGAAGTCCAATTCGAGGCAGGCGGTGTTCGGGGTGATCAGCGATGACCAGCTGATAGGTGTGGTGTCGCTCAGTGAGATCAACGCCTTGCAGCGCACTGCCGACTGGGCGTTTTATCTGGACGCGAGGGTGCAAGGCAAAGGCATTGGCAGTCAGGTCGAGTTCTGGCTGCTCGACTACGCATTCGGCCCTGCGCAGTTGGAAAAGCTTAACTGTGAGGTGCTCGAAGTCAATTCCGCGGTGATCAAGATGCACCAGCGATTCGGCTTCATGCTCGAAGGTGTCAGGCGCCAGAACGCGATACATGAAGGCAAGCGTGTCGACGTGTTCTTGTTGGGCATCACTCAGGAAGAATGGCGCCAGCAGCGACCGAACCTGGTGCCTGTCATCGAGCGACTGGCGGGTAAAGGCAATCAGTGAAGGCAACGGCCTGCACATGATGGGCGGATAACGGGAAGCGGCTCACGGCCCACTTCCCGAAGTTTCTTCACTGCACCGTGATAAAGGCGTCAGGCAATGTTGAGCAGTCGCGCAGGCGGTTTTTCGTCAGCTTTGCAGTAGAGATAGTCACGCCAGCTGCGAAACGCCTTTTGTTGCCTGTCGAACGCTTCCTGCCATTGCGGGCCGCCAACCAATTCAACCGAGATAGACATCATCTGCTCGGTGGCCTGGTCGAGTTCTTTCATGAGATCAAGGGCGTTGGGTGAATCAAAAATTTTAGCTCGCATAGAGTCCACTTCCTTTGGCTATCCCATTGAGTGGTCAACGGGCTGATAGTGCTCAGGTTCCGACGAGCGGTCGTTTGATATCAGGCAAAGGGAATAATGCGAGCAAAGCCGCGCCCTAGACACCGCGCCGCGCCTGCTTCAGTGCAGGCGGTCGGTCTGCATGAGTGTCACGGCATCCGGTTGCCCGAGGTGCAGGTGCAGCTCGGCAAACGACGCTTGCTGCACGATCACGGCAGACTTCCAGGCGGCGCTTCCCATGCAGGAAATCGACACCATCTTCATCAGATCGATGGTCGAAGCGTCCAGTGCCAACAGGAGTTTGTGAGCGGTGTAGCGAAAATCATCTGTGTTCTGCATGCGGAAAACCTTAGCTCAAAGCAATCGGTTATCGATTCCATCTATCTGTGAGCAAGGCTTGATCAGTTAATTCAAACGGACCGGATCGACGGTACCTCGCCCGGTCCTGCTTGCGCATGAAGTCGCTGGGTGTCACTCCATGCCTACGGACAACACGTAGCTCTGCTTGTTGACGACCGTTCGGGTCAGCGTTGCACGTCCGCTGCCCACATCCAGATTGAGCGGCGAAGCCTTGATGATGGCCTCATCGAACGCATGCGGAATGGACCGCCCCAACGCCCTGACCGCCAGTCGCTTGGTCGCCCTGATCAATTCCCGTTTGGCCGCATTGTCATCCGACGGCAGCATCACTTGCAGTGTCAGCTTGACCCGACGTGCAACACCCTCGCCGCCTTCGGCCGAATAGGAAATCCTGTTGTTATCGCCGGCGTCGGGTTTCACCGGCCGCTGTCCGCTTTTGCAGCCTTCCCCGCCGTCGTCGTAGCGAGTCCACTCGCCGGCTCGCAGCTGAGTGTCGTTGAGCACCGTGCACAGTTGCTCCAACGATTGCGGTTGCAGGGCGGCCATGCAGTTAATCGAACAACACAGTGCGACACATCCTGAAAGTAAACGAACCATCCTGATTCCCTCATTTGATTGTTGTTCTACAAAGCGATTGCCCGACTTGTGACTGCGAAGCCCGCGACCCCCATCGGAAACTACCTTCTAGTAGGGTTGGCGTCAATGTACATCATGAGGCCTTCGCCCGTCGTCAGGTGCAAACGCAGCGCCAATGCCTCAGGCGCGCAGCCGCCGGGCCGCCGAGACATACAGCCAGATGGCTGAAATCAGGAAATAGAACGCACCGAAGGCTGCATACGGGGCGACTTCGAGGAGGCTGTGCACGGCCGGTATTGAAGACTGCTTGATGAAAAATGCGCCTGCCAGTGCTGACTGAGCGCCGCTGAGAATCATCAGCCACTGCGCGCCGTAGACTTTCCAGCGACGCACCGCTGTCGCCAGTTGAAGCAGGCCGGACACGATGGCCCACACGCCAAAGACGCCCAGCACCGCGTTCATGCTGCTCGACAGGGCCAGGGCAATGGCGATCGTGGTGACCAGGCTGAGCAATGCATTGATCGCCTGGGTCGGGTTACGCCTCAAGCCGCCGTTACGGTGGGCGTCCAGCACGTTGGCCGCAGCATCCCAGGTGGGATAGAAGATCAACAGCACCGCGGCGATCAGAGGCATGGCCGCGCCGAGGGTGAAGGCAGCGCCCACCCAGACGAACGAGACCGCCGCCCGGATGAAGTAATAGGTCATCAGCCACTGGCTGCTGATGTCAGGGGTGTTTACGTGGGTCGTTCCAAGGGTCTGATTGTGCATCTTCGTTTACCGAATGAAGGTTTATGTCGTAAGCCGGCAGGTGCCTGCCGACGCGTGCTATTTGAGGTCGATGACGACGTCGGGGGTGAATGAGCCAAGCGGGGTTTCGACCAGCGCGCTCGATCCGCCGGGGCCGCGAACGCTGGTTACGGTGGTCCACACGCCAACGCTGGCGGGCATGCCGCCGTGGGACGCGACGCTGATCGTCAGCGGCCCTTTCACCGCCCCGCCATTGACCCGGCCCTCCCAGTTGAAACTGATCGCCCCTTTGGCGGCGCTGACGTGATGTTCGGTGTGAACCACGACGCCGTTGGCATCGGTGAAGGTGATATCCAGCTCGGTCGGGCCATCGACCAGCACCTCGCCGGCATAGCTGCCATCTTCGCGGGGCAAGGCTTTGCTCGAGGGCACCAGCGCCGATCGACCGAGCCACGCGGCCGGATCGTAGGACGAACCTTTGCCGAGTAATTGTCTTAACAGCGCGCTGATCTCCTGAAGCGAAGACACCTGCGTCAATGCAGCCAGCTGTTGCACGGTTTCGCTGGGATCGGCCGGCGACAGCGGATCCTGATGCTGCAACTGAGTCACCAATAATTTCAGAAACGCCTGACTGTCCAGGGGCGGCAGCCCCGCGCTGGCTGCGGGCAGAGCGCTGGACGGGCTCACAGGGCTCTGCAAAACATTGGGCTGGAGCATCGACGCAATCCTCATCGTTTAGTGATGACCTTTCGGAACACGAAGGCTGAATGGACTCAAACAAAACTACTACCTACTAGAAGGTAGTTTTTCAGGTCGAAAAAAACGGCCGCGCAGCGACCGCTTTCCTTGATCAGGCAATCATGAGTTTTTCGATCATCGGTTGGGTGATCACACCGAACATTTCAGGATCACCATAGGCCCGTGCGGACAGCATCGCGCCATGAACCGTCGCCATGAAGCGCTCCGCTTCACTGCGGGCATCGCCGGACAACGACATGCTGCCTTGAGCCTGTCCGCGCTCGAACACAGAGGTGAGCCAAGCGGACAGCGCGCGGAAGTGCGCCCTGACTTCGACGACGATTTCCTGGGGCAGTACCGGGATCTGGGTTGCCAGCAACGCGCAGACGCAATAGCCTTTTGCAGCATCCGCGATGCATCCCTGCCAGTAGCCCGTATAGGCCCGAAGCTGATCCGCCGGCCCTGCGCTGACACGCTCGATATGGGCGATGCCGGCTTCTGCTTCTTGCCGATACTGGCTGACCAGCGACCGCACAAGGTCGACCTTGGTGGGAAAGTGATGATGGATGCTGGCTTTGCGGATGCCCACGGTTTCGGCGATGTCTGCATAGCTGAAGCCGCTGTATCCGCCCGCAATGATCAGCGAGCGAGCACAATTGAGAATTTCGTAGAAGGTGTTCGAGTGATTAGCCATGGGGCCAACCTACCTTTCAGTAGGTTTTGAGTCAAGTCCTGTGGCTGTGAAGATTGTCTTAACAGCTGGCGCCCAGCTCGTACGTCCGGCGCAATTCCCTTGAAGGCCGGGTCCCTTTCCGCATGTCGCTCTGAACTAACGACCGATATAACGCGTTATTTGCGGGTTGCATCATGGCCTACCTTCTAGTAGGTTTATTTTAAGTTGTTATTCGCCTGCTCTGACATCAGCTTGTGTCCACCGAGATCCTCCATGAACATTCCCGCCATCACCCACCCTTTCAAACCCTGGTTACCTTATGCGCTGGCGGGCCTGGCATTCGCTGTCTTCAACGCCTCTGCCGCATCGACGGTACCGGGTGCAGACGGTCCCGGCCCTGAAGCATTGAAGCCGCTGCTGCTGACCATCAACGAGCGAATCGAAATCGCCGATCAGGTGGCGCTGACCAAATGGGACAGCGCGCAACCCGTTCTGGACGCGCAGAGAGAAGCCAGGGTGATCGCCGATGCCCGACAGCAGGCAGGCGGTTACAAGCTCGCAGCGGACGAAGCAGCCCAGCTACTCGCCGCCCAGATCGAGGCGAACAAGCTGGTCCAGTACGGTTTGCTGGCGGCATGGCACACCGCGGGGAAAGCCCCGAAAACGCAACGTCCGGATCTGAAGAACGATATTCGGCCGCAACTGGACTCACTTCAGGACCGCCTGCTTCGGTCCTACGCGACATTCAGCCCGTTCAAAACCAGCGAGGCCTGCCCTGGCTGGCTGAGCCAGACGCTGCCTGGGCTGGCCAAGGATGAACTGCATAAACTGGCGCTGATCCGCGCGACGGGCGAGCTGTGCATTCGGCACGCCTCCCTGGCCGCTCCGCAGTCCTGAAAGCTCCCCTGTGGTTCTGAGGATTAGTGCGCTGCGTGTCGGTGCGCGGGTCTGCTTCATTGCCGGGCTGTCGGTCAACGTCGAGCGCGCTGCACGTTGTGCCGTTAAACCGCCACGCTCGTCTGCGGGAATTGGGCCTGACGACAATGATCGTAGTGCCATTGGAAAATGCTGCCGACCAGCTTGGCGAAAATGACCAGGACGTCGATCGCTTCCTGCTTCTCCAGCCGATCGGCATCGGGATCAAGCACACAGAGCGACCCGAACAGACTGTTGTCGCGCAGAAAAATAGGAATGGAGATCGAGCTTTCAAAGCCGAACCGCTGTGAGGCGACGTTGCCCCGATGAACCGGACTCTGACTCACGCAACCCACGACGAGATTGGAAGGCTCGGTCAGCAGATTGCTGCACATCGAGTGCTCTAACGGAAACCGCTCACCGTCCTTGATGCCCAGACAGATCTCGTCATTCACGCTGCAGGCCACCCACTCCTTTTCGCAGAACTTGACGATGGCCGCAAAGCGCATGCCTGTGAGCCGCACGATGAGTTTCAGAATATTGGTGGTCGCCTCGATTTCGGCGATAGCATTGAGCTCCTCGACCGACAGCTGAGCATGTTGCTTTTTATCCACGGTGAGGACCTCGATCCATGACGCTGTCTCGGTTTCTTGACAGCTACCGACCGGGTATACCAGAAGCCAAATCGGGTAGCAATGCGCTATCAGATGAGCGTGCGCTGCCCCACTGCGTTACCGGGTAACAGAGGGCAGTGGCTCGACTGTCACGATCGCACGGCCTTCATTTATTGCGCTGCATCCACCCGATCAGCATGAAGATCAGGCCAGGGATCAACAGGCCCGGCGCCATGTAGGCGAACGTCTTTTCGATGAACAGGCCGTTGATGCCGAAACAGAGTCCGCAAATCGCAAGCGGTATACCGGTCACGAACAGCGGTTGCTTGAAAGCCTTTTCCATACTTTCTCCTGTTGAATCTGGCGTGTGATCTGGGTGGTTGCAGCAGTGATGCGATGATCAGTACCGCCGCGCCAGATCCACGGACGGCTTGAGGATCCAGAAATAATGCATGAAAAACCACGAATCCTGCAAAAGTCACGCGCATGAAAAAGCCCAATCTGAAGAGATTGGGCTAAGTCATTGAATAATATGGTCGGGACGGAGTGATTCGAACACTCGACCCCTAGCACCCCATGCTAGTGCGCTACCGGACTGCGCTACGCCCCGACTAGGCGTGAATCTATTGCGGCTTCTTGCGAAAGCGTCGAGGAATATACCCTAAGCTTTTGAATGATGGAAGTATTTTGGTGAACAACGTCAGTGACGCAGCACAACCAGTACATCTTCCAGCTCCGCAATCATCTGCTTGATGAGTTGCTTGTACTGCAGGGAGTCGTCCTTGACCTCATCGCTGGACATGCGCAGACGCGCGCCGCCAATGGTGAAGCCCTGATCGTAAAGCAGCGCGCGGATCTGCCGGATCATCAGCACATCCTGGCGCTGATAATACCGGCGATTCCCGCGACGCTTGACCGGGTTGAGCTGAGGAAATTCCTGTTCCCAATAACGCAGAACGTGCGGTTTTACCGCGCAGAGCTCGCTGACTTCACCGATGGTGAAGTAGCGTTTGCCGGGAATGGGCGGTAGCTCGTCGTTATGACTTGGTTCCAGCATAAGCCTCAACTCGGGCCTTCAGTTTCTGCCCTGGGCGAAAGGTGACCACACGGCGAGCCGTAATCGGAATTTCTTCCCCTGTCTTGGGATTTCGACCCGGTCGCTGGCGTTTATCTCGCAGGTCGAAATTGCCGAAACCGGACAATTTGACCTGCTCGTTATCTTCCAGAGCGTGCCTGATTTCCTCAAAGAACAGCTCAACCAGTTCCTTGGCTTCTCGTTTATTCAGGCCTAGCTCTTCGTACAGACGTTCGGCCATCTCA
>Ga0213834_100165_pt1 | contig 59618 bp, 43 predicted proteins | sample SWPTP12_FD_160580 | JGI IMG/M metagenome (GOLD analysis project Ga0213834, IMG submission 160580) | Coastal seawater microbial communities from Marineland, Florida, United States - SWP TP1 #2 | ecosystem: Environmental > Aquatic > Marine > Coastal | place: USA: Florida | collected 2016-08-06 | reverse complement strand
GATCGCCAAGGTCAAAGTGATCTTCGAGCGCCTGAAGGAAGAAGACGGCATCGAGCTCAAGCTGATCAACATGGGCGGCGGCTTCCCGGCCAACTACATCACCCGTACCAACAGCCTGGAAACGTACGCAGAAGAAATCATCCGTTTCCTGAAAGAAGATTTCGGCGACGATCTGCCGGAAATCATTCTGGAGCCGGGCCGTTCGTTGATTGCCAACGCCGGCATTCTGGTCAGCGAAGTCGTGCTGGTTGCACGTAAGTCGCGCACCGCCGTCGAGCGTTGGGTCTACACCGATGTGGGCAAGTTCTCTGGCCTGATCGAAACCATGGACGAAGCGATCAAGTTCCCGATCTGGACCGAGAAGAAAGGCGAAGTCGAAGAAGTCGTGATCGCCGGCCCGACCTGCGACAGCGCCGACATCATGTACGAGAACTACAAGTACGGTCTGCCACTGAACCTGGCCATCGGTGACCGCCTGTATTGGCTGTCCACCGGCGCGTACACCACCAGCTACAGCGCAGTCGAGTTCAATGGCTTCCCGCCGCTGAAGTCCTACTACGTGTAACGACCGCTGTGATGAAAAACGGCACCCATCGCGGTGCCGTTTTTTTTTTGCCAGTTCAGAAGCGGAATCGAAGAATGAGGTCGTGTGTGTAATCGATCAGGCGCAGTGCTTCGCGCGCTGAACTGGCCGCTGATTGACAGGACACCGCCAGTTGTCGAGGTGACAGGTCGGCCTTGATCGCCTGAATATCCTCGACGGTCGCGGTCAAGAGACACGACAGGCGCGAGCAGTAAGCGCCCATATTTCCAGCCGAGAGAAGTGCCGTGTTGTACGCGCGGCGATGCCATTCCAGTTTGTTGCGCGCCGAAGCCAGGCTGCTCTCGTCCATCAACGCGCTGACCAGCGTATCCGGTGCGTTGCTCGACGTGCTTGTGACCAGCAGCCCTTTGCGTTTCGCATGTTCATACATCCTCAAGGCCATGAAGTCCATGAATCGAGGAGTTGTCTGCTGCGCGCATTCGATGATGCCATCGCATTCCGCCTGCTGGCGCTCGAAGGCTGCTTTATGGCGCAGCAGCTCCTTGATAAGCGGTGGAAGTCGGCTGTCGAGCGCGTTGCTATCCAATATGAGGGTTATCTGCGCCAAACTCTTTTTGGTGTCCTGGTGGATTGAACGTATCTGCGTTGCGCTGGCGGTCCAGAGTGAGCTGCCTTGCTCCGCCAGGGTGACGACCTCATCCATTGCAGGTTCGTCATAGCGGCCATATTCGGCTTCCGGCACCAGCCCCAGCGTGATCTTGAAGGCTTCAATGTATTCGGGCAGCTTTTTCAGGTAGCCCATGTTGAAGCCCAGATAGGCCATGTCGTCGTATTCGATAAGATGCGTGGTCATTATTCGCCCTCCATGGCGCTGCGGGTGAAATCGGGATTGCTACTGATGTCCGTAGTTCTTGCGAAAGGCTTGATCGGCCTCTTTGAACACGTTGAGTAATGTATCCGCGTCCCTTTTTATTTGACCCCAAGGCTCGGCCACGAGGTTAAAAGCGTTCAACAGGCGGCGCAGGGACAGTGCGTCCTCGATTCTTCCGGCTTCCTCAATCGAGTGAGTCAAGTAGGTGTGCAGGCCGTTCCACACAATGACCATGTTTTGACTGGCGATGTCTGCATCGAGAATGACCCGTGACAGATCATGCAAGTCACAGCGGACACGATGAAGTGAGGCGTGAATCCTGTTTTTCTGCTCAAGCTGAACAACGCTGGCCTCCTGTTGCTGACGCAGTGCGCTGATCTGATTGCGCACTTTATCGGCTTCGTCGCTGTAATAGAGGCCTAATCCTGGCAAGGCAAAAATGTTCAGTGACGACTTCTTCACCAGCGTTTTGTATTCCCGCTGCTTCTCTTCGATGTCAGCGCCCCGTCTTTCAATGGTGTCGATCAGGGCTTGAATGTCGGGCTGCAAGTGGCTGGTGTCGATGCTTCGTAGCTTGAGCTGCACCTGGGGCATCACTGCAGTGGACAATTCTTCGGCGAAAGCGTCGAGTCGGCGCTTGAGTGATTCGGTCCCGTTTCGACGCTGGAGCACGATCGATGCAACTTGCTGGATGTACTGCAGGACGTCCGCCAAATCTTGCGGATCAACGTTTTCGGAAGGCTTGGCTTTGACCTCGTCATACAGCCGTCGTACGCCGCTGGCGTAAGTCATCATCTGGTCGGCGAATACCCAGAGTTCGCTGCCGACGTTCATCAGGTCGGTGCGAAGCGGGTTCCATTTCGCGGCATGTTGATGGATATGATTGAAAGTCGTCTGAAAGTCCCGGGCTTCTAGATTCGAGCCCGCGCCGGTGGCGTAGCCGAGATAAACAATGACATCGCTGAGCGACGTCGGAAGTGCGAGGCCGCGGGTTTCATACCGCTTCAGATCAACCAGTTGTGCTTTTGTAAGAATAAGCCCAGGCGCGCGAAAGACGTCTTCTGACGTCCCAGCTGCGGCAGAAATCAAAAGCCCGGGCAGTCGCTCTGCCAAGTCAAATCTCTCATCGCGGATGGGGGCGTCATCCAAGGGGTCGGATGATTTCATGTTGTTAATCCTTTAATGGGATACGGGGCGACGCAGAGCGTAGTCATAACCCGTACACTCCGGGGATGCGGCCGGGACGAACATCCTTGAACTTCCCGGCCGCACTTTGCGCATGAACGGATGAAGTCAGGCCGTGACCTTCAGATGCTTCGCGAGCGACAATACGTCCGCGCCAAACTGAGCGACACTGTCCTGATCAGCACAGTTGACCGTGCTGTGAGTGCTCAGAAATGAGGCGGTGGCCATGATGTATTTTTCGAACTCGGCAACGTACTGCGCTCGCTGATCGTCGAAATGATGGGACTTGGTGATCAGTTCTTTTTTCGACGTCGCAAGACGCAGTTCTTCGGTCTTCTCAGACGTGCTGTCGACAAGATCGTTGATCCGTTTACGCAGCGTGTCACGGGCTTCGATCATGCTCACATAATTGATCAGGCTCTCGGCCCGCTCCAGGACCTGCGTGGCCAGATCAATAGCCGCTTGTACTGCCTGCACCTCAGGCGGAGCCATTCCCAGTTTGGCCAGTTCCTGAGTGGTCAACGCTGCCTCTTTTGCGACTTGGGTAAAGCCCTTGGCTTCGATCAGCGCCATCGCGTCAGTCAGCGCCTTGCGTTTCGTTTCCAGCGCGTCCTGACGTGCCTTGATTTCGAGGACTTCTGCCGGCAGGCGCGTCAATTCTGCTTCGAGCTGAGTGACGTATTTCCCCGTGGCCATGCGATCGAGTGGAGCGGCCATGGCAGGAATAAGCTCTTTGAGCGCCCGCTCCTTTTGGCTCACAGTTTCCATGACCTCTTGAACCCGAAGGGTGATGTCTTCAATGATATCTTCATGGTCAGATTCAGGCGCATCGCGTAGCTCGGATTGAAGCCCTCGGATCGTGTCAATCTGAATACCCATTTTGGTGTTCAGTGATTCAACGGTCTCGCGAAGTTCAGAGTCAGCGGTACACAGCGCATCATTCTGTTCAGAGACGCGGCTGTGCAGAGAAGGAAGGTACTGTGTCTGAATGAATAGACGTTTGACTTCAACGGTCGCAGCATTGGCTTTGCTTCTCGTCTCTCGAACCGCTTGCGGATTCAGCGTCGGGTAGTCGATGGCACTTGGAAATTGAGAAATATTGTTCATTTTACACTCCGTATTCTTCTTTGAATTCGCGGTCGGCTGCAGCGAACACGTCTCGCAGTTTTTCGGCATCGACCTCGATGGTTTCCCAGGGCTTGACCACCAGATTGAATTGGTTGCGGAATCTGCGCAGGGAGAGCCCGTCTTCAATTTTTTTGACTTCTTCGGCGGAAGCGGCGATGAATGTGCTGAGCGAGTTCCAGACGCTGATGAGGTTTTTAGTGGCGATGTCGGCATCGATGACAATCAGATCGAGGTTCTGAAAGTCCATTCGGACACGCCCCAACGCTGCCAGGATCTTGTTTTTCTGCGCCATCAGCGCAAGGTCTTTTTCCTGTTCTTCCGAGAGCTTGTTGCGTTCCTTTCGGATCTTCTCAGCCTCGACGCTGGAGTAGATCATCATGATCAAATTGCCGACCACCGCGCCGATGGCTTGCTTCACCAGCTCTTTGTATTCTTTGTTCTTATCCTCGATATCCGTCGCGCGGTTATCGATTTTTACCTGCAGCGCTTTGATTTCGCTGCCCAGAGAGTTGTTGTCAATCAAAGACAGTTTGAGCTTGATGGCCGGGCCGACTTCTTCGGCCAGTTGCTTGCCGAATGCGTCCAGCCGTCGTTTTATGTTGAATGCTTCGTTCTGTCGTTTATTAACTTTTGCAAGTATTTGGTTGAGGTAATTACCCAGGTCTTCGCGGTCGGTTTTTTCGATGCCGGGAAACTTGATCCCTAGCTCCATTTCGACGTTGCGCAGGTCCTGAAGTGTTTTGATGTTGTGTTTTTCGATCAGGTCAAGTGTGGCGATATCTTTGAATACGTCGTTCATGCTTTCGCCATAGACCTGCATTGATCCAGCGAATACCACAAGTTCGTCATTGACGGTCAGCATATCCGTGCGCAGTGGATTCCAGAGTCGGGCGTGGCCGTTCACGAGTTGAAACGTTTCTTGAAAGTCCCTCGCTTCCAGACCGCTGCCAGCCCCGGACTCATAGCCCAGATAGGCAATAACATCCTTCAGGTCGGTCGGAAGCGCCAGTCCGGCTATTTCATACTTCTTGAGTTTTTTGACCTGGTCTTTGGTCAATAACAGCCCAGAATCCCGAGCATCGCGCTCAGGCGTTGCAACGGATGAACTGAAAAGTGCCACGGGGTCTGTGGCCGCATCGGTTGAAAGGTCGTTTTCTGCTTGTGACATATCATTAGTCCTTTAATGATGTCTCGTTACTTTTTCCGAAGTTCGTCAACGCTCCGGATGCAGGCGGGTAAAGTTGTCTGCACGAACAGGAGAGTAAGTTGTGCTTTTGCAGAGGTCAAAGTGGAAAACAGGTTTAAGTCTGTAGGAGAATTCCAGTCGCTAAGAAGTTGCGCCCGGCAACTCCCCTGAAACCCGTGCTTTCGCGGTGTTTGACGCACTTTACAGGGCGGCATTTCGAAAATGGAACTTACAATTGGCCGTTATAAGCCATTCAAGAGGCTACGATATTTGGCAGCGTCCGTTTCGTCCCCCAGGTGTGCCGCTTTTGCATGGTAATCCCGCGCCAGTAAACGGATTTCGGGATGCCGGGAAGAGAGCAGCACCTGGCGACTTACACGCAGAAAGTTGAGATTGCCGATGCTCAACGCGGTTTCCAGCCATTCGACGGCTTCATCGACCTGGCCTTGTTCGGCCAGCACTGCGGCGAGACTGAACTGTCCGCGGAAGTCGCCGCCCTCGGCAGAACGCCGATACCAGTCGTAAGCGCCTGCCAGATCCTGTTCGCAGCACACGCCATCTTCCAGGTAGCGCCCCAGCAGGTTCATCGACTTTGCGTGGCCCATCTGTGCAGCCTTGCGATAGCAGGCGAGGGCGCGTGCCTGGTCTTTGTTGACGCCGCGCCCGGTCGCCAGCAGGTTGCCGTAGTTGTAAAAGCCCCAGTCGAGCCCGGATTCCGCCGCAACCCGGTAATGCTCGGCAGCCTTGACGGCGTCGGGTTCGCAGCCCCAGCCATGTTCATGGCAGCGCCCCAGCATGTTGTGCGACATCACGTGGCCGTTGCGTGCTGCGATCTGGAACCAGGTCAGCGCCAGCGCCGCATCTTGCTCGATCCCGCTTCCGTCGAGCAGGATCTGCCCGAGCAACGCCTGAGCATCGACGATGTTCTGCTGCGCAGCGATCAGGATCGCCCGCGCCGCGCTCGCCGGATTTTCCTCCAGCATCGCGCGCAGTTGCTCACCATCGAGGACTTCCTCACGTCGCAGATTCCAGCCCATCGTCAAACCTCGACCCACTGACGCAACAGGTTGTGATAAGTCCCGGTGAGCTGAATCAGGGACGGATGATCAGGCACGTCGCGACTGAGTTGCTGGATGGCATTGTCCATCTCGAACAGCAACGTGCGGTGGCCGTCATCGCGGACCAGGCTTTGCGTCCAGAAGAACGAGGCGTAACGCGCACCGCGGGTGACGGCGTTGACCTTGTGCAGGCTGGTGGCAGGGTAGAGCAGCATGTCGCCGGCGGGCAGTTTGACTTGCCGGGTGCCGAAGGTGTCCTGAATCACCAGTTCGCCGCCGTCGTAGTCCTCGGGCTCGCTGAAGAACAGCGTCGACGACAGGTCGGTGCGCACGCGTTCGACACTGCCTTTGCTTTGCCGCACGGCATTGTCGATGTGGAAATCGAAGCTGCCGCCGCCGGTGTAGCAGTTGATCAAGGGCGGGAAGACTTTGTGGGGCAGCGCGGCGGACATGAACAGCGGGTTCTGCCAGAGCCGTTCGAGCATGGCCGTGCCGATTTCCACCGCCAGCGGGTGGCCTTCGGGCAGTTGCAGGTTGCGCTTGGCCTTTGCCGATTGATGCCCGGCGGTGATCTTGCCGTCCGCCCATTCGGTTTGCGTGAGAGCCTCGCGTATGCGCAGCACTTCCTCAGGGGTGAACAGGCCGGGAATGTGTAACAGCATGGAATCGCGACTCTGGATCGAAAGAGGGCGAATGGTAGTGATTCTTATTGACTGTGTAAAACCCTGCTGATTCAGGCAGACGGATGAGCGGAGGAAAAACGTAAAGCGAAAATGTAAAGAATGTAAGTTTTGTGCGAATAGAAATCAGTCTCAACTATATTCCGCCGCCTCAACACTCCTTGGGGAAGGAACTTCCAATGTCGCGCCACGCATTACAACCGTCCGTCAGCTCACCTCGGCTTCTCGCTTCCGCAATAGGAATGGCCGTCACCGCGATGTCTGCATCGCAGATCGCACACGCTGCCGAAGAGGCTGAGAAGGCAAACGGTAACGCGATTTCGCTCGGCGCGACCAGCATCAACAGCGATGCAGTGGACAACACCGATTACCGCACGGAGAAAAGTGCTTCGCAGAAGTACACCGCGCCGCTGACGGACACTCCGCGCTCGGTCACGGTGATTCCGCAACAAGTGCTCAAAGACACCGCCGCAACCTCGCTGCAGGACGCATTGCGCACCGTGCCGGGTATCACCTTCGGCGCAGGCGAGGGTGGCAACCCGCAGGGCGACCGTCCGTTCATCCGTGGTTTTGATGCGCAAGGCGACACCTACATCGACGGCGTGCGTGACACCGGCGCGCAGTCCCGCGAAATTTTCGACATCGAGTCGATCGAGGTCAGCAAAGGCCCGAACTCGGCCATGGGTGGCCGCGGCTCTGCAGGCGGCAGCATCAACCTGGTCAGCAAGCTGCCGAAGGCTGAAGACTTCACGAACGGCGCATTCACCTACGGCTCCGATCAAACCCGCCGCTATACCCTGGACGTCAACCGCAAGTTTCTTGACAGCGCAGCGTTCCGCCTGAATCTGATGAGTCACGAGCAGAATGTCTCGGGGCGCGACTCGGTCAACTATGACCGTTGGGGTGTCGCACCGTCGGTGACCTTCGGCCTGGGGACCGAGAATCGTCTGAACCTCAGTTTCTACCACGTCGAAAGCGACGATCTGCCGGATTCGGGCATTCCTTACGGCTATGGCTCGGCGACCGCGACGGCCCACGTGCATGACAAACCGGACGACGGCGGCGACAGCAACAACTTTTATGGTCTTAAAGACCGGGATTTCCGCAAGACGCGCAGCGACATCGCGACCATCAGTTTCGAGCATGACTTCAACGAAGACATGACGCTGAAAAACACTTTCCGCCACGGCAGCGTCGGTCAGGATTACATCGTCACCCAGCCGGACGACAGTCAGCGCAACGTCAACCGCTACGGCACCGTATGGCGTCGCGCCAACGCCCGGGTTTCAACCACTGAAACCACCACCAACCAGACCGACCTCTTTGGTCAGTTCCAGTTGATGGGCCTGAAGAACAGCTACTCCACCGGTCTGGAACTGACCCGCGAAGTGAGCCAGGTGAGTGGTTACACCTACAGCACCAGCGGCCTGCAAAACTGCTCGCCGACAGGTACCGGAAACAACGTGCCGGGCAACTGTACTTCGCTGAGCAATCCGAACCCGAACGACACGTACGGCGGCACCATCGCGCGTAACTATAACGGCACCAACACGACTGGCTTCACCCGTTCGGTCTATGCGTTCGACACCATCGAGCTGAGCCCGCAATGGCAGGTCAACCTGGGATCGCGCTTCGACAGTTTCGATACCACGGCGAAGACCACCAGCGCCACGGCAGCAACGGCTCATAGCAAGAACGACAGCAACTTCTGGAACTGGCAGGCGGGTATCGTCTGGAAACCGCTGGATAACGGCAGCATCTATACGTCGTTCGCTACGTCGGCGACGCCTCCTGGCGGCATGCTGAACGAGGGTATCGAGGGTAACGGACTGGTTTCCGATATCAGCACAACGGTCAGTGATCTTGAGCCGGAAACTACCAAGAACTATGAGCTCGGCACGAAGTGGGACTTCCTCAACAATCGTCTGTCGCTGACCGCTGCAGTGTTCCGCACCGAGAAGACCAACACCCGGGTCCTGGTTGATAACAACACCTATCAGAACGCTGGCGAGAGCCGCGTCGACGGCGTTGAGCTGTCCGCAAGTGGCAAGATCACGGATAAATGGCAGGTCTTCGCCGGTTACAGCTATCTGAAGAGCGAACTGGTCGATCCAGGCCGGGCGGGCACGCGCACAGGTGCTGTGACGCCGGGTGAGAACCCGTCCAAAGGCAATGAAATGCCAAACACACCGAAGAACAGCGCCAGCCTGTGGACGACTTATGACGTGACGCCGAAGATCACCGTCGGTGGTGGCGCCTTCTACGTCGATCAAGTCTGGGGTGACACTGCCAACACCGTGTACGTGCCGTCCTACACCCGTTATGACGCGATGGCCTCCTACAAGCTGACCAAAAATGTCGACTTGCAGCTCAACGTGCAGAACCTGACCGACAAAACGTATTACGACAAGGCGTACGCGGCGCACTTCGCCAACCAGGCGGCAGGTCGCACAGCCCTGCTGACCACCAGCTTCCACTTCTGATCTGAAAGCGCATCCAGCCTTTGTGGGTGCGAGCGTGCTCGCGAAGGCTGATTGCCAACCACTGCACCTCACGGCATGCCCCGGCCTCTTCCCGGCTGAAGCCGGTCCTACAGACGCTGCAAGTTTCGTAGGATCGGCTTTAGCCGGGAAGGCGTCGGGCGTTACGCCGTTGATCGCAGGGGGCTTTATAAATAGTCGGCTCACTCCCACAAGTCTTGCGCGAGTCGGTCGACTGCGGTGGGTCAGGACAGATTCATCTCCTGTAGGAGCGAGCTTGCTCGCGAAAGGGTCGGAGCAGTCGCCGGGATTTGCAGCGCCTGAACCGATGTCTTCGTGAGCATGCTGACTCCCGCAGTTTTGCATTAAGAATCAGCCACAGATGAGAATACATGCCGTTTCTGCGCATAATGCGCGCCGTAGCGGGTTATCGAGGTGATCGAGGGTGTTGAAGAAAGTCCTGTTTCAAGTCCACTGGTTCTTCGGCATCACGGCGGGTCTGGTCCTTGCCCTGATGGGCATCACCGGGGCCATCTATTCGTTCGAAGACGAGATCATCGACGCACTCAACCCCGAGACCCTGTTCGTCCAGCCGGGCGATCATCAGCTTTCGCTGGCCGACATGGTCCGCAAGGTCGAGGCGCAGGGCCATGACACCGTTTCGATGTTCCGCGTCGAGGTCGACAGTGACCGGATCGCTCAGGTCTGGTTCAAGCCCGCACCGGGCGAGCGTCGGGGCCAGATGCACAATTTCGACCCCTACACCGGAGCGTTCACCGAGGACGCAACAGGCCAGGATTTCTTCGGTTTCGTGCTCAACCTGCACCGCTTCCTTGCCGCCGGCGAGTACGGCAAACAAGTGACGGCGGCCTGCACGCTGATTCTGGTGTTCTTCTGCCTGTCAGGGCTGTACCTGCGCTGGCCGCGCCAGGCGCTGAACTGGCGCGTGTGGCTGACGCTGGACTGGGCGAAGAAGGGACGCAGTTTCAATTGGGACCTGCATTCGGTGTTCGGCACCTGGTGTCTGATCGTCTATCTGTTGCTGGCCGTTACCGGCCTGATGTGGTCTTACGACTGGTTCAACAACGGCATGACCAAGCTGATCGGCGATCCGCCTGTCGCGGGCGAGCAGCGTCGTGGTGGCGGTGGTCCGCGTCCAGGGCCTGCTGCCAGGGACGTTGCGCCGGTCGAGGCGCTTGTCCCCGATTATGACGCGATCTGGCAGACCCTCCAGAAGACGGCCGGGCCGGACCTTAAGACCTACAACCTGCGCATGCCTCAGGCGCCGGGACAGATAGCGACAGTGTTCTACCTTCTCAAGGACGCACCGCATCCGCGCGCGCTCAACCAGATGACGCTCGATCCTGCCAGCGGGCAGCTCAAGGCCGTGTCGCGTTACGCGGACAAAGGCGTCGGCGCGCAATTGCTGGTCAGTAACTACGCATTGCACACCGGCAGCTACTTCGGCCTGACCGGGCGGATCATCATCACGGTCGCGGCGCTGTTGATGCCGCTGTTTTTCATCACAGGCTGGCTGTTGTATCTGGATCGTCGTCGCAAGAAACGCGAGATCCGTGCGGCCCGTGGCGAGGTGGCGAGCAGCACGGCGGCCTATGGCAGTCAGGGCCCGGCCTGGTTGATCGGTTTCGCCAGCCAGAGTGGGTTCGCCGAGCAACTGGCCTGGCAGACCGCCGGGCAACTGCAGTCGGCGGGGCTGCCGGTACGCGTGCAGCCTCTGGCGGACATGACCGAGCAAGACCTCAACCAGAGCCGTAACGCGCTGTTTGTGGTCAGCACTTTCGGCGACGGCGAAGCTCCCGACAGCGCTCGCGGTTTTGAGCGCAAGTTGCTGGGCCGACCGCTGTCGCTGGAAAAGCTCAACTACGCGGTGCTGGGCCTTGGCGATCGGCAATATCAGCATTTCTGCGGTTTTGCCCAGCGCCTGCACGGCTGGCTGGCCGAGCGCGGCGGCAGCACATTGTTCGCGCCGGTCGAAGTGGACAGTGGCGACAGCGCTGCTTTGCAACACTGGCAGCAGCAGCTGGGCGAGCTGACTGGATCGACGCCGACCGCGACCTGGAAAGCCCCCGAGTACGAGCACTGGACGTTGAGTCAGCGCGACTGGCTCAACGTCGGCAGTGTCGGCTCCAAGGTGTTCTTGCTGCGCCTGACGTCGACGTCCGGTACGCGATGGGAAGCCGGCGATCTGGTCGAGGTACTTCCGCGTAATGCGCAGGCGGCAGTCGAGCACTTCCTTGCCGGGCTCGGCATCGCGGCAGACACGCCGGTTCAGGTCGAGGGTCTGAACGAGACGCTCGGCCAGGCGCTGCTCAGTCGCCAGTTGCCGGCCAGTCGCAGTCATCTGGTCGGTCTGCATGCGCAGGCGCTGGTAGATGCGTTGGTGCCGTTGGCGATGCGCGAGTATTCGATCGCGTCGATGCCGGAAGACGGCTCGCTGGAGTTGATCGTGCGGCAGGAACGGCACCCGGATGGCAGCATCGGGCTGGGCTCCGGCTGGTTGACCGAGCATGCGGCCGTGGGGGCTTCGGTCAGTCTGCGGGTGCGTCGCAACAGCGCTTTCCACCTGCCGAGCGAGTCGGTGCCGATGATCCTGATTGGCAACGGCACCGGGCTTGCGGGCTTGCGCAGCCTGCTCAAAGCTCGCATCGCTCAAGGCGAGCGGCGCAACTGGCTGCTGTTTGGTGAGCGCAACGCCGCGCATGATTTTCACTGCGCCAGTGAGTTGAAAGGCTGGCTGGCGTCAGGCGATCTGGCGCGCATGGACCTGGCGTTTTCACGTGATCAGGCCGAGAAAATCTATGTTCAGGATTGCCTGCGCGAGGCCGCTGAAGAGCTGCGTCGCTGGCTGGCCGAGGGCGCCGTCATCTACATCTGCGGCAGTCTTGAGGGCATGGCCACAGGCGTCGATGGGACATTGAACGCCTTGCTGGGTGAAGAGGGCGTACAGACCCTGATCGAGCAAGGACGGTATCGGCGGGACGTGTATTGATCCACAAGGTCTTGTGGCCCGTTCCCGAGATCCGTCAGCGCCACATAACCCTTGCAGGAGCGCGTTTGCTCCGGGACGCACTCGGACGATCGGCTGCGCAGCAGTCGTAAAACCGACCACCTCCGAACATCCGACAATCCCCTTATTCTGGGCGCAGCACTGGAACAAAAAAGGCCGTTGCGCTCACACGCAACGGCCTTTGCTCACTCAGCAATCAGCAGCACGTTACGCCACGAACTGCTCCGCGTAATGGCACGCGACCTGGCGGTTGTCCACCGTGCGCAGTTCAGGGACTTCGGTGCTGCAACGCTCTGTCGCGTAAGGGCAACGCTTGTGGAACGCGCAGCCCGAAGGCGGATTGAGCGGGTTAGGCAGCTCGCCGACGATCTTGATCTTCGGCTTCGACGGATCCGGATGGATCGTCGGCGTGGCCGACAGCAGCGCCTGGGTGTACGGGTGCAGCGGACGGTTATAAATCTCCTCCTTCGGCCCCATTTCCGCAGGCCTGCCCAGGTACATCACCAGCACGGTATCCGCCACATGACGCACCACCGCCAGGTTGTGCGAAATGAACACATAACCGGTGTTGAATTCCTGCTGCAGATCCATGAACAGGTTCAGCACCTGCGCCTGAATCGACACGTCCAGCGCGGAGGTCGGCTCGTCCGCCACCAGCACCTTGGGCTGCAGCATCATCGCCCTGGCCAGCGCAATACGCTGACGCTGACCACCGGAGAACATGTGCGGATAACGTTGGTAATGCTCAGGCCGCAGACCGACCTGTTTCATCATCGCCTGGACTTTCTCGCGACGTTCGGCCGCCGACAGACTGGTGTTGATCAGCAGCGGCTCGCCCAGTTGATCACCGATCTTCTGACGCGGGTTCAGCGATGCGTACGGGCTCTGGAACACCATCTGCACGTCTTTGCGCAGCTGCTTGCGTTGTGCCTTGGTCGCGCCGGCCACTTCCTGGCCGGCGATTTTCAGCGAGCCCGACGACGGCTCCTCGATCAAGGTCAAAGCGCGGGCGAGGGTGGATTTGCCGCAACCTGATTCGCCCACGACGGCCAGGGTCTTGCCGGCTTCGAGTTCGAACGACACGCCGTTGAGGGCGCGAACGGTTGCGTGTGGCTTGAACAGACCACGGGATACATCGTAGTGACGAGTAAGGTCACGGGCGGTCAGTACGATTTCGCTCATCACGCCACCTCCTGATTCAGCGGAAAGAAGCAACGCGCCAGGCTCTGGGCTTTAGGGTCCAGGGCCGGGCGTTGCTGGCGGCATTTGTCTTGAACGTACGGGCAGCGCGGCGACAGCAGGCACCCGCTTGGGCGGTCGTAACGACCGGGCACGATTCCCGGCAGCGTCGACAGGCGCGCGGCGCCCATGCTGTGCTCGGGAATCGCCGCCAACAGCGCTTCGCTGTACGGATGGGCCGGGACGTCGAACAGGCCGGGGACCTGACCGACTTCAACCGCCTGACCTGCATACATCACGCACACGCGCTGCGCCGTTTCGGCAACCACCGCCAGGTCGTGAGTAATGAGCACCAGCGCCATGTCCTGCTCTTTTTGCAACGCCAGCAGCAGGTCCATGATCTGCGCCTGAATGGTCACGTCCAGTGCCGTGGTCGGTTCGTCGGCGATCAGCAGCTTGGGCTCGCCGGCAATCGCCATGGCGATCGCGACACGTTGGCTCATGCCGCCGGACAGTTGGTGCGGGTAAGCATCCAGACGCTGCGCGGCGCCCGGAATCTCGACCTTCTGCAGCAGTTCCAGCGCACGTTGATGCGCGGCTTTGCCCGACAGGCCCAGGTGCTGCTTGAGCACTTCCTTGATCTGGAAACCGACGGTGTAGCTGGGGTTCAGCGCAGTCATCGGGTCCTGGAACACCATCGACAGGTCCTTGCCGACGATCTGGCGACGCTGACGCGGGTTGAGCTTGAGCATGTCCTTGCCGTCGAAGGTCAAGGCGTCGGCAGTGACGATGCCGGGATGATCGATCAGGCCCATCAGCGCCATCATGGTCACGGATTTGCCCGAGCCCGACTCACCGACGATCGCCAGCACTTCGCCTTTGTCCACGGCCAGGTCCAGGCCATCGACAACCGGCGTGGCGTTGGCATCGCCGAAGCGAACGTTGAGGTTCTTGATTTGTAAAAGTGGCATTCGGACGTCCTCAGGCGGCGTTCTTGAGTTTCGGGTCCAGCGCATCGCGCAGACCGTCGCCCATCAGGTTGATTGCCAGCACGCTGAGCAAAATGGTCAGACCCGGAAGGCTCACCACCCACCAGGCGCGTTCGATGTAGTCGCGGGCCGAAGCGAGCATGGTGCCCCACTCAGGCGTCGGCGGTTGCACACCCAGACCCAGGAAGCCCAGCGCCGCGGCATCGAGGATTGCCGAGGAGAAGCTCAAGGTTGCCTGAACGATCAGCGGCGCCATGCAGTTGGGCAGCACGGTGATGAACATCAGGCGCGGCAACGTGGCGCCGGCCAGACGGGCAGCGGTCACGTAGTCGCGGTTCAGTTCGCCCATCACCGCAGCACGGGTCAGGCGGACATACGACGGCAGCGAGACGATCGCAATAGCGATCACGGTGTTGATCAGGCCAGGGCCGAGGATCGCGACGATGGCCACTGCCAGCAACAGCGATGGCAGCGCCAGCATGATGTCCATCAGGCGCATGATCGTCGGGCCAAGCACTTTGGGGAAGAAACCGGCCAGCAGACCCATGAGGATCCCCGGAATCAGCGACATCACCACCGACGACAGACCGATCAGCAGCGACAGGCGCGAGCCTTGGATCAGTCGCGACAGCAGGTCGCGGCCCAGTTCGTCGGTGCCCAGCAGGAATTGCCATTGACCGCCTTCGAGCCAGACCGGCGGGGTGAGCAGGAAGTCGCGGTATTGCTCGCTCGGGTCGTGAGGCGCGACCCATGGCGCGAAGATGGCGCAGAACACGATCAGCAGCATGAATGCCAGACCGGCCACTGCGCCTTTGTTCTTGGCGAAATGCTGCCAGAACTCTTTGTATACGGACGGGTAGAGCAGGCTTTGATCGACTGCTACTACGGGAGTAGGTGTGCTCATAAAAAAGTGATCTCAGCGCTGGTGACGAATGCGTGGGTTGGCAAAGCCGTAGAGGATGTCCACCACGAAGTTGACCAGAATCACCAGGCAGGCGATTAACAGGATGCCGTTCTGCACGACAGGGTAGTCGCGGGCGCCGATGGCCTCGATGAGCCATTTGCCGATACCCGGCCAGGAGAAGATCGTTTCGGTCAGTACCGCACCGGCGAGCAGCGTGCCCACTTGCAGACCGAAAACGGTCAGCACCGGGATCAGCGCGTTGCGCAGGCCGTGCACGAACACCACGCGAGCCGGCGACAGGCCTTTGGCCCGCGCGGTACGCACGTAGTCTTCACGCAGCACTTCGAGCATCGAGGAGCGGGTCATCCGGGCGATGACCGCCAGCGGAATGGTGCCCAGCACGATGGCCGGCAGAATCAGGTGACGCAGTGCGTCCATGAATGCGCCTTCTTCATCGCTGAGCAGGGTATCGATCAGCATGAAGCCGGTTTTCGGCTCGATGTCGTACAAGAGGTCGATACGCCCGGACACCGGGGTCCAGCCCAGCGTCACCGAGAAGAACATGATCAGAATCAGGCCCCACCAGAAGATCGGCATCGAGTATCCCGCAAGCGAGACACCCATGACCCCATGGTCGAACAGGGACCCTCGTTTGAGGGCCGCGATAACCCCGGCCAGAAGCCCGAGGATGCCAGCGAATATCAGCGCCGCAATCGACAGTTCCAGTGTTGCCGGGAACAGCGATGTGAATTCCGTCCACACGCTCGTGCGCGTACGCAGCGACTCGCCGAGATCGCCATGGGCGAGCTTGCCGACGTAGTCGATGTATTGCGCATAAAGGGGTTTGTTCAGGCCAAGACGTTCCATGGCTTGGGCGTGCATTTGCGGATCGACCCGGCGTTCACCCATCATGACTTCGACTGGATCGCCTGGAATCAGACGAATCAAGGCGAAGGTCAGCAAGGTGATGCCGAAGAAGGTGGGTATCAGTAACCCCACTCGGCGAGCGATAAAACTAAACATCTTCTCGTGTACCTCATCTGCCGGTTAGGCGTGTTCCTGCGGGTCTCTGTCAGGCTGGGTCCGAAACGTCCGACACTCGTTGATGCTGCGTTCAAACAGCCTCACCTTCGCGTCAAAACGTTTCGTTCCAAGCCAGGAGCCCGCCGGATTCTTCTTCTACTTCACTTGGGTGGTAGCGAAGTTATTAGTGGTGAGAGGGCTGATGTGGTAGCCCTCTACGTTCTTGCGCATTGCAGTGAACATCTTGGTGTGCGCCATGCTGATCCATGGCTGATCCTGATTGAAGACCGCTTGAGCCTGCTCGTAGAGCGCGGCACGTTCGGCCGGGTCGGTTTTTTCCCGGGCCTGATCGATCAACGTCTGGAACTTCTGATTGCACCAGCGCGCGTAGTTTTCGCCGTTTTTGGCGGCCTCGCAACTCAGGTTCGGGGTCAGGAAGTTATCAGGGTCGCCATTGTCACCTGCCCAGCCTGCCGACACCATGTCGTGTTCGCCGTTTTTAGCGCGTTTGAGCATTTCGCCCCATTCCATGACGCGAATATCTAACTTAATGCCGACTTTCGCTAAATCCGCCTGCATCATCTGTGCCCCCAGCATCGGATTCGGGTTGGTCGGACCGCCACCGTTACGCGTGAACAGGGTCAACACGGTGCCTTCGGGCACGCCGGCTTCTTTCAGCAAGGCGCGGGCCTTGTCCAGATCGTGAGCCGGGTTTTTCAGGTCCTTGTTGTAACCCAACAGCGTCGGCGGATACGGGTTGACCCCCACCAGCGCGTTGCCCTTGCCGAACAGCGCGTTGACATAGGCTTCTTTGTCGAAGGCCAGGTCGATGGCTTTGCGCACGCGTACGTCGCTCATGTACTTGTGGGTCGTGTTCATCGCGATGTAGGCGGTGGTCATCGCCTCCAGCTCATCGACCTTCAGATTTGCATCCTTCTTGATGCTCGGGATGTCGTCAGGTTTGGGGTAGAGCGCGATCTGGCACTCGTTCGCCTTGAGTTTCTGCAGGCGCACGTTGTTGTCGGTGGCGATGGCCAGCACCAGCGTGTCGGCTGGCGGCTTGCCGCGGAAGTAGTCCGGGTTGGCCTTGAAGCGCACCTGAGCGTCCTTGGCGTAACGCTGGAAGACGAACGGGCCGGTGCCGACCGGGTGGCTGTTCAGCTCATCGGTCTTGTTGGTCTTGAGCAACTGGTCGGCGTATTCAGCCGAGTAAACCGATGCGAACGCCATCGCGACGTCGGCCAGGAATGGCGCTTCGCGACGCGTCAGGGTGAATTTGACGGTGTTGTCGTCAACCTTCTCGACGCTCTTGAGCAGCTCTTTGAAGCCCATGCTTTCGAAGTAGGGATAGCCGACCTGCGACTGGTTGTGCCACGGATGGTTCGGGTCCAGCTGGCGCTGGAAGCTCCAGACCACGTCATCGGCATTCATGTCGCGGGTTGGTTTGAAGGATTCGGTGGTGTGGAACTTGACGCCTTTGCGCAGGTGGAACGTGTAACTGAGGCCGTCTTCACTGATGTCCCAGCTCTCGGCCAGCGCAGGCTCGATGTCGGTGGTGCCGGGCTTGAAGTCCACCAGACGGTTGTAAATGGTTTCCGCCGCAGCGTCGGCCGTGACGGCGGTGGTGTAAAGCGCGGTGTCGAAGCCTTCCGGGCTGGCTTCGGTGCAGACCACCAGAGGCTTGGCCGAAACCCCGACCGCGACGCTGAACAGCGCCAGTGCGACCGCGTTGCGTAATGTTGCGAGTTTGAATGTCGATTTCACGTAAACGCCCTCCGCAAGTGATGAAGCCATGAGTAGACCGGTGCTTCAGGCCCTTGGGGAAATGCCTGAAGCACCGGTCGGTTTTGATTTACAGAATGTTGAACGGAATGGTTGTCACCAGACGGAACTCGTTGATGCTGCCGTCAGCCTGTTCTGCGCTGGCACGGTGCGTGGTGTAGGTCGCACGCACCGTCGTCGCTTTGAGCGGGCCGGACTGCAGCGTGTACGAGCTGCCGATGCCGTATTCGTAGTGGGTTTCGCCGTCCATTCTCGACACGTCGTACGCGGTGCCTTTGTAGTGCGTACCGTCGATGTCAAAGCCACGGGCTTGGTAGAGGTTGAACTTCAGGCCTGGCACGCCGTAGTCGGCCATGTTCAGCAGGTAGCTCAGTTGCACCGACTTCTCGTTCGGTCCGTTGAAGTCCGAGAGAAGGGAGTTGGCCAGGAAGATGGCGTTGCTGTCGTGCACGTAGTCGAAGTAGGTGTCACCCTCGACTTCCTGATACGCGATGCTGAAGCTGTGCGCCTTATGCGTTGCGGTCAACGACAGGGAGTAGGTGTCGTTGTCGATCGGGCCCATTTTCTTCGAGCCGGAATCTTTGGTCTTGTAGTAGTTCAGGTTGGTGGACAGACCCAGTACGTCGGTGTCGCCCAGCTCATGAAGGAACGAGAAGTAGTACTGGTGCCAGAAGTCCTGAACATTGGATGCGTAGAAGCTGGTGGTCAGGCTGTTGAACGGCTTGTAGTCAATGCCGGCCATGTCCACACGATCAGCTTCGATGTTCGCGTTGGCGGTGTACTCGGAGCGGAACTTGGTCAGGCTCTGCTCGGAACGCGGAGACACACGGTCGAAGCTGCCGGCAGTGAACGACAGGTTGTTGAATTCTTCGCTGAGGATGCTCACACCCTCGAAGCTCGAAGGCAGCGCACGGTTGCCGATGTAAGCCAGCACCGGTGTGTTCAAGGACTGACGGCCTGCGGTCAGGGTGGTGTTGGAGACGCGTGCCTTGATGTTGCCAAGGCCCAGCTTGCTCCACTGACCGACTGCGTCACCGTTGTTCTTGGTGAGAGTACGGTTGGCGCCGCCCATCAGGTCATCCTTGTCACGATCCAGCGCGACGGCGTTGTAGACCGCCATCTGCGTTGCGAAGCCGACCGTGCCTTGGGTGAAGCCCGAGCTGTAATCAACGATGGTGCCTTGCACCCAGTTGATACGGCGTGGATCGCGATCGACCACGACACCGTTCTCGCTGCGGCTGAAGTTGCCACCACGACGCAACAGTTCGTTGGCATACCAGTTTCTGGTCGATCCGGTGATCTTCGAATCTTCCAGGAAACCCTTCGCTTCGCTCTGGGCGTTGGTGGTGGCCAGTGTGGTCGGTACAAACGCCTGACTGGTCGGCTCTGCCTGGGCCGCGACGCTCAACGCGATGGCGGAAAAGGCGAATACAGCGGTGCTGGCTTTTTTCACGTTTTGAAGCTCCCGTTTACTGCTTTTATAGAGGCGGGCTTTTTATGGTTTAGCCCGCTTTATGGTTCGGCCTCGTGGGCCTTTGTTGCTCCTGTCCGCTGAATGCGGGTAAAGCGGTGCCAAAGGGCGAACATCGCCCTTGGCCTTTTTTTCTGGTTATTCGGTGATGCTGACGCCCGAGAAGTTGTTGCGACCGAACGGACTCACCTGGAATCCCTGGACTTCGGCGCGCAGTGGCTGACTGACGGTCGAGTGGGCAATCGGCGTAATGGGGACCTGTTGTTTCAAGTAATGCTGGGCTTGCTGGTAAAGCCCGATGCGCTGGTCCTTGTCAGCGGTGGCCACGGCGGCCTTGATAAGCGCGTCGTATTTCTCGTCGCACCACATCGAGTAGTTGTTGCCGCCGATAGACGCGCAGCTGTACAGCGTGCCGAGCCAGTTGTCCGGATCGCCGTTATCGCCGGTCCAGCCGATCAGGGAGATGTCGTGCTCGCCGTTTTTGCTGCGCTTGAGGTATTCGCCCCACTCGTAGCTGACGATGCGCGTCTTGATGCCCACCTTCGCCCAGTCCGCCTGAAGCATCTGCGCCATCAGCTTGGCGTTGGGGTTGTAAGGGCGCTGGACAGGCATGGCCCACAGCGTGAGTTCAGTCCCTTCCTTCACGCCCGCCGCGCGCAGCAGCTCGCGTGCTTTTTCAGGGTTGTAGGGCGCGTCCTTGACGGTGTCATCGAAGGACCATTGGGTCGGCGGCATGGCGTTCTGCGCCAGCTGACCGGCGCCTTGATACACCGCCTTGATGATCTCCGGCTTGTTCACGGCCATGTCCAGCGCCTGGCGAACCTGCAGGTTATCCAGTGGCGCATGCCGCACGTTGTAGGAGATGTAACCCAGGTTGAAGCCGGGCTTCTCAATGACCTTCAACTGCTTGTCGGCCTTCAGCGCCTGCACATCGGCAGGCCTTGGGTTGTACGTGACCTGGCATTCATCGCGCTTGAGTTTCTGCACCCGCACCGATGCGTCGGTATTAATGGCGAAAATCAATTGATCAATCTTCACTCTCGCCGGATCCCAGAACTGTTTGTTGGCCACATAACGGATCTGCGCGTCTTTCTGATAACGCTGAAATACGAATGGTCCGGTACCAATAGGGGATTGGTTTATATCGCGAACATTACCCGATGCCATCAATTTGTCAGCATATTCTGCCGACAGAATGGAGGCGAAGTTCATCGCCACATTCTGGATGAATGCCGCGTCGACTTTGTTCAAGGTAAAGACGACCGTCATCGGGCCGGACTTTTCAACCGACTTGATATTTTTATCCAGGCCCATGCTGGTGAAGTAAGGAAATTCCGTCGGATAAGCGACCCTGAATGGATGATCCTTCTGCAGCATGCGATTGAAAGTGAACAGAACATCGTCGGCATTGAAGTCGCGCGTTGGCGTAAAGGTCTTGTTGCTGTGGAACTTCACCCCTTCGCGCAAGTGAAACGTGTAGGTCAGCCCGTCCGCCGATACGTCCCAGCGCGTCGCCAGAGCAGGCACGACGCTGGTTTCCCCGCGTTCGAACTCGACCAGGCGGTTGTAGATCGGTTCTGCTGCATCGTTGTCGGTGCCCGATGTGTACTGCGCGATATCGAAGCCGGCGGGGCTGCCTTCGGAGCAGAACACCAGGCTATTCGTGTCGGCCTGGACCGCAGGAATAGTGGCTAATAGCCCAACAGTTAAAAGCGACGGAACAACAATAGTTTTGCGCATGACAATCCTTATCGTGAATAACCTGAAATGACCGGAAAACCCATGGCAATCGTTTGCGCAAATGGATTTAACATTCAGGGATAACCCCGCCGTTCAGATAGACGACAAATATCAGGTGCGGGCGTCAGAAGGTATGTCTGTCTGGCCGCACAGTAAACAGTGACGAATACTTCAATGTTTGTAGGAAAAGTGAATATTGTTAGTAGGCAAGGTCCTACTGCAATCAACTACACATCTAACGATATTCATTTTCATTTAGATCGTGCGCACATAACGACACGGTCGCGATACCCGAAGGTAACGCGACCGTGAAGTCATATGGATAAATTACTTACCGCTTACACTCACGCCGTAGAACGAGTTCAGACCGAATGGGCTGATCTTGAAGTCCTGAACTTCCTTGCGCATCGGCTGATAAACAGTCGAGTGAGCGATAGGCGTCATCGGGACAGCGTCTTTGAGCAAGTGCTGAGCCTGTTTGTACAGCTCGGTCCGCTTGGCCTGATCGGTGGTTTCCTTGGCCTGGTGGATCAAGGTGTCGAACGGCTTGTCGCACCACTTGGCGAAGTTGTTACCGTTGACCGCGTCGCAGCCGAACAGGGTGCCGAGCCAGTTGTCCGGGTCACCGTTGTCGCCGCTCCAGCCAATCAGCATCGCGCCGTTTTCGCCGTTCTTCGCGCGCTTGATGTACTCGCCCCACTCGTAGGAAACGATCTTGGCGTTGATGCCGATCTTCTTCCAGTCGTTCTGAAGCATTTCAGCCATCAGCTTGGCGTTCGGGTTGTACGGACGTTGAACCGGCATCGCCCACAGGGTGATTTCGGTGCCTTCAGCCACGCCTGCCTTTTTCAGCAGTTCCTTGGCTTTGGCGACGTCGAACGGCGCATCTTTGATGGTGGTGTCGTAGGACCACTGGGTCGGCGGCATGGCGTTGACGGCCAGTTGGCCCGCGCCCTGGTAGACCGCGTCGATAATCGCTTTCTTGTCGACCGCCATGTCCAGCGCCTGACGAACTTCCAGCTTGGACAGCGGGTTCGGCTTGGAGTCGCCTTTGATGGTTGGCAAGGTGTTGTAGGCGATGTAACCCAGGTTGAAGCCAGCCTGATCAGGCATCTTCAGCGCAGGATCGGCCTTGAGTGGCGCGAGGTCCGCTGGACGTGGATAAGCGGTGATCTGGCATTCGCCCTTTTTCAGCTTCTGTGCACGAACCGAAGCGTCGGTGGTGATGGCGAAAATCAGGTTGTCGATCTTGACGTCTTCAGGCTTCCAGTAGTCCTTGTTCGCGGTGAAGCGGATGTTGGAGTCTTTCTGGTAGCTCTTGAACACGAACGGGCCAGTGCCGATCGGCTTCTGGTTGATGTCTTCGGCCTTGCCTTCCTTGAGCAACTGGGCGGCATATTCAGCGGACTGAATGGACGCGAAGCTCATCGCGAGGTTCTGGATGAAGGCGGCATCGACAGTGCCCAGCGTCATCTTCACGGTGTGCTCGTCGATCTTCTCGATCTTGGTGATGTTGGTGTCCATCGCCATGTCGGTGAAGTACGGGAACTCGGTCGGGTACGCCTTACGGAACGGATCGTCCTTGTTGATCATGCGATTGAACGTGAACAGCACGTCGTCGGCATTGAAGGTACGAGTCGGTTTGAAGTACGGCGTGGTGTGGAACTTGACGCCTTCACGCAGATGGAAGGTGTAGGTCAGGCCATCCGGGGTCACGTCCCAGCTGGTGGCCAGGCCAGGAATGACAGCGGTGCCGCCACGTTCGAACTGGCTCAAACGGTTGAAAACGGTCTCGGCCGAAGCGTCGAAGTCGGTACCGGTGGTGTATTGACCTGGGTCGAAACCAGCGGGGCTGCCTTCGGAGCAGAACACCAGATTCGATGCTGCATGAGCGAAGGGAGCGCTGGCGATCAAACCTGCGCCGAGAAGAAACGGAATGACCGCTTTTTTGAGCATGGTGGCCTCAGTTGTTGTCATTTTTTAATTGAGGGTACGGCCTTTTGGGCCGATCCCGAGGATACTTATGCAGGCGCCATACCCAAAGCAAGATGCTGGCGCCAACGAAGTGTCAAAGAGTGGCACGAACGTACAGGAATGTCGCAAAACTATAATTCCTGACGCTGTTGAACGTTTGCGTGTCGCATATCGATATTTTTGTTGCGCTTTTCTGGTGCATTGCGCCGTTGCGAATGCACCCGCTTGTATCATAAGTGTTACTTCGCTGTTGCTTTTCGCCGGTGCTACTTGGCGAGGCTCACCCCATAGAAGGGCGTGAGGCCAAACGGGCTCAGCTTGAAGTCCTGCACTTCCTTGCGCATCGGCTGGAACACCTTGGAATTGGCGATCGGCGTGATCGGCACGTCGTTCTTGAGGATGTTCTGCGCTTGCTGATACAGCTTGATCCTTTCGTCGCGATTGCTGGTCAGCTTGGCCTGGGTCACCAGCTTGTCGTAACCGGTATTGCACCACTTGGCGTAGTTACTGCCGTTGACCGCCGCGCAGCTGTAGAGCACGCCGAGCCAGTTGTCCGGATCGCCGTTGTCGCCTGTCCAGCCGTAGATCATCACGTCGTGCTCGCCGGCCTTGGCGCGCTTGATGTACTCGCCCCATTCGTAACTGACGATGTTGGCCTTGATGCCGATCTTCGCCCAGTCAGACTGAATCATCTGCGCCGACATGCGCGCGTTCGGGTTGGACGCGCGCTGTACGGTCATCGCCCATAGATTGATCTGCGTGCCTGGCGCAACGCCCGCTTCCTTGAGCAGTTGCTTGGCTTTCTCGGGATCGTGTGGCGCGTCCTTGATGGTCGGGTCGTAGCTCCACTGCGCCGGTGGCAAGGCGTTCTGCGCCAACTGCCCCGCGCCCTGGTAGACCGCTTTGATGATCGCCGGCTTGTCGATGGCCATGTCCAGCGCCTGGCGAACCTTCAGCTGATCCAGCGGCTTGTGCGTCACGTTGTACGCGAGGAAACCCAGGTTGAAGCCCGCCTGACTCAGCACCTTCAGATTCGGGTCCTTCTGCGCCTCTTCGATATCCTGCGGGCGAGGGTAGCCGCTGATCTGGCATTCGCCGGTCTTGAGCTTCTGCAGACGCGTGGCCGCATCGGTATTGATCGAGAAGATCAGGTTGTCGAGCTTGACGTCTTCCGGCTTCCAGTATTCCTTGTTGCCGACGTAGCGGATCTGGGCGTCTTTCTGATAACGCTTGAACACGAACGGCCCGGTGCCCACCGGCTTCTGATTGATGTCGCCGGCCTTGCCTTCTTTCAGCAACTGCGCGGCGTATTCGGCGGACTGAATGGACGCGAAGCTCATCGCCAGGTTCTGGATGAACGCGGCATCGATGTTGTTCAGATGAAAGCGGACCGTTTGCTCGTCGACTTTCTCGACCTGTTTGATCGTGGTGTTCATGCCCATGTCAGTGAAGTAGGGCGACTCGGACGGATAGGCCTTGCGAAATGGATCATCGGCGTTGAGCAGCCGGTTGAAGGTGAACAAGACGTCGTCGGCATTGAAGTCGCGGGTGGGTTTGAAATAGTCCGTGGTGTGGAATTTCACGCCGGGCCGCAGGTGAAAGGTGTAGGTCAAACCGTCGTCGGACACTTCCCATTTGGTTGCCAGCCCGGGTTCCACATCCGTGCCGCCGCGCTTGAACTGGGTCAGCCGGTTGAACACGGTTTCGGCTGACGCATCGAACTCGGTGCCGCTGGTGTATTGGCTGGGGTCGAAACCGGCGGGACTGGCCTCGGAGCAGTACACCAGCGTGCTGGCGGCCTGAACGGAGGGTGCGCTCAGCGCGATTGCCGCCGCCAGAAGCAGGGGCTTGAAGGTTTTCTCCATGTGAACCTCATAAAGTGTGGCATTCATGTAATGCCTGAGTCATCGGGCTGATGATAGACCGCAGAGCATGCCGTACCGTTTATCGGCTCGACAAGGCACGCGACGTTCTAACCTTATGACTGAGCGAGGTGCGAGTCGGCCATTGCCTTAGTGGGCAAGGGCAAGGGCAAGGGCAAGGGCAAGGGCAAGCCAGGCCAAGGCGTTCAGCGAGAAGCGCATGGCGTCGGCGTGAGGGGAAGGGAGGAACCGGCGGCAGCCAGAGCTGCCGCCGTTTGCATCAGGGAATCGCGACTTCGATCACGCCGTCCGCAGTGACGCTGACCTGGCTGGTGCCGGCTTCGACATCCGGTGTAGGCGCTGCGTCGCCGCGTGCCGCTTTCATCATCATGACTGGCGCACGCAGGTACGGCTGCGGATAACCCGACGTGTTCAGATTCAGGTTGACCAGTTTGTAGCCACTGCCACCCAGTGCGTCGGTGACCAGTTGCGCGCGGGCCTTGAAGGCGCTGACGGCGTCTTTGAGCAGGGTGTCTTCGCTGGCTTTGCGGGCCGGGTCGGAAATGGAGAAGTCCATGCCGCCCATTTTCATGTCACCGCCCAGCAGGTCGCCGGTCAATTTCGACAAGGCTGCGAAATCGGCGCTTTCCAACCGCAGTTCAGCGCGTTCACGCCAGCCGGTGATTTTCTGACCTTTGTCGTCATAGATCGGATAGCTGTTGCGGCTGCCTTGGCGAATGGTCACTTCCTTGACTTTACGTGCGTCGCCGAGCGCCTTGTTCAGGGTTTCGGTGATGCCGGCGGCCAGTTTGGCGGGATCGGAATTCTGAGATTCGGTGTAAAGCGTGACGGTCATCAGGTCGCGCTGGACCTCCTGATTGACTTCGGCACGCACGGAAACCTGGTTGTAATGGACCTCATCGGCCATGACCGGGGCGCTGGCCAGAGCGAGGGCGCCCAAGGTGAAAAGTGTGGCGGTGGGGCGAAGGCTGAGCATAAAAACTCCTTGTTTGGCGAGCCGTCCGTTGCGCATGCGACATGGCTTGTCGGACGGATGCCAATGAGACTGTAATCCCGGGATCTTGTTCCGGCCTGCCGCAGCAGGATGCCTGGCGACGGGCGCAAAGGCCATCAATCGGGATCGAGCGCTTTCGCTTTTCGGGCCTCCCGTTTCGCAGGCACAGGCCGCGTTTTCCCTGCCGCACGATTCCCGCTCTCCTACGCAAGCCGTTGATTTGACTGATTTGCGAATCTACGGTGCTGGCTGACAATCCACCTCGCGATTACCCGCTGACATGACAGCGCACGGAACGGCCCTCCACTTCAGGCAGAGGCCAGCGCATCTCTATTACTCAAGGAAGAATTCATCGTGGCTTATCAATACGCAACCGCTCCCCCGGAAGATCCGCTCAACGAGCATCTCCACAGCACATTCGCGCTGGACCTGTTGACCCAGGTCGCCGCAACCCGTTCAGCCGACGCCTTCGTGCGCATCGTGACCACCATTTTCGGCACCGATATTGGTCCGGACCCCTGCCTGCAGTTTCGCGAGGACTTGCTGGCCGGGCGGATTGCCAGCCCACCGATCATCGTCACCGCGGGCGGTCCAGTCGCCGACTATGACAACCGCGAGCGTGTCATCCGCATCGACCGCAAGGCGGTGAGCCTGGCCCTTGACGACGCACATGACACGACGTTGCTCGATATCCTGCTTCACGAGTCTGGCCATCACGTCGACAACATCCTGCGCCGTGACGTCCACCCACGCGCCGGCGGCAACCGACAATCAGCCCCTGATGCCCCAGGCGAGGAGGGCGTGCGCTTTTCGTTCTGGATGGCAGTGCTCGGGCAAACCTCTTCGCCGCGCGTAACGATCGCGCGCTATCGCTTGCGCCCCGGTCAAGAGATGTTCCACGTTCAGATGGACTGGGACATGGCGCGCATGCGCATCATCGAGAAATGCCGCGCCGACTACGACAGGCCCGATGCAGCGCACGTGCACCCTGACCGCGAAGCGTTCGAGGCAGGCGATGGCGACGGCGGCAAAATGACCCACCTGCAAATCGAAGAAGTACTCAAGCCATTCGGGTTTCGCGACGTCGAGCTCGAGGCCATTTACTTCGGCAACTGGCTGCGTGACTACTCACAATTGCTCGATCCGAAAATCGTTCGTGCGGCGAGCATGCCGAAGAACTTCCCCGACGTGCTGTCCCGCGATGCCCTGACCCGAATCGTCGACGTGCTGTCCATCAAGCGTTTCAACTGGTTGCGTCACAACAGTGCGCACCTGTTCACAGTGACCCCGGACAAGCTTGGTGTGTATCGCCCGAGCGAGCACATCGACAATCCCAAGACCATCGATACCCGTGCGCCGGATCCCACCACGCGCGACCCGGATTTCGAGCCGTTGGTCATGCCCGGGAGTCCCTTGCTGGAAGTGGATTACGACACATCGATGAAGCGATACATCGGGCGCTCTGTGAGCTTCATGCAGAGCGAGCTTCGAATCGCGATGACGGAAAAGAAAAACGCACAGGGTTTACGCGCTTTCGGGTCGGCGCTGCATGTCCTGGAGGATTTCTTCGCTCATTCCAATTTCGTCGAGCTCGGTCTGATCAAGGCAGGCCATGAAGCCGTGGTGCCATGGACTTCCCCGGCGGACTGCAAAGCCGGTTTGCCACTGGTAACCGGAATGTTCGGCGCGACCGATGTCCTTGCCAGCGTGGCCGGTCCTTTGGGAGAGGTACTGTTTTCTACTGAAGATGTCACCTACCAGCCACTGAAACCCGGAGAGCGCAGTCCTCGCGAGCAGATTCTGATGATCTTGCTCGAGGAGCATCACAACCCCCGGTATCTGGAGATATTCAAGGCTTATCTGGATACTCGTGACGAGTGGGTGGGTTTGCCCTTCGTCGAGTTTCTGCAGCGCTGCGCCCTCTATCTGCAAGGGCCTGCGGTCGTCGTGGGTAATGCCGTGGGCATCGTGATGACGGATATGCTCAAGCAATTCGGCGAGCGCGTTGATGATTGGCAAACCCGCTACGGACAGGATCCACATGACAATGGTTCTACGGATCCCACGCACTCACAGCTGGCGAAAGATCACACTGAACACCCGCTGCATCTGCTCGCAGGTTCTTTGGCATCACACGCTGTCGGGCAAGTGGCTGCGGCGATGGTGGCTTACTGGGAAGGGGACAGCAGCGCGGACCCGGTTCGAGTAGCAAGTGCGTATTTTTGCCATCCGCAAAACAGTCACTGGCAAGACGCAGAAATCGCGGCGTGGGCGACTGGCAATCCCGCTGACTTGCGCCGCAGCCAGTCCAAGACTGAGCTGTTCGAGATTTACAAGGCCATCTGCGGTGCCAGACGTGCCGCAGTCGATCAAATGGGAAAAGACGGCAAGGCATATCTCATGTTTCTGCGAGGCGAGTTACTGGACAAGAATTCGCCGCTGTGGATCATCAACTCGCTGACGCCGGCTGGCAAGCTGACCCGGGACGTGCTCAAGTACCTTAAGCTCATCTGAACCTGACCCGGCCCAAGCGACCATCCACCGCAGCACCCGGCATCCTGTCTCAGCCGTGTCGGTCGACACGTCGGCAGGATGCCTTTGAGGTCATGTGGCCGATCCTTTCGCACACTGGCGCCGCAGGCAGTTCAACAGCTGTGGCGCTTTGACGCACTTTGACGGAAACCTGCGCCGCATTGGTTATACTCGCTTCGATTCGCCTGGAGCGCTCATCAGGAGAGCTCATGCTCGCCCCTTTACAACTGCTTTCCGCAACCCGTCAGAACCTCTGGCGGCTCACATTCATCCGGATTCTGGTCCTGGGCGCTCAAGCCGGCTCGGTCGGCTTCGCCTACCTGTTCGATCTGTTGCATCTGCCGTGGCTGCAGCTGGATATCACGCTGGGGTGTTCGGCCATCGTCTGTCTGCTGACCGCGATAAGGCTGCGTACTTCCTGGCCGGTGACCGAGCTCGAATACGCCGTGCAGTTGGCCTTCGACCTGTTTATCCACAGCGCGCTGCTGTATTTCTCCGGCGGGTCGACCAACCCGTTCGTGTCTTATTACCTGGTGCCCTTGACCATCGCCGCCGTCACGCTGCCGTGGCGGTATTCGCTGATTCTTTCCGGTATCGCTCTGGCGCTTTACACCTTGATGCTGGCCAACTTCTATCCGGTCGAAGCCTTCGCCATCGCCCGCGAAAAAATGCAGATCTACGGCATGTGGCTGAGTTTCGCGCTGGCTGCCGGGGTGATTACCTTCTTCGCGGCGCGGATGGCGGAAGAATTGCGTCGTCAGGAGCAGATGCGTGCGCTGCGTCGCGAGGAAGGCGCCCGCGATCAGCAGTTGCTCGCCGTTGCCACTGAGGCCGCCGGCGCGGCTCATGAGCTGGGCACACCACTGGCGACCATGAGCGTGCTGCTCAAAGAGATGCAACAGGACCACAAGGATCCCGCGCTGCAGGAAGATCTTTCGGTGCTTCAGGATCAGGTCAAACTGTGCAAGGAGACGCTGCAACAACTGGTGCGCGCCGCCGAAGCCAACCGCCGTTTAAAGGTGCAGGAACAGACCGTCACGCACTGGCTGGATCAGGCACTCAATCGGTGGCACCTGATGCGCCCTGAAGCCAGTTATCGTTTCCAGCGGCTGGGGCAGGGCGAGGTACCGATGGTCGCGCCGCCGCCCGATCTGACTCAGGCGCTGCTGAACTTGCTGAACAATGCCGCCGACGCCTGCCCGGAAGGGCTGGAAGTGAACCTGGACTGGAACGCTTCGGAGATTCGCATCAGCATCCGCGATCATGGGGCCGGCGTGCCGCTGGCCGTCGCCGAACAGATTGGCAAACCGTTCTTTACCACCAAAGGCAAAGGCTTCGGTCTGGGCCTGTTTCTGAGCAAGGCCAGCGTGACTCGCGCAGGTGGCTCGGTGAAACTCTATCCTCACGAGGAAGGCGGCACGCTCACCGAGCTGCGTCTACCCCGGAACGCAACAGGAGATGAAGCATGACTGATGAAATCCAGGTCGAAGGCGAAGAACTGCCGCACCTGTTGCTGGTGGACGACGATGCCACCTTCACCCGCGTGATGGCGCGCGCCATGGCCCGCCGTGGCTTCCGGGTCAGTACCGCCAGCTCCGCCGAGGAAGGGCTGACCCTCGCGCAGCAGGACATTCCCGACTATGCGACTGTCGACCTGAAGATGGAGGGCGACTCCGGCCTGGTGTTGCTGCCCAAGCTGTTGGAACTGGACCCGGAAATGCGGGTCCTGATACTGACCGGTTATTCGAGCATCGCTACCGCTGTCGAAGCGATCAAGCGCGGCGCCTGCAACTACCTGTGCAAACCGGCCGATGCCGATGATGTGCTGGCGGCACTGCTCTCCGAGCATGCCGATCTGGATACCCTCGTGCCGGAAAACCCGATGTCGGTGGACCGCTTGCAGTGGGAACATATTCAGCGCGTGCTGACCGAGCACGAAGGCAACATCTCGGCTACCGCGCGGGCTCTGGGCATGCATCGGCGCACGCTTCAACGCAAGCTGCAGAAGCGACCGGTCCGTCGTTAAGCAAGGATCGCTTCATAAAGATTTCTTCATGGAAGACCGTCAGTGGCGTCTGGCACATTGGTGCCAACGCCATTCAATGCCTGCCGCCGAGCCTTCACCATGAATTTTGATATCGATGAATCCAGGGTCAACGACGCTGTGACCGGAAGCTTCTTTTCCAGGGTCTGGAAGTTGGTCACGCCCTACTGGCGCAGCGAAGAAAAGGGCATGGCCTGGGTCTTGCTGATTGCCGTCATCGCGCTGTCGTTGTTCAGCGTGTTCATCTCCGTGCTGGTCAACAGTTGGTACCGGGACTTCTACAACGCGCTGCAGAACAAGGATCTTGGAGCGTTCACTCACCTGATCCTGTACTTCTGCGGCATCGCTGCCATCGCCATTCTCGGCGCGGTCTATCGCCTGTATCTCACGCAGATGCTCACCATTCGCTGGCGTCGCTGGCTGACCGAAAAGCATTTCACCAAATGGCTTGCGCACAAGAATTACTACCGGCTGGAGCAGGGCGGGTACACCGATAACCCTGACCAGCGCCTGTCCGAAGACCTGAACAATTTCACGTCCGACACCCTCAGCCTGAGCCTTGGTCTGCTGCGGACCGTGGTCAGTCTGGTGTCGTTTTCGGTCATTCTGTGGGGCGTTTCCGGCAGCATCGAACTGTTCGGCATCACGATTCCCGGGTACATGTTCTGGGCCGCGCTTCTCTACGCCGCAGTCGGCAGCTGGCTGACGCATCTGATCGGCAAGCGACTCATCGTCCTGAGCAACCAGCAACAGCGCTACGAGGCCGACATGCGTTTCTCGCTGGTGCGGGTTCGCGAGAATGCCGAAAGCATCGCGCTGTCCGATGGCGAGGCCAACGAGAATCAGCGTCTGAGCGCGCGGTTCGGCATGGTCTGGAGCAACTTCTGGACCATCATGAAGGTGCAGAAGCGCCTGACGTTCTTCACTGCGGGCTATTCACAGATCGCCATCGTGTTCGCCTTCGTCGTGGCCGCGCCGCGCTACTTTGCCGGCAAGATCGAGCTGGGCGAGCTGATGCAGATCAACTCGGCGTTCGGCAACGTGCAAGAGAATTTCAGCTGGTTCATCGACGCGTACACGCAGCTGGCATCGTGGCGAGCGACCTGTGATCGTCTGCTCAGCTTCCGCCAGGCCATGGATGAAAACGAGGCGCGCGTGCCGGACATCAAGGTCAGCCATGAGAGCAATGGTCTGCATCTGGAAGGGCTGGCGCTGTCGCTGGTGGGCGGCCGGCAGTTGCTCGATAACGCCAACATCGACATTGCCGCTGGCGAGAAGGTCATGCTCAGCGGCCGCTCCGGCAGCGGCAAAAGTACCTTGCTGCGCGCCATGGGTGGGCTGTGGAACGAAGGTCACGGTGCAGTTCGGCTGCCGGCGAAACGCGCGTTTTTCCTGCCGCAGAAACCGTATCTGCCCATCGGCACGTTGCGCGAGGCCTTGAGTTATCCACAAGCGCCCGAAGTGTACCCGGCCGAGCGCTTTGCCCAGGTGCTGGAAACCTGCCGCCTGAACTATCTGGTTTCGCGCCTGGACGAGAGCAATCACTGGCAGCGCATGCTGTCTCCAGGCGAACAACAGCGGGTCGCGTTTGCGAGGGCCTTGCTGTTCGCGCCCGATTGGCTGTATCTGGACGAAGCGACATCGGCGATGGACGAGGAAGACGAGGCGGCGTTGTATCAGGCCTTGCTCGATGAGTTGCCCGGTCTGGCCTTACTGAGCATCGGGCATCGCAGCAGTCTGAAGCGTTTCCATCGTCGCCATTTGCGCATCGATGGCGGCCAGTTGCGTGAGCAGCCGCAGACTGAAAGCGTGGTTTGAGGTCGCTGACGCCAAAGTGCCGCAAAAACCAACGAACTCGCCGGGTTTGTTATGTGATCGTACAACCCGGTGAGCTATGATGAATCTTTCACCGATTTAGAGATGCATGTTGGATATGGAAAATCAGAGTGCTCCGCCTCGCGCCCGCAGAAAGCACCGCAGCCTCGCGCAAGAGTTGGTAACCGAACTCTCCGAGCGCATTCGCAACGGCGAACTCAAGCGCGGCGACAAGCTGCCTACCGAGTCTGCGATCATGGAAGAGCAGGGCGTCAGTCGCACCGTCGTGCGTGAAGCGATTTCACGTTTGCAGGCCTCCGGTCTGGTGGAGACACGCCACGGCATCGGCACTTTCGTTCTCGATACGCCGAGCCCCAGCGGTTTCCGCATCGATCCGGCCACTATCGTGACACTGCGCGACGTGCTGGCGATTCTTGAGCTGCGCATCAGCCTCGAAGTCGAATCCGCCGGCCTTGCAGCCCAGCGTCGTTCGGACGAACAACTGGCCGACATGCGCGCAGCCCTCGATGCGCTCAATGAAAGCGCGGCGCATGCCAGCGATGCCGTGGGGGCGGATTTCCAGTTCCATATGGCGATTGCGCTCTCCACCGGCAACCGTTATTTCACCGACATCATGAATCACCTCGGCACCAGCATCATTCCGCGCACGCGCCTGAATTCTGCGCGCCTGGCCCATGACGATCACCAGCACTACATGAATCGCCTGAGCCGCGAGCACGAAGAAATCTACGATGCCATCGCCCGCCAGGACTCCGACGCCGCCCGCGCCGCCATGCGCCTTCACCTGACCAACAGCCGCGAACGCCTGCGTCATGCTCATGAAGAGGCAGAATCGCAGCGCGCTTGAGGTCGTATGACCTGATGTTCTGCGTCCGCCATGCAAATCGTCGTGCTCTTACGCTGTCTGTAGGAGCGCGCTTGCCCGCGATCAGCCGCGCAGCGGCAGTGAATAGGCGCCGCGTCGTTCCAGACAGATCGGGTTATCAAGGTTGCTACCGCTGAGCGGCAGGTCGCGGGGAGGGGCGCGCCCTCGGTCTGAAACGATCGTGAGATCACGGCGTGCGCCAAGATCACCATTCATCTCCTCGCCAATTAAATTATCGAGCCCCTATTGAGAGATGTCATTCCTAGTTGTACGATGACTTACGACATCAGCGCAGGACTGGTGATCCATTCATACAATTAGCTTCTCAGGGTGTTCGAATAATGAATCCACAAGAACTGAAGTCCATCCTTTCCCACGGTCTGCTGTCCTTCCCGGTTACCGATTTCAATGCTCAGGGCGATTTCCATCGCGCTGGCTATATCAAACGTCTTGAGTGGCTGGCCCCGTACGGCGCTTCCGCACTCTTCGCTGCGGGCGGTACAGGCGAATTCTTCTCCCTGACCAGCGGCGAATATTCCGAAATCATCAAGACTGCCGTCGACACCTGCGAAAAGTCCGTGCCGATTCTGGCGGGCGTGGGTGGTCCTACCCGTCAAGCCATCGAGATGGCTCAAGAAGCTGAGCGTCTGGGCGCCAAAGGCCTGCTGCTGCTGCCTCACTACCTGACCGAAGCCAGCCAGGACGGCGTTGCCGCTCACGTTGAAGCGGTCTGCAAATCGGTCAAGATCGGTGTTGTCGTCTACAACCGTAACGTCTGCCGCCTGACCCCTGCGCTGCTGGAGCAACTGGCCGAGCGCTGCCCTAACCTGATCGGCTACAAAGACGGCCTGGGCGATATCGAGCTGATGGTTTCGATCCGTCGCCGCATGGGCGATCGTTTCTCCTACCTCGGCGGTCTGCCTACCGCTGAAGTTTACGCAGCTGCCTACAAGGCGCTGGGCGTGCCGGTTTACTCATCGGCCGTGTTCAACTTCGTACCGAAGCTGGCGATGGACTTCTACCACGCTATCGCCAAGGACGATCACGCCACTGTTGGCAAGCTGATCGACGACTTCTTCCTGCCGTACCTGGACATCCGTAACCGCAAAGCCGGCTACGCGGTGAGCATCGTCAAAGCGGGCGCGAAAATCGCCGGTTACGACGCAGGTCCAGTCCGCGCTCCGCTGACTGACCTGACCAAAGAAGAGTTCGAAATGCTCGCTGCACTGATGGACAAGCAAGGCCAGCAGTAAGCGCTGACCCTTCGCAAAACCGCTGAGCGATCAGCGGTTTTTTGCCATCGGGGCCTTGTTTTCCCACGTACCGAATCTTTCGAGCAGTTCGCGCAGGCAAGGCCGCTTGTGCGTGAGTTTTACCCCAGGCGTCACCGTGACACATGCTTCAATCGCATCTGGATTTAGGGGCAGAGGCGAGCAGCACACACATAAAAGATCGTTTAACCCGCGCAAAAAAATAATTAGTGGGAGTTTCGAACATGCAAAAATCCAAGCCGACGCACGTCCGCTATTTGATTCTGCTCATGCTTTTTCTGGTGACCACAATCAACTACGCCGACCGTGCCACCATCGCCATCGCTGGCTCCAGTCTGCAGAAAAGCCTCGGCATCGACGCCGTCACCCTCGGTTACATCTTCTCCGCTTTTGGTTGGGCCTACGTCGCCGGTCAGATCCCTGGCGGCTGGTTGCTTGACCGTTTCGGTTCCAAAAAAGTTTACGCACTGAGCATCTTCACCTGGTCGCTGTTCACCGTGCTGCAAGGCTATGTCGGTGAATTCGGTCTTTCTACCGCCATCGTCGCGCTGTTCATGCTGCGCTTTCTGGTGGGGCTGGCCGAGGCGCCGTCCTTTCCGGGCAACGCCCGCATCGTCGCTGCGTGGTTCCCGACTTCCGAGCGCGGCACGGCTTCGGCGATTTTCAACTCGGCGCAGTACTTCGCGACCGTGCTGTTCGCGCCGATCATGGGCTGGATCGTGTTCACCTTTGGCTGGCAGCACGTGTTCATCGTCATGGGCGGCATCGGCATCCTGTTCTCGCTGATCTGGCTGAAAGTCATTCACAGCCCGCGCGCTCACCCGATGATCAACAAGGAAGAGCTTGACCACATCGCCAGCAACGGCGGCATGGTCGACATGGATAACGATCAGGGCAAAGGCAAAAGCGGTGGCCCGAAATGGGACTACGTGAAGCAACTGCTGACCAACCGCATGATGCTTGGCATCTACCTGGCCCAATACTGCATTAACGGCATCACCTACTTCTTCCTGACCTGGTTCCCGGTGTACCTGGTTCAGGAACGCGGCATGACCATCCTCAAGGCCGGTTTCATTGCCTCGTTGCCTGCGATCTGCGGCTTCATCGGTGGTGTACTCGGCGGGATCATTTCCGACTACCTGTTGCGTCGCGGCAAATCGCTGACGTTTGCCCGCAAGGCGCCGATCATTGGCGGCCTGCTGCTCTCGACTTCCATCGTGACCTGCAACTACGTGGATATCGAATGGGTCGTGGTCGGCTTCATGGCACTGGCCTTCTTCGGTAAAGGCGTGGGCGCACTGGGTTGGGCGGTCATGTCCGACGCATCGCCGAAACAAATCGCAGGTCTTAGCGGCGGTCTGTTCAACATGTTCGGTAACATCGCATCGATCACCACCCCGATCGTCATCGGCTACATCATCAGCTCCACCGGCTCGTTCAAATGGGCGCTGGTGTTCGTCGGCGCCAACGCGCTGGTGGCGGTGATCAGCTACGTGTTCATCGTGGGCGAAATCAAACGTGTGGAATTGAAAGACACCCCAGCGCAGGGTGGATTGCGAGCCAGCGAAATAGGCGAAGTTTCCCAAGCCAAAAGCTGAGCTGAAGCGAAAAACTGAGGAAAACCGTGATGAACTTGATTCAACATGCCGACTCGCCACGTTACATCCGCTTGCATGAGCGCGATAACGTTGTCGTCGTGGTCAATGACCAGGGCGTTCCGGCGGGGACAGAATTCGACAATGGTCTGGTGACCATCGATAACGTGCCGCAGAGCCACAAGGTCAACACTGTGGACATTCCTGAGGGCGGTCCGGTGATTCGTTACGGGCAGACCATCGGGTATGCCCTGCAGCCAATTCCGCGCGGCAGTTGGGTCAAGGAAGATCAGTTGCGCATGCCGAGCGCGCCGCCGCTGGACAGCTTGCCGTTGTCCACCGAAGTGCCGGGCAAGGGCGAGCCGCTGGAAGGCTTCACGTTCGAAGGTTATCGCAACGCCGACGGCACCGTCGGCACGCGCAATATCCTGGGCATCACCACGACGGTGCAGTGCGTCACCGGCGTGCTGGACTTCGCCGTCAAGCGTATCCGCGAGGAGCTGCTGCCCAAGTACCCGAACGTCGATGACGTGGTGGCAATCACTCACACTTACGGGTGTGGCGTGGCGATCACGGCCAAGGACGCGTACATCCCGATCCGCACCGTACGCAACCTGGCGCGCAACCCGAACCTGGGTGGCGAGGCGCTGGTCATCGGTCTCGGCTGCGAGAAATTGCAGGCCGATCAGGTGATGCATCAGAACGACCCCTCGGTCGATCTGAGCGAGGAATGGATGTACCGCCTGCAGGATTCCAAGCACGGCTTCAATGAAATGATCGAGCAGATCATGGAACTGGCCGAAACCCGTTTGAAAAAGCTCGATCAACGTCGTCGCGAAACCGTGCCGGCGTCCGAGCTGATTCTGGGCATGCAGTGTGGCGGCAGTGATGCATTTTCCGGCATCACCGCCAACCCGGCCTTGGGCTACGCCTCCGATCTGCTGCTGCGCGCTGGTGCGACCGTGATGTTTTCGGAAGTGACCGAAGTGCGTGACGCGATCTACCTGCTGACCTCCCGCGCCGAGACCACGCAAGTGGCCGAAGAACTGGTGCGCGAAATGGACTGGTACGACCGTTACCTGGCCAAGGGCGAAGCGGACCGCAGCGCCAACACCACGCCGGGCAACAAGAAAGGCGGGTTGTCGAACATTGTCGAGAAGTCCCTGGGATCGATCGTCAAATCCGGCAACAGCGCGATCAACGGGGTGCTTGGCCCTGGCGAGCGGGTCAATCGCAAAGGCCTGATCTTCTGTGCCACACCGGCCAGCGATTTTGTCTGCGGCACGCTGCAGCTGGCAGCCGGCATGAACCTGCATGTGTTCACGACCGGCCGCGGTACGCCGTACGGCCTGGCTATGTCACCGGTGGTCAAGGTTTCGACCCGGACCGAACTGGCCCATCGCTGGCCCGACCTGATCGACATCGATGCCGGGCGCATTGCCACCGGTCGCGCCAGCATCGAGGATCTGGGCTGGGAGCTGTTCCATTTCTATCTCGACGTCGCCAGCGGCAAGAAGAAGACCTGGACAGAGCACTATCGTCTGCACAACGACATCACCCTGTTCAACCCGGCTCCGATTACCTGATTTACCCTCTCAGCGAACAAGCCGCGCAACCTGTAGGAGCGCGGCTTGTCCCGCGAACGGCACGATGTCGTTGTGACCCCGGCAGAGTGGACGTGCCGGATAAGTTGGATGGTCAGCGACTGCCCTGCAGCCAATCGCGAGACAAGTCACGCTCGTGCAAATACTCCTGCAATATCTTCCATCTGCCGGCTGTCAGGCCTTAATGCCGCCCATGCTCCTTATGGTGTGGATGCTCTGCGCAGAACCGCGCCAGGGTCAGCACGCTTCGGGTGATCGGCATCGGTATGTTCACCTTCTCGGCCAGTTCAAGAACCGCGTCTCCAATCGCCGCCAGCTCAAGCGGCAGTCCTTTGTCGAAGTCCTGCAGCATCGAGGTGCGAACAGCGCCCATGCTGGCGCCGAACTGCATGAATGTCGTCGGCTCCATGCTCAGCTTCGCCTCGTAAGCCGCCGCGACTTGCATCGCTTCATTGAACGTCGCCAGCGCCAGTTCGCGCATCTGCGCATGACCGTAAATCTGCTCAAGCGTCGCGCCCGTGACCACTGACACCGGGTTCGATGTCAGGTTGGCGATGATCTTGGTCCACAGCTGATCGCGTATCCGGTCAGTCCCCTGCGCCTCGATTCCGGCACTTTCGATCAGCGCTCGCAGGCCTTCCAGGCGCGGCGTCAGCTGATTGTCCAGTTCGCCGAGAATGATGCGATACGGGTTATGGGTCTTCACCACGGCAGGCGCCGAACTCTGCGCGGTGATGAACACCACGCAACCAATCAGCCTGGAGAAATCGAGCGTGTCAGTAAGGCTGCCGTCCGGATCCACGGCGTGCACCCGATTGCCTTCGAAGCGGCCGCCCTCGCCATGGAAATACCACCACGGAACCCCGTTGATGACCGGTACCACCAGCGTCTCGGGGCCGATCAGCGGAGCAATGTTGGGCAGCAGTCCGCTCAGCGACGGCGCCTTGGTGCACAGAAACAGCACGTCCTGCTCGCCAAGCTCGGCAGCGCTGTCGCTGGCATTGACCTTCACGTGATGGCGACCCTGCAGGTCTTGCAGATGAATGCCATTGCGCTGCAGCGCCGCGAGTGTGCGACCGCGGGCGAACACATTGACCGGGCGCCCGGTCAGCGCGATGCGCGCGGCCAGCGTGCAACCGATGGCACCCGCGCCGGCAATGCAAATGCGCGTTGAGGGAAAACCCATGATGACTCCCGTGATGCGGAAACGGTGTTGGACGAGGCGAGCAATATCGCCTGAATCGACTTGTAATGCCGAGGATTCTACGGCAGCCACGCGTCCGCTGGTCACTTGTCACGAACTTCGTCCGCGCGCGGCTGATCCCTATTTCATGTCCCTCAGAAGCCGTAACTCTGGGTGGTTTGCTTGCCAGACAAGGAGAAGTTCATGCGTGCACTGACTTACCACGGCGCTCACGATGTGCGTGTCGAGACCGTTGCAGACCCTATCATTCAGGAACCCGATGACGTGTTGCTGAAGGTGACGGCCACGGCTATCTGCGGCTCTGACCTGCACTTGTTCCGGGGCAAGATACCGGCGACGGAGCAGGGCGATATCTTCGGTCATGAGTTCATGGGGATCGTGGAAGAAGTGGGGCCACAGGTCACCGCCGTCAAACCGGGTGACAGGGTAGTGATTCCCTTCGTGATTGCCTGTGGCAGTTGCTTCTTTTGCCAGATGGATGCGTTCGCCGCCTGCGAAACCACCAACACGGGGCGCGGTGCGATCCTCAACAAAAAGTCCATTCCACCGGGTGCGGCGTTGTTCGGCTTCAGCCATTTGTATGGTGGCGTGCCGGGCGGCCAGGCCGAGTACGTGCGCGTGCCCAAAGGCAACGTCGGGCCGTTCAAAGTGCCGGGCACATTGGCGGACGAGAAGGTGCTGTTCCTGAGCGACATTCTGCCCACTGCCTGGCAGGCCGTACTGAATGCAGGCGTGAAAGCGGGCTCCAGCGTTGCCATCTACGGGGCAGGTCCGGTGGGACTACTCAGCGCAGCCTGTGCGAAAATGCTCGGCGCCGAGAAGATCTTCATGGTCGATCATCACCCGTACCGGTTGGCGTATGCGCAATTCACGTATGGCGTGATCCCGATCAATTTCGATGAAGACGATGACCCGGCCGATACCATCATTCGCCAGACGCCCGGCATGCGCGGGGTGGACGGTGTCATCGACGCAGTGGGTTTCGAGGCCAAAGGCAGCACGACGGAAACCATTCTTGCCACGCTCAAGCTCGAAGGCAGCAGCGGCAAGGCGTTGCGTCAATGCATCGCAGCCGTGCGGCGCGGCGGCACAGTCAGCGTGCCTGGTGTCTATGCCGGGTTCATCCACGGCTTCATGTTTGGCGACGCGTTCGACAAGGGGCTGACCTTCAAAATGGGTCAGACCCATGTGCATCGTTATCTGCCTGAGCTCCTTGAGCACATCGAAGAGGGCAGGCTGGCGCCCGAAGCGATCATCACGCACCGGATGTCGCTGGAAGAGGCGGCCGAAGGGTACGCCATCTTCGACAAGCGCGAGGAGGACTGCCGCAAGGTCATTCTTACCCCAGGCTTTGACAGCCGGGTGGATCCTTCCGTCAATGATGCACACCTGTAAGGCGCTCTGAGGCTGAATGCTTCTCTGAATTCGGCCAGCTGCATCAACCTGCGGGCGTTACCACTTCCGCAGGTTGGCTGCATCACCAGCATCAGGAATACGATGCGGCGTGGTGCGGATAATCCACCAGACGCGAGCCGATGACCATTTCACTGATCCAGTCGGTCAACAGCGTCGTGTAGGCGTGCTGGCTGGTGTCACTGCTCAGGCCGTGATCAGCGCCATCGAGCAGCCGGTAGGTCAGCGAATGCGCCAGATCAAAGGCCGTTCGGTAGCTCATCAGCGTCGCATGGGGGACATAGTCGTCCTGTTCGGATTCGACCAGCAACACATCACCCTTGAAGTCCTTGCATGCAGCCAGCGCCCGGTTATCCGCCGCAGTCACCGCCGAGCGTCGGTAATGAGCCAGCTTGTCGCGGTCCAGCGCTTGTTTGGGCATGTCCCAATCGGCATCCCAGTACAACGCCGGCACGCGCAGGGCCAGCCAGCGCACCGGGCGCATGCCGCTGAGAATGGTCGCCAGATAACCTCCGTAACTGCTGCCGATCACGGCGATGGCGTTGTTGTCGACCGCAGGATGGCTCGCGAGTCTGTCATACGCCGCCAGCAAGTCTTCCATGCTGTGCTCACGGGAAACCGACGCACGCATTTCATGGGTGCGTTCGTGTCCACGCAGATCGAAGGTCAGGCACACGCAACCCAGACCGGTGATGTTCTTGGCTCGCGCCAGATCGCGCTGCTGGCTGCCGCCCCATCCATGGACGAAAAGAATGCCGGGCATCTTGGCGCCCGGCGTGAGGATCGTGCCGGAGATGTGGTCGTCGCTGACGCGAATGTCGATGGTTTCACTGCGTACGGTCATAAGGCTGGACCTGTGTGAATTTGCTGATAAGGCCGACATCCGGATCGTCGCCCTCGTAAAGAACATGAGCATCGGCGGGCAGCGTGGCTTGCCCGTAGACTTCATGGCTGGAGGCTGAAATACGCTGCAATTGCGGGTCTGCCGCAAAGGCGACCAGTGCCTCGACCTCCGCTGGACTCGCGCCGCCGATCCGCCACGATTGCTCCAGCACGCCGGAACAGACCTGGCCCCGCGCGTTGGTGCCATGGGCGATGTCATAGTTGCGGCGTGAGGCCAGGAAGTCAGGAAAACAATCCAGCGCCGCGCGCTCGTAACACATCGCCTGCGTCACCGAGCGACGCACGTCCGGATCGAGGTCGAGTTTGAGCAACGCGTCATAGTCGCCACGCACCAGCCACAGTTGCGAGCCGCCATAGACGGTTTCGCCCGCGTTGTCTTCGGTCAGGCTCTGAGTGCCGTGGTAGCTGACGGTCATGCCGGCGACCTGAACCTGTCCGACGCTGTAAGTGATGACGCCGGTCAGGTCCTCCTCCAGCACCAGGCCCCATTCTTCCACTTCGCGCATGTCCTGCTGGGCGAGGGCGGCGTCCAGTTCCGCTTCGGACGTCACGACCAGCTGGCCGCGTCCTGCCGTCGCCAGCACTGGCTTGACGCGCACGGGACCGTCCTTGAGCAGCAGGCGGCCTGCGCGCCTGGCATCGGCCTCATTGAACACGCTGAAACCGGCCAGTACGGCGTCCGCGGCGTCTTCGAAGAAACGATCAGACCAGCCTTCGGGCCGCGAAGTCGCGTCAGTGATCAAAGGATGGGAAATGGCTTTAGTTGCCATGAACGGGTAATCGATCAATCCACCGAAGAAATCGTCGACCGTGCGAATGTTCAGCGCTTCGCCTTGCCGTTTGCCGATCAGCGTGTCGGAAGGGATGTAATAGAGCGCGTGATCCTTGTGCAGGGCTGGGTCGTAAGCGCCTGCGAACGTTGCGCCCAACAGCCTGGCGATACGGTCGCCAAGGGCTTGTTGAACAACGGTTTCGTGGGTGGCGAGTTTTTTGTGGGTGGCCAGCAGAACAACTTCAGACTTAACAGTGCTGCGTGATCCGCTCATGGGCGAACTCCCTGTTGGCGCGCGTGTGGCGACGATGCAACCGAGACAATGCAACGGAGTATTGAGTCCAGCTTGCCGCCGATCTCGATGTGATCGAGCCGCATCAAGCCAGACGCGTCTGCAGATTCACCGGCAGCGTCAAGCCGCTTTGCGGATCGCGCTGATGAGTTCCTGCTTGGTCATCGTCGAACGACCTGAGATGTTCAGGCCACGGGCCCGCTGCATCAGATCGACCTTGGTCTGCGCGTCCAGCGACCGTCCGCCGGTGTTGCGCGGGGCGCCTTGCTTGGCGGCAATCGCGCGTTTGGCCGAGTCCTTACGGTCGTGGGTTTTCGCGCTGGCGGACTTTTTCGTCCCGGAGCCGCCTTTCTTTTCGCCGCCGCCGGATTGTTTGTTCACAGTGGCCCAGGCGCGAGCTTCGGCTTCACCTTTCGACACGCCTTTGGATTCGTAGCTGTCTTCGATGTGCGCGGCTTTACGCTTCTGTTCGGTGGTGTACTTGTCTTTATTTTGTGTGGGCATTTTCAGTCTCCCATTTCATTTCGATGCGGCGCGCGTGCTGCGCCGCTCATGACGTATGAAGAGCATCAGGCCACGTAGTTCCTCGGCGCTGATCAATGGTCAGAGGTCTCGCCAGCCATTTGCCGCGCCGCATCGGCTTCACATTCAGGGAACGGTTTGGTGTGATCCGCTTCTTCGCGGTCGCCCATTGCCTTGTACTTCTTGCGCAGTTCGTGCAGCTCTTTCTGGTCGAGATTGTCCAGGCTCAGTACGGCGTTCTGTGCGTCTTTGGTGACGCGCAGCAGCTCATCGATCTTGATGTGCAGTTGATCGGTGTCGCGGTTTTGAGTGTTCTGAATGAGGAACACCATCAGGAAAGTGATGATGGTCGTGGAAGTGTTGATGATCAGCTGCCAGGTGTCGTTGTAATGGAACAGCGGCCCGGTCGCCGCCCACACGCAGATCAGAAACACAGCGACGAGAAAGGTCCGAGGGCTGCCGGTCCATTTCGACAATGCCTGTGCGAACTTGGAAAATGTCATTACCGGTGTCCTTAACTTTGGAAAGAGATATCCAAATGACCACAGTAGGTTGTTGAAATTTCTTCTTACAAAATTAAATCGGGCAAGCGGCGCGTCAGGTCCAGCCGAAGACATCCCTGGCGTTCTCGGTGCTGACCTGTGCCAGTTGCAGTGGCGTCACGTTAAGCCATTCGGACAGCGCCACGCAGATGTCGGGCAAATGCTCGGGACTGTTGCGCTGGCCGGGGTACATGGCAGGCGCCATGTCGGGAGAATCGGTTTCAAGCACCACGCTGCTCAAGGGCAGCTCGGCGATGACGCGGTGCATGCGCAGGGCTTGCGGCCAGGTCGCGGCGCCGCCAAGCCCGAGCCGGAAGCCCAGCTTGATGTATTCCTTCGCTTCCTCCCGACTGCCCGCAAACGCATGGACGATGCCATTGCGTCTGAGCCTGAAGCGCTTGAGGGCGGCAATCGTGTCGGCGTGACTGCGACGTACGTGCAGCAGCACCGGCAGGTCGAAGTCGGCGGCCATTTGTAACTGGGCGTCGAACAGGCGCTGTTGCTGCTGGCGATCCAGCGATTCGACGTAGTAATCCAGACCGATCTCGCCCACGGCGCACAGTTTGGGATGCCCGGCCAAATGCGCCAGCCTGTCGCGCAGGTCTTGAAGATGCTCCGGGCGATGCTCGTCCAGGTAAATCGGGTGCAAGCCCAGCGCCGCGTAAACCGCTGGCTCGCGCAACGCCAGATCCCACACCCGTTGCAGATTGCGCTGATAGACGCCAAGCACCACGAGACGCTCCACGCCCAATCGCCGGCAGTGGTCGAGCACGCGGGCCCGATCGTCGTCGAAGTCGTCGAAATCCAGGTGCGTGTGGGTGTCGATCAGCTTCACGCTCAGGCCTCGTGAATGCGCTGCTTGAAGGTCCGCACGATGGCGTGCACGCCAGGTTCGTATTGATCCTGCTCGACCGCCGACAGCGCCAGGGCGAGCGCCTTTTCTGCGATCAGATGATGCTGCTGGGCCATGGCGTTGACCGGGAGCGGCAGGAAATCGAGCAACTGCGTGTCACCGAACGTCCCCAGATGCAGTTGATCGGGATTGAGCCGACGCTGATGCAGCAGATCGAAGACGCCCTGCAACAGAACGTAAGACGTAGTGATCAGCGCATCGGGAAAGTACCCGAGCCGGTCCAGCATATCGCTGGCCAGTTGCAGGCCGCATGCGCGACTGAAGGCCTCGCCGTGTTCGATGATGACTGAGCCGGTGAAGCCTTCCAGCGCGTCCTCGAAACCTCCGGCCCGCGCCTGACTGACGCTCAGTTCCGGCCGTGCGCCGATCAGGGCAATGTGCTGTGGCCGGGTTTCCAGCAGGCTGCGGGTCAGTTGCTGGCTGGCGTCGTGGTCGTCGCTGACCACCGAGCAGAAGTGCGCCGGGTCCATTTCCCGGTCGATGGCGATGACCGGGGTGCCTTGCTGTTGCAGCGCCCGGTAGCTGTCGTCGCTGGCGGGCAGACAACTGGCGACGAATAATGCATCGCAGCGCCGGGCACGAAACAGCTGCAACAACTGCAATTCGCTGATGGGATCATCGTCGGAACTGGCGATGAGCAACTGGTAGCCGCGAGCGCGAGCGCCTTGCTCCAGTTGCTTGGCGATGCGCGCGTAGCTGGGGTTTTCCAGATCGGGCAGGATGAACCCCAGAGTGCGTGTATGGCGACTGCGAAGGCCCGCCGCCTGCGGGTTGGGGCGGAAGCCATGCGCCTCGACCACCGCTCGCACACGCTCGACCGTTGCATTGCTGATGCGCTGCTGTTCGGCCTTGCCGTTGATCACGTAGCTGGCCGTGGTCACGGAGACACCCGCCAGACGCGCAATATCACTGAGTTTCAAGCCGAACATTCCTTTTGTCGTTGGCAGGTGCCGAGATTTTTCACCCATTCGTGGGCATCATTACAGCAGACCGTCGTCAGGATTGAAGCTACAGGGTTTTTGAGGATTCTTCCTACATCATTCGACCAGCTGAGCTTCAAACGGCCGAGATTATCGAGTAACGTGCGCGGCGAATCAGATTAAACGATTCAGCATGCGTGTTTATTGCTGAAAACAGGTAAAACTTCGGTGTCCGTACCGATGTCGATTGAAGCGCCCGGTCACGATGCCCGGTCTACAACAAGAATCACGCGCACCGTGCGCGGCACAGGAGAACGGCATGCTCGAACTCACCGTTGAGCAAATTTCCATGGATCAGTCGGCAGCGGACAAGCCCGCCGCGCTGCAGCTGCTGGCCGATCGACTGGTCGCAGACGGACTGGTCGCCGAAGGCTATCTGCAGGGCCTGCAAGCGCGCGAGCAGCAGGGTTCGACCTTCCTCGGTCAAGGCATCGCGATCCCCCACGGCACGCCACAGACCCGCGATCAGGTGTTCGCCACCGGCGTGCGTCTGATGCAGTTTCCCCAGGGTGTGGACTGGGGCGAGGGGCAAACCGTTTATCTGGCCATCGGCATCGCGGCGAAATCCGACGAACATCTGCGCTTGCTGCAATTACTGACCCGAGCTCTGGGCGAGACCGACCTGGGCGAAGCCCTGCGCCAGGCGAAAACGCCTGAAGCGTTGCTCGGCCTGCTGCAAGGTGCCCCGCAGGAACTGGCGCTGGATGCGCAGATGATCAGCCTCGGCGCCTCGGTGGACGATTTCGAAGAGCTGGTGTGGCGCGGCGCCAGGTTGTTGCGCCGCGCGGAGTGCGTCAACAACGGTTTCGCTGCCGTCTTGCAGCAAGTCGAGCCGTTGCCCCTGGGCGAGGGATTGTGGTGGCTGCACAGTGAGCAGATGGTCAACAAACCGGGCCTGGCGTTCGTCACGCCGGACAAGCCGATGCGTCATCTGGGCCAGCCACTCACCGGACTGTTTTGCCTTGCCAGCCTGGGCGAATCCCATCAGGCGTTGCTCGAGCGCCTCTGTGCATTATTGATTGAAGGTCGGGGTCATGAACTGGGCCAGGCCACCAGCAGCCGTGCCGTGCTCCAGGCGCTGGGTGGCGACGTTCCGCCAGACTGGCCGAGCGAGCGGGTGATGCTGGCCAACGCCCACGGCCTGCATGCCCGCCCGGCGAAGATCCTTGCGCAACTGGCCAAAGGGTTCGAAGGCGACATTCGCGTGCGCGTGGTGGACGCCGGCGAGAACCCGGTGTCGGCCAAAAGCCTGAGCAAATTGCTGAGCCTGGGCGTGCGCCGTGGGCAGCTGCTTGAGTTCATCGTCGAACCGACGATCGCCACCGATGCCTTGCCTGCACTGGTCGGCGCGGTTCTCGAAGGGCTAGGCGAAGAGGTCGAGCCTTTCGCGACCCACAGCGCGCCGACGCCGATGTCCGCGGTCATCGAGAAATCACCAGCCGCGCCCGCCGCTGGCGCGCAGATCCAGGCTGTCGCCGCCGCGCCGGGCATTGCCGTGGGACCCGCCCATGTGCACGTGCTGCCGGTGTTCGAGTACCCGCTGCAAGGCGAATCCTACAGCGTCGAGCGCGAACGGCTACACACAGCGCTGGCTCAGGTGCGTGCTGACATCGAACAGCTCATTGAGCGGAGCACCGCGAAAGCCATTCGGGAAATTTTCGTCACGCACCAGGAAATGCTCGCCGACCCGGAACTGGTGGACGCCGTTTCTCTGCGGATGAAGGAAGGCGAGAGCGCGGCGGCGGCGTGGATGAGCGTCATTGACGACGCTGCTCGGCAACAGGAACAACTCAAAGATGTACTGCTGGCCGAGCGAGCTGCCGACCTGCGTGACGTCGGACGTCGGGTACTGGCGCAGCTCTGCGGCGTCGACGACCTGGTCGAACCCAATGAGCCGTACATCCTGGTCATGGATGAAGTCGGGCCTTCCGATGTGGCGCGGCTTGATCCGGTGCGGGTGGCCGGCATTCTCACCGCGCGAGGTGGCGCCACGGCCCACAGCGCCATCGTGGCGCGGGCGCTGGGTATTCCGGCGCTGGTAGGCGCGGGCGATGCGGTGCTGCTGATCAAGTCCGGTACGACGCTGTTGATCGATGGCCAGCGTGGCCGTCTAGACGTCGCCCCGGATGAGCCGACGCTGCAGCGCGCTTTGCTCGACCGCGACACCCGCGATCAGCGGCTCAAGGCTGCGGCCGCATTGCGCATGGAGCCGGCGATTACCCGGGACGGTCACGCCGTGGAAGTCTTCGCCAATATCGGCGACAACGCAGGCACGCCGGCGGCAGTGGAGCAGGGCGCCGAAGGCATCGGCCTGTTGCGCACCGAATTGCTGTTCATGGCGCACAGCAGCGCGCCCGATGAGGCGACGCAAGAGGCCGAGTACCGGCGTGTGCTCGACGACCTGCAAGGGCGACCGCTGGTGGTGCGCACGCTGGATGTCGGTGGCGACAAGCCGCTGCCGTACTGGCCGATCGACAAGGAAGAGAATCCGTTTCTCGGCGTGCGCGGCATACGCCTGACCCTGCAACGGCCGGACATCATGGAAAGCCAACTGCGGGCGTTGCTGCGCGCTGCCGATAACCGGCCGCTGCGGATCATGTTTCCAATGGTCGGCACGGTCGAGGAGTGGCGCCAGGCCCGGGACATGACCGAGCGGCTGCGTGCGCAGATCCCGGTCAGCGATTTGCAACTGGGGATCATGATCGAGGTGCCGTCGGCTGCGTTGCTGGCGCCGGTGCTGGCAGCGGAAGTGGACTTTTTCAGCGTCGGCACCAACGACCTGACGCAATACACCCTGGCCATCGATCGGGGTCATCCGACCCTGTCCGCCCAGGCCGACGGCTTGCACCCGGCGGTTCTGCAACTGATCGACATCACCGTTCGCGCAGCCCACGCCCATGGCAAATGGGTCGGTGTGTGCGGCGAACTGGCGGCCGACCCGTTGGCCGTGCCGGTTCTGGTGGGGCTGGGCGTGGATGAATTGAGTGTCGCGGCGCGCAGTGTGGGCGAAGTCAAAGCCTGCGTCCGTGATTTGAATGTGGCCGATGCCCGGCGACTGGCGCAGGCCGCGCTGGCGGTCGGCAGCGCGGCGCAAGTGCGTGCCCTCGTGGAGGGGCTGTAATGGCGAAAATTCTGACATTGACCATGAACCCGGCGCTGGACCTGACCGTCCAGCTGGGCCCGCTGCACGTCGGCCAGGTCAACCGCAGCGAAGCCATGCTCTGCCACGCGGCGGGCAAAGGCATCAACGTCGCTCAAGTGCTGGCCGATCTCGGGCATGAGCTGACCGTTGCGGGCTTTCTGGGCGTCGACAACCAGCAGCCGTTCGAAACGCTGTTCGCCAGGCGCGGGTTCGTCGATGAGTTCGTGCGGGTGCCGGGCGAGACCCGCAGCAACATCAAACTGGCCGAAAGCAGCGGCCGGATCACTGACCTGAACGGCCCAGGCCCGGTCGTGAGCGAGCAGGCGCAGCAGGCCCTGGCGACCCGCATCGAACAGATTGCCAGCGATTTCGACGTTGTCGTCGTGGCGGGCAGTCTGCCCCGTGGCGTCGATGCGCAGTGGCTCAAAAACCTGTTGCTGCGCCTCAATGCGCTGGGCCTGAAAGTCGCGCTGGACACCAGCGGCGAAGCGCTGCGCGCGGGGCTGGAGGCATCGCCCTGGATGATCAAACCCAACACTGAGGAGCTGGCCGACGCGCTCGATGCGCCGATCATCTCCATTGCGGCCCAGGCGCAGGCTGCCGCTGCGTTGCGTCAGCGCGGCATCGAACACGTGGTCATCTCTCAAGGCTCGGAAGGCGTGCACTGGTTCAGCGCAAACGTCGCGCTTCAGGCATTGCCCCCCAAGGTCAGCGTGGCTAGCACGGTCGGCGCAGGAGATTCGCTGCTCGCCGGAATGGTTCACGGCCTGCTCAGCGCCCACAAGCCCGAGCAGACCTTGCGCACGGCGACGGCCATCGCGGCGATGGCGGTGACCCAGATCGGCTTCGGCATCAACGACACTGTGCAGCTCAAACGGCTGGAAAGCGGCGTCAGCGTACGCACCCTGACCGCATGACAAGAGAGGAAGTGTGATGAAGTTAGCCATCGTTACGGCCTGTCCGAACGGCAAGATCAGCAGCGTCCTCAGCGCGCGTCTGCTGGATGCGGCTGCGCAGCGTCAGGGTTGGGAAACCTGCGTGGAGATTCACGATCCGCGCCATCCGGAAAAGCAGTTGTCGGCCGCCGACATCGACGCCGCTGACTGGATTCTGGTCGTCAACACCGGCCCGCTCGACCTCAACCGTTTCTCTGGCAAACGCCTGTACCAGGCCACGCCTTCGCGTGCGTTGCAGGACGTCGACGGGTTTCTGCGTTCCGCGGCTGAACTGGCGACCGTGCACACTGCCGTGGCGGGTCCGGTCTCAACCGGTACCGGCACCGGCGCTCAGCCTCGGTTGGTGGCGGTCACGGCATGCCCGACTGGCGTGGCCCACACGTTCATGGCCGCTGAGGCAATCCAGCAGGCAGCAAAGAAGCTGGGTTTCGTCCTGGATGTCGAAACCCAAGGCTCGGTGGGGGCGCGTAATCCACTCAGCGCGCAGGCCATCGCCGACGCCGACGTGGTGTTGCTGGCCGCCGACATTGAAGTGGCGACCGAGCGGTTTGCCGGCAAGCGCATCTATCGTTGCGGCACCGGCGTCGCGCTGAAGCAATCGGAAGCCACGCTGAAAAAAGCCCTGGCCGAGGGCGAAGTCGAGTCCTCGCAGTCAGCGGCAAAGGCACCTGCGAAGAAGGAAAAGACCGGCGTCTACAAGCATTTGCTCACCGGTGTGTCGTTCATGCTGCCCATGGTGGTGGCAGGTGGTTTGCTGATCGCGCTGTCGTTCGTGTTCGGCATTCACGCCGCGGATGAGCCCGGCAGCCTGGCCGCCGCGCTGAAGCAGATCGGCGCCGGTGCGGCGTTTCAGTTGATGGTGCCTCTGCTGGCCGGGTATATCGCCTATTCCATCGCCGATCGACCAGGCCTTGCGCCCGGCATGATCGGTGGATTGCTGGCGAGCACGCTGGGCGCGGGCTTCATCGGCGGGATCGTGGCGGGGTTTCTCGCCGGCTACAGCGCCTGGGCGGTCAATCGCTATGCGAAGTTGCCGGCCAGCGTCGAGGCGCTCAAACCGATTCTGATCATCCCGTTGCTGGCGAGCCTGTTCACCGGGCTGGTGATGATTTACGTCGTCGGCCAGCCGGTGGCGGACATGCTCGAAGGCCTGACTCACTTCCTCGACACCATGGGCACTGCCAATGCCGTGCTGCTGGGGGTTCTGCTCGGTGCGATGATGTGCGCCGATCTGGGCGGGCCGATCAACAAAGCGTCGTATGCGTTCTCGGTCGGGCTGCTGGCGTCGAGCAGCGGGGCGCCGATGGCTGCAACCATGGCGGCCGGTATGGTGCCGCCGATCGGCATGGGCATCGCCGCGCTGCTGGCCCGGCGCAAGTTCGCGCAGAGTGAGCGGGAAGCGGGCAAAGCGGCGTTCGTGCTTGGCCTGTGCTTCATCTCCGAGGGTGCGATTCCCTTTGCCGCCAAGGACCCGCTGCGGGTGATTCCCGCAAGCATCGCAGGCGGCGCGCTGACGGGGGCGCTGTCGATGTTCTTCGGCTGCAAGCTGATGGCGCCCCATGGCGGTCTGTTCGTGCTGCTGATTCCGAATGCGATCAACCACGCGCTCTTGTATCTGCTGGCGATCGTCGCCGGCAGCGTGGTGACCGGCGTGCTGTACGCGTTGCTCAAACGCCCGGAAGTCGTGGAGCTGGATGCGGTGCCTGCTGGCGCTTGATGACCGAACGGAGCAAGACACCCGCGGCCAAGCGCGCTCCTACAGAGGATCACATTCAACTGTGGGAGTGAGCTTGCTCGCGAAGGCTGTGTGATGGACGCTAAACGTATGTTGGATGTACCGGCCCATTCGTGAGCAAGCTCACTCCCACAGAGATCTCCGGGTATTCCCGAACTCTCCGGCCACACCCAACTCCCGTAGGAGCGCGCTTGCCCGCGAAGACTGACTTCCAGCCACCGCATCTCCACCGGACACACCTGCCAATTCGCGGGCAAGCGCGCTCCCACAGGTGATGCGTACCTCCAATGCGTGCACGCTGTCACATTCCCCCAACATTGCGTTGTTAGGTTCCTCTTTTGCCATTTGCTTGAGGGGGATAGAAATGACTCAGTTCGACCTGACCCGCCGCCGCATCATCCAGGCCGCCGGTGCCGGTCTGCTTTTACCGGGGCTGGCGCCTGCGGTGATCGCTTCGGTGAAAGACCGCCCGAAAATGACCGACGGCGTGCAGTCGGGTGATCTGCTTGGCGATCGTGCCATGGTCTGGAGCCGCAGCGATCGTCCGTCGCGGATGGTGGTCGAGTGGGACACGCGCAGCATGTTCACCCAGCCGCGCCGCGCGGTTTCGCTGCTCGCCGACCAGCGCACCGACTTCACGGCCCGCGTCGAACTCACCGGCCTGCCCACTGATCAAGCCATTTTCTATCGCGTGTTCTTCGAAGACGCCCAGACCGGCGTTGCCAGCGAGCCCTGGTTCGGTCATCTGCGCAGCGTGCCGCAGACGCGCCGCGACATTCGTTTCGTCTGGAGCGGCGACACCGTCGGCCAAGGCTTCGGCATCAATCCGGACATTGGCGGGATGCGCATCTACGAAGCCATGCGCCTGCGCTTGCCGGACTTCTTCATCCACAGCGGCGATACCATTTACGCCGATGGGCCGGTGCCTGCCGAAGTGGTCACCGAAGGCGGCAGGATCTGGCGCAACATCACCACCGAAGAAAAGAGCAAGGTTGCCGAGACCCTCGATGAGTATCGCGGCGCCTACCGCTACAACCTGATGGATGAAAACCTGCGCCGCTTCAACGCCGAGGTGCCGCAGATCTGGCAGTGGGACGACCACGAAGTGAGCAACAACTGGTCGCCAAGCAAGCAGCTGGATGACCGGTACAAGGTCAAGGACATTCAGTTGCTGGCCTCGCGTGGCCGCCAGGCGTTTCTCGAGTACGCGCCAATGCGTTTGCAGAGTGCCGACAACGGGGGCCGCGTCTATCGCAAGCTCAGCTACGGGCCGATGCTCGACGTCTTCGTGCTCGACATGCGCAGCTATCGCGACGGCAACGATGCCAACCTGGCCGACAAGCCCGGACCGACCACGGCCTTTCTGGGGCGTGAACAACTCGACTGGCTCAAGCGCGAATTGCAGGGTTCCACGGCGCAGTGGAAGGTCATCGCCGCCGACATGCCGATCGGTCTCGGCGTGCCGGACGGTGAGGTCAGCCCCGGCGTGATGCGTTGGGAAGCGATCGCCAACACTGACAACGGCGCGCCCAAAGGTCGCGAGCTGGAAGTCGCGGAACTGCTCGGTTTCATGCGTCAGCAGAAGATCCGCAACACCGTCTGGCTGACCGCCGATGTGCACTACTGCGCCGCGCATCATTACCATCCGGATCAGGCCGTGTTCCAGGATTTCGATCCGTTCTGGGAGTTCGTCGCCGGGCCGCTCAACGCAGGAAGTTACGGGCCCAATCCGCTGGACAAGACTTTTGGTCCCGAACTGGTGTTCCAGAAAGCGCCGCCTGCGCAGAACACGTCGCCCTTTGCCGGATTTCAATTTTTTGGCGAAGTGAACATCGACGGTCAGAGCGGCGAAATGACCGTGACTCTGCGGGATCTGGATGGCGTATCGGTGTTCGAGAAGAAGCTCGTGCCTGCGCAGGTTTGAGCCAGGCGCTGAATGAATGGGTGAGACCTTTGGAGTGAGCCAACGGTCTTTAACGCCGCCTGCCATCTACGGCCTTACACCCGACGCTTTCCCGGCTGAAGCCGGTCCTACGCGAAACTTGCAGCGTCCGTAGGACCGGCTTTAGCCGGGAAGAGGTCGGTGAATGCTGTGGAGATTCGCCGGCCCGGCGTCAGTCTTCTCAAGCTTGCTCACTTCCACACTTCCGCACGGATCGATGCGACAGGCTCCCTCCTGTGGTTGTACGACCACTTTGCAATTCTCGGTAACACTTAGTCGTTCTCTGGCCTATCATTAGCCACCTAACGACAGCTCAGGGTTTGGTGTGCATGCTGGCAATTTTTCTGGAAACCCTGAACATCACGGCACCGGTCTTCGCGATGCTGTTTCTGGGGGTGCTGCTCAAGCGGGTCGGATGGATCAACGACGGTTTCATCCATACCGCATCGGCGCTGGTGTTCAACTGCACGATGCCCGCGTTGTTGTTCCTGGGCATCATCCACGCGGACCTTCATTCAGCCCTGCAGCCGGGCGTGCTGATCTATTTCATCGTGGCAACGCTCGCAGGCTTCGCGCTGGTCTGGGGCTGGGCGATTTATCGGGTGCCGTTCGTCGAGCGCGGGACATACACGCAAGGGGCCTTTCGCGGTAACAACGGCGTCATCGGCCTGGCGCTCGCCGCCAGCATGTACGGGGATTACGGCATCTCCCTCGGGGCGATCCTCGCTGCGCTGGTCATTCTCTTCTACAACACGCTGTCGACAGTGGTGCTGGCGGTCTACAGCCCGGTGATCAAGTCCGACCCGTGGAGCATCACCAAAAGTGTGATGGCGAACCCGTTGATCATCAGCATCGTCGCCGCCACGCCGTTCGCGTATTTTCAGATTCCGCTGCCCAAATGGCTCGACACTTCCGGCAGCTATCTGGCTCAGATGACATTGCCGCTGGCGCTGATGTGCATCGGCGGCACGCTGTCGCTCAAGTCGCTGCGGGAAAGTGGCGGGCTGGCGATCAGCGCCAGCATGATGAAAATGGTCTGGTTGCCGCTGGTGTGTACGCTGGGGGCGTGGCTGCTTGGCTTCCGGCATGCCGAACTCGGGATTCTGTTTCTGTATTTCGGCGCGCCGACGGCGTCATCCAGCTTCGTGATGGTGCGCGCTGCCAACGGCAACCACGAGCTGGCGGCGTCGATCATCGTCATCACCACGCTGGCCGCCGCCGTGACGACCAACATCGGCATCTTCATCTTGCAATGGGGTGGCTGGATCTAGCGACTTATCGCCGTCGCGGTGAAGAGTGGGCCTGCGCGCATGCGCCATGACGTTGCTTGATGCGCCGCAATTGTCGGATCGCCGCGCAGCGCAATCGCGCTCCTGCCACGCGACCGAGCCGTTCCTCAATGCTGCCGACGCCAGGCCCTGAACGTACTGATCAGCACACCCAATCCCAGCACCGGCAGCGCGTAGTGAACCATTAGCCGCTCAAGCCGTTCAGCCAGTGGCATGCCGGTCGCGAACGAAACGATGTGCAGGCCGTAAACCGCGTACAGACCCAGCAACAACAGCCCTTCCAGCCGGGTGATCCGGTATCCCGAATAAAACAGCGGCAAGCACAGGAAGGCGACGCCGAGCATCACCGGCAGGTCAAAATCCAGCGCGTTGGGCGAAATCGACAGGGGGCCGGACGAAATCAGCGCCGTCACCCCGAGCACGCCCAGCAGGTTGAACAGGTTGCTGCCGATGATATTGCCCACCGCGATATCACGCTCGCCGCGCAAGGCTGCGATCAGCGAGGTCATCAGCGCCGGCAGCGACGTCGCCACCGCAATGACGGTCAGGCCGATGACGCGCTCGGACAGGCCGAGATCCTCCGCCACCACCACGGCGGCGCCGACCAGCAGGTGGCTGCCCAGAATCAGCAGCGCCAGACCGCCGGACATCAGGGCCAGGCGGCCGATGATCGGCCAGGTCCGCCGGCGCGGCGCCGCGTCGGTGGCGGCGACATGACGTACGCCGTGGGCGAACTGGCGCAGCACGATAAACAGATAGCCCGCCATGCCCAGCAAAAGCAGCACGCCATCCAGCGCGCTCAGCACGCCATTCCAGGCCAGCGCCGCGACCAGCGCAGTGGCGGCGATCATCAGCGGCAGATCGACGCGCACCAGTTGCCGCGCCACGCGCAGTGGAATGATCAGCGCCGATAAACCCAGGGTCACCAGCACATTGAAGATGTTGCTGCCGATCACACTGCCCACCGCGATATCGGTGCTGTCAGTGAGCGCAGCCTGCAAACCGACCGCCATCTGCGGCGCGCTGCTGCCCAGCGCAATGACAGTCAGGCCGAGAAACAGCGGACGGGTTTTCAGCAGGGCAGCCAGCACCACGGCAGCCCGCACGGACAGCTCGGCGCCGATGATCATCAGCAGAAGGCCACAGACCAGCTCGATCAGCGTGGGCAGTGGCAGGTTGGAGAGGGCGAGAATTCAGGGCACCTGTCAGTCGTCGAGGGCTTGTACCCGCACTTGGGCGGTTCCGCTGCGCAGCATACCCAATTGTTCGGCGGCTGCACGCGATACATCGATCAGCCGCCCGCGCGTGTGCGGACCGCGATCATTGATGCGGACGACAACCTTGCGGTCGTTGTCCAGGTTGGTGACCTGTACGCGCGTGCCGAACGGCAGCTGACGATGGGCGGCGGTCAGGGAATTCTGGTCGAAGCGTTCACCGCTGGCGGTGCGCTTGCCCTGGTGGCGAGAGCCGTAATAAGAGGCGCCGCCGGTGGCGTTGTAGCCGTGTGGATCGATGATGCTTTCACTGGCGCAACCGGCCAGCAGGGAGAGCAGGGCGCATGTGCTGAGTAGCCGCCACATGGGTACAGTCCTTGATCGTTCCCATGCTCCGCGTGGGAATGCCGCGCGTGACGCTCCGCGTCACAAAAACGGACGCAGAGCGTCCGAGGATGTGTTCCCACGCGGAGCATGGGAACAATCGAGGAGTTTGGCCGGTCCCGACCAAGGAAGTTCCGGATCGGGTTGGTATGCGTCAGCCTTCCAGCTTGCGCTTCAACAGCTCGTTGACCTGGCCTGGGTTGGCCTTGCCTTTGGAGGCCTTCATCGCCTGGCCGACGAAGAAGCCGAACATCTTGCCGCGCTTGGCCTCGTCGGCGGCGCGGTACTGTTCGACCTGCTCGGCGTTGGCGGCCAGCATGTCGTCAAGAATCGACTCGATGGCGCCGCTGTCGGTCACTTGCTTGAGGCCGCGTTTCTCGATGATCTCGTCCGCGCTGCCCTCGCCGTTTGCCATCGCCTCGAAGACCATCTTGGCGATCTTGCCGGAGATGGTGTTGTCAGTGATGCGCTGCAGCATGCCGCCCAATTGCTCGGCGCTGACCGGCGATTCGTCGATTTCCACGCCTTGCTTGTTCAGCAGCGAACCCAGCTCGACCATGACCCAGTTGGCCGCCAGTTTGGCGTCGCCTGCAATGCCGACCACTTTCTCGAAGTAGTCCGCCTGCTCGCGGCTGGAAGCCAGCACGCTGGCGTCGTACAGCGACAGACCGAACTGAGACTGGAAGCGCTCGCGCTTCTGCGGCGGAAGCTCCGGCAGGCTGGCGCGGGTCTGCTCCAGGAACGCATCTTCGATGATCACCGGCAACAGGTCAGGGTCGGGGAAGTAACGGTAGTCGTTGGCTTCTTCCTTGCTGCGCATGGCGCGGGTTTCGTTGGTGTTCGGGTCGTACAGGCGGGTTTGCTGAATGACCTTGCCACCGTCTTCGATCAGGTCGATCTGACGCTGGATTTCGCTGTTGATCGCTTTCTCGATGAAGCGGAACGAGTTGACGTTCTTGATCTCGCAGCGGGTGCCGAACTCGACCTGGCCTTTCGGGCGGACCGAGACGTTGCAGTCGCAGCGCAGCGAACCTTCGGCCATGTTGCCGTCGCAGATGCCCAGATAGCGCACCAGCGCGTGCATGGCCTTGACGTAGGCGACCGCTTCCTTGGCCGAACGCATGTCCGGTTCGGAAACGATCTCCAGCAGTGGCGTGCCGGCGCGGTTCAGGTCGATACCGGTCATGCCGCTGTAGTCTTCGTGCAGGCTCTTGCCGGCGTCTTCCTCAAGGTGGGCGCGCGTCACGCCGATGCGCTTGATGGTGCCGTCTTCAAGGGTGATGTCCAAGTGACCCTTGCCGACGATCGGCAATTCCATCTGGCTGATCTGATAGCCCTTCGGCAAGTCCGGATAAAAGTAGTTCTTGCGGGCAAACACGTTGTGCTGGCCGATTTCGGCATCGATGGCCAGGCCGAACTTGACCGCCATCTGCACGGCTTCCTTGTTCAGCACCGGCAGCGTGCCCGGCATGCCCAGGTCGACGAGGCTGGCCTGAGTGTTGGGCTCGGAGCCGAACGTGGTGGCGCTACCGGAGAAAATCTTCGATTGGGTGGTGAGCTGGGTGTGAATCTCCAGCCCGATGACGACTTCCCATTGCATGTGTCTTCTCCTTAGAAGCCTGCAGGTGAACGCAGATGCCAGTCAGTGACTTGCTGGTATTGATGAGCGACGTTCAGCAGGCGGCCTTCCTGGAAGTACGGCGCCAGCAATTGCACACCCACCGGCAGACCGTCGGCAAAACCGGCGGGCATCGACAGGCCAGGCAGGCCGGCCAGGTTGGCGGTGATGGTGTAGAAGTCTTCCAGGTATTCAGCGATCGGGTCGGCATTCTTGGCGCCGATCTTCCAGGCCGGGTTCGGCGTGGTCGGGCCCAGGATGACGTCGACGTCCTTGAATGCGTTCATGAAGTCGTTTTTGATCAGCCGACGGATCTTCTGCGCCTGCAGGTAGTACGCGTCGTAGTAACCGGCGGACAGCGCGTAAGCACCCACCATGATCCGGCGCTGCACTTCAGGCCCGAAGCCTTCGCCGCGGGAGCGTTTGTACAGGTCGGTCAGGTCTTTCGGGTCTTCGCAGCGATAGCCGAAGCGCACGCCGTCGAAACGCGAGAGGTTGGAAGAGGCTTCCGCTGGCGCGATCACGTAGTAAGCAGGAATCGCGTGCTGCAGGTTCGGCAGGCTGACTTCCTTGACCACGGCGCCGAGCTTTTTCAGCTCCTCGACGCTGGCCATGACCAGATCGGCGATGCGCGAATCCAGACCGGCGCTGAAATATTCTTTCGGCACGCCGATGCGCAGGCCTTGCAGCGAGCCATTCAGGCCGGCGCTGTAATCAGGCACCGGCTCATCGATGCTGGTGGAGTCGTTGATATCGAAGCCGGCCATGCCTTGCAGCAACAGCGCGCAGTCTTCGGCGGTACGCGCCATCGGACCTGCCTGATCCAGGCTGGACGCGTAAGCGATCATGCCCCAGCGGGAGACGCGGCCATACGTCGGCTTCAGGCCGGTGAGGTTGGTCAGCGCGGCGGGCTGGCGAATCGAGCCGCCGGTGTCGGTGCCGGTCGCGGCAGGCAACAGGCGAGCAGCAACGGCCGCGGCCGAACCGCCGGACGAGCCACCGGGTACGTGTTCGAGGTTCCAAGGGTTTTTCACCGCGCCGTAGTGGCTGGACTCGTTGGCCGAACCCATGGCGAATTCGTCCATGTTGGTCTTGCCCAGCGTCACGGTGCCAGCAGCGGCGAGCCTGGCAACGACCGTGGCGTCATATGGCGCCTTGAAGTTGTCGAGCATTCTGGACGCGCAGCTGGTGCGGATGCCCTTGGTGCAGAACAGATCCTTGTGCGCCAGTGGAGCGCCCAGCAATGCGCCGGTCTCACCTGCGGCACGCCGGGCGTCAGCGGCTTGGGCCTGGGTGATGGCCAGGTCTTCGGTGACAGTAATGAAGCTGTTGACCTTGGGGTCCTGCTCAGCGATGCGCTGCAGCAGGCTGCGGGTCAGTTCTTCGGAAGAAAACTTTTTATCGGCGAGTCCGCGAGCGATCTCTGCCAGAGTCATTTGATGCATTGCAGGCTCATTCCCTTAGTCGATGACTTTCGGAACCAGATAAAGGCCGTCTTGGACCGCTGGTGCGATGGCTTGGTAGGAATCGCGGTGATTGGCTTCGCTGACCGCGTCTTCACGCAGGCGTTGCGACGCTTCAAGCGGGTGCGCAAGGGGTTCGATACCGGTAGTGTCGACTGCTTGCATCTGGTCGACCAGCCCGAGAATGCTGTTCAGTGCTTCGGTAGTACGCGGGATATCGGCGTCATTGAGGCCCAGTCGGGCCAGATGAGCGATTTTTTCCACGTCGGAGCGATCAAGCGCCATGGGGTTCTCCAGTGGAATGCGTACGGAATGAGCCGTACGTCAGATTGCGGAACACTACGCCCTTCAGACGGTCATAAGGCCGCGATCGTCGAGGGTAGCGCTCGGAAAAACAGCCAATTTAGCATATTGGCTCCTTGCCCAAAATCCCTGTCGTTGTTAGAGTTTGCCGCACTTTTTTACCCACGCGTTCCCTAGGGTCCCTT
>Ga0213834_100164_pt1 | contig 59932 bp, 48 predicted proteins | sample SWPTP12_FD_160580 | JGI IMG/M metagenome (GOLD analysis project Ga0213834, IMG submission 160580) | Coastal seawater microbial communities from Marineland, Florida, United States - SWP TP1 #2 | ecosystem: Environmental > Aquatic > Marine > Coastal | place: USA: Florida | collected 2016-08-06 | reverse complement strand
TCTGGTTGTGATATTAAAATGACCGCAAAGATCAAAGAGGCGGCGAAAATACTTGATATGTCATTGCTGGATCATGTGATCCTGACGTCTGATTCATATTTCTCTTTTGCGGATGAGGGGATAATCTAAATAATAATGAGCGTGTTAAAAAACAACAACAATTAAAATAACTAATAAAATCATTATCATGAACAAAATAGGAAATTATACGGCAGTTTCAGAGGTCAGTACCTTATTGGTACTTCGTCACAGTAATAATTCTGTCGGAATTGTACAGGGAATCCAACAAAACGGAAATCTGATAGACGTTCAGCCGAACTGCAACAAAGTTGATGCGGTTATGCGGATCGATTCGTCGGAGAATTCTTTTATTGACTTCTATTCGGATTTTTACCATCAGCTGAAAGATCCCTCTGAATATTCATTTTTTAAAGTGAGGGAGTTTGAGGCACACGACACAGCCATCGGTTTACAGGAATATATTAATTGTTTATCGGATGTAGAAAGACAAGATCTGAAGGCGGTCGAAGTCTCTATTGAGGCGGTGGAATCCATTAGAAATAAGAAAACCATTGAAAATGAGTCTTCTGTTTTGAAGACGGGTTTTAGTAAAGGGTCAGTTAGTAGTAATACTAGTTCTCAATACCGCTATCAGATTGAAGATGTGCCTTGGGACACGATGGCTGAAATGGGTCTTAACAGAGAAAAATTGGAAAAGATTGGGGCGTTGGATTCTTTGTTGACAGGCTATAAAACACCGATGTTGATTCCGGTACTTGTTTATGATGAGGAAGCGGTAAGTCAGATTGATGCACGCTTGCAGTTGCGAATTGATGATGATGGCAAATTGATTGTTAAGGTGCACCGAGTTTGTAAGAAAGTGGATTTCAGAAAGAAGTTTAAGGGTTATAAGTTTTCAAAAGAGGATAGGGTCAATCTTTTAAATTCTGGGAATATGGGTAGAGTGGTGGATCTTGTTGATACTGTTACGGGTGAGATAATTCCTTCACTGATAAGTTTGGACAGGCTGACGAATGAGCTGATTCCTTTGAGGATGGAATTTGTGAGGATTCCTGATGTGCTTTGCGGGGTGAGATTGGATTTAGAACAGAAGCAGGTGCTTCTTGATGGGAAGTCTTTGTTTATTGAAAATATGGTATCAAAGAAAGGAAAGTTTTTTTCTGCAATGGTGCAGTTCAGTACGGATAGGCAATGGGTGGAGTTTTTGTTTGAAAATAAGTTTAGAAGTTATGGTTTTAGCGAGAGACATCTTTCTGAAAGGGAAATTCCTTCACATTTCAGAGGTATTAAGCTTCGACAATGGCAGATGGATAAGTTAAAAGCAGGGAAGGCAGCTTATATAAAGGGATTGGAAAGCAAAAAAGGGAAGACCTATCAGGGATATATGAGTTTTGATAAGACGATAGGGAGAATTTTGTTTTCGTTTAAGAATCCGAAGAAGAAATAGGAGAGTCGTGAAAATGTTTTAGAGAGTTTTAGAGGAAAAGAGTAAATAACTTTGAATATAATTTTAGTAACCTGCAAGGTCGAAAGACTTTGTAGGTTGCTTTGTTTGCGTTTTAAAAATTAATGGCTGAGGGGAAATCGGGCGGCAAAAATGCAATTCCTCCATGTGGCCGGAAACGCATTTTTGCAGAATTTGGACCAACCTATTTCTAAAACAATAGCAATGTTTTCGAAATAGATTACTGCTTGAGTAAGATTTATAAATTTTTTAAAAGTTGAAATAGGATTTTTATCTTATATTTCAAATAAAATAAATACTTGCGTAAAATAAACTTTATTCACTCTTAAAAACTACATTATCATTTTATGAAAATGATTTTATATTATTTCTGATATTATAATATGTATGAAAAATTTATTAAATTTGTTTCTATTGTTACAAAGTATTTAAAAATAAATATTCTAAGGAATTAAAATTTCTGTTGTAACCTTAAGCTCTTTCCCTATTTTATCCTTCAGGATTCGATTTTGATAAGCTAAATTTTGATGAACTCGAAATTTTGCAAATGCTTTATTTGAAACGACAGGCTCTACGATTTGATTTACTTTATCTGGATGATGCTCCTTAAAACTTAGGATTGTTTCTTCAAATTTTTTTCTAGCGTCGGCAAGCCACTTACTGCGTGAACAAACTTTTAACTCAAAAAAAAGAATACCCATATTTTGTTCAATTAGCATCCCTTCACATCTTTTTATAAGTTCTGGGCTATCAGATAAAGATATTTTGTCTGAAGAAAAGTCTTGAATATCACTGGCATCATCATTTACATTGTAGGTTCCTGTTCGATAAATTTCGACACAGTAGTCAATAGCTTTGTATTGAACTTGTCTTTCTTGTGGATTTTGAACAATCACGTCCCACTTAGTTTTATCACTAAGCATAACAATGGCTGGAGTACGGCTAGCTGAATTTGAATCACTTATTCCAAATTCTTTCTGAGTTATTGCCTGTAAACATTTGATTTCTTGTGTTTGGCAATCTCCAAATGCATTTTCACATGGAATTTCGAAAAAATCTATTGGCATTGATCCTCAATTTCTAAAAGTTCAGAGAACAATTCATTTGCCTTTGCCAAACTATCATTGAGAAAATTATCGTCAGATGGCAAACCTTTATATGATTCAAGTTTCGTAATAGTTCCATCTTCTTCTTCCATTTGATAGACAATCAGATCTTCTCCTTTTAAAGTTGCATTTGGAGGTACAACTATATTAAGTCTTTTCCTCAATTCCGCACTCATTACTCTTGATTTTAATTTTTCTGCTTCAACAGAAAGAGTAAGATAGTTAAGAAGATAAGGGCTGTGTGTAGTCATGATTAATAAATTATCACCGCTGTTGAAACTAAGTAAACTGTTTAATAATTTTCTTTGTGAGGTTGGAAAAAGATTCTGTTCAGGCTCTTCAACAATATTCACAAGATATTTTGGTACATATTTCTGATTTATTTTTTTTTCTTTTGCACGTAAAGATTTAATATCAACATTATCGGTATTAAGTGCTTTGAGTTCATTCGTTCTTCTAACTGTCTGGTCGATACTTAACAGTTGTAATAATTTTTTTTCGTCTTGTTTCAAATATTTTATTAAATAATCAGTTACCCAATATAGTGGAACAATCGAATGGAAACCGCTGGACGCACTCGATAATTTAAGTCTCTTTCCATCAAATACTAAATAATTCTCATCATAATTCTCATCATAAACAACTTTAGTGTTGTTTATTGGTAACTGGATGGGCGTATCGTAAGAAATTTGAGCATCTCGGTATTCTACAGAAAAGTTCTTTAGGCTTCCAATTATCAGATCAGAAATCTTACTAATATTTGTTATTGCACTTAAAAAATTGCGTTCCGCAGGAACATACATAATTTTAGGGAGTTTTACACTTGCTTGACCTATTTTTTTTGCAGTGACAATATATTCTCCATTTTCCGAATCTAAAACAAGATGAAATGCTCTACCTTTATATTCAATTTGAGTGTCTTTTTGTATGTAATCTTCGAGCCTATGGAATTCAATCAGTTCTTCAAAATCATCTTTAGAAACAGGTGTTTTAATATCACCTCTGATGATGGCCTTTTCAACCCACATAAGTGTTGAAATAAGTTTTGCAACGGTGCTTTTTCCTGATCCTTGATTCCCAATAAAAAGCGATACTTTTTTTATATCAATCCATCCGTCATTATCCTGAAACCCCTCTTTAATAGGACCGAAATTTTTTATTTTTACTTTGTACATTTTTTATTAGTAATTAAAGCGAAAATACGAATTAACTTTTAATTCTGCTAATGTGTATTTATTGTAAAATAACCTCTCGAAGTATTGCAAATTCTCGGATTTATGAATAATTTTTCATTGAGCTTACAAGTTCTAGTCTTCGACAATATCTTCAAAATTACTTTTTATTTTCATTATAAATTCTTATAATCTGTTTTGTCCATTTTATTTTGCAATTCTAAATAATAATCAAGTTCGTCATCGAGATTAATAATTTAAGCTTTTTTTTTTTCGTAAATATTACTGCCGGAAAATGCTTTAACAGATTCTAATTCCATCTAAAATATCTTCATTCATAGCTAATGGACATATATTTCTATAGAAATTCTAACTGTGTTAATCCAAAGCGTAATTTTATTTAATATATTAACAAATTAACGTTTATATATCATTTTAAAAGAAAAGATGTGTAAACAGTTTAATTTAATTTTTCAAATAGCTAAAAATGAAAAAAATTATCAGACTTTCAGACCATGGAAATACTAACAGAGATTCCTTAGATATTCAAAAGAAAATAAGAGAAAATCTAATAAAGGAATTCTTTGACTTTCAAGATTTCCAAACTTTACAGTTTGAAGCTTTAAGACAGATCAATGAAGTTAGAAGGTCTGTCAAAAATCAGCCAGATTCTATTATTAGAGCAATAGATATAGTCATTTCCCATTTTAACTTTCCGAAAACAGTACTTAATAAACTAAATAAGCAAAATCAATTCGTACCGATAAAACCTAAAAAAGAAGAGACTAATGTTGACTTATTTAATTATTGGATACTTGGATTTGATACAACTCCCTATCAGGAACTGCAGTATTTAAAAAATAGTGTAGAATCTCATTTGAGATTTATTTCAGGGTTAATTGGAAAATATGAAAACGAAACGTTTATTCAACTCTATAATACTGATAAGAAAAATCCGGGAGATAATTTTGAAAGGATGCTGTTGGATTTTTATAAACGTTGTCTTAGAGAAAGAGACCTTATACTAGATTATTATTTGAATAGGATGCATGATCGAGCAATTTACAAAGCAAGTGCAAAGCTCGGTTTTAATTCATTTGCATTTAACACGCCCTTTAATGATTTTCCATACAAAAGCTGGGTGATTTATCGTGATGAATATTTTGACTACGAAATGATTAATAGCGCCGCTCATCGTTGCTACGATATTTCTGCTGGAGATGAGTTGGAGGAATTATATCACACAAATAAGCAACGGTTTTATAATAAATTATTTAAAATAAAACCATTGTCTGAAATATTTATAAAAATTGATTTTTATTACGACCATATACCTCATAAAAATGATAGAAAATCTATATTCTTAGAACTTAAAAAACTTTTTAGGGCAAGGAGGTGGTTGGCATTTTTTGCATTAGCTCTTCCCCAAGTAGAGGGTCTTTTCACTGAAATGCTCAGTACAGTCAGTCCTGATGATAAAGGTAAATCACTATCAGAAAAAGTTAAGAAAGTAAGACCTGCCTATATACTAAGTGAAGCGTACTTCGATTATTATCAATATATGATAACAGATTTACGAAATAAGTTTGCTCATACCGGACATGAAACTGATCTGAAATTAAAATGTTATGATTTGCTGACAGATTTGGAACATATCTTACAAGTTTATTATGAATTGGATCATCCTATGATTAAAATAAAGAGACTTATTAAGCAAAGAAATCCCAACGATTTTGTAGGATATAAAGAGTTCTCACAATTTTTTGAATTGGTAAATAGTCTTCATCCTACTCAAAAAACAGAAATCAAAGTAGATTTAGATGAATTTATAAACAATTTTCTTATAATACATTGTCAGCTGGAGTACATCTTGGAAGAGGCCACAATAAATACCAGAAAATTAATTAATGACTTTATTCATAGAATTGAAAAAGCCACTAATTCTTCGAAGATTGCAAGTGAATTTGAAAATCGAAATCTGAAAAATGTAATTATATTAATAGATCAAAATAGGGTTGAGCTCGCGAGACTGTCCAGATTTCAAAATGATATTTTTGATGAATTGTACGTTTTAAAGAATTTTAATACTGCGTTTAAAAAATATTTCCAGAGTTGGGTTTCTGAAGAAAAAAACGCTTTTCTGTTAGTGATTAAGGAAAATGATTTTAAAATCAATAATCTACTTGAGTTAAGAACTTTGAGAGATGGTGAATTATAATTTAGAGGATTTTAAAATATTCTCTATATTCTTTTAAAATAAAAAGGTCAGAATTTATTCTGACCTTTTGTTGTATACTTTAAATTTTAGATAGTTCCAATTCAAATGGATTACTGATTGATTTTTTTCCAAATCGTTCCAAAAGCTGGACATTATCATCTGGGTTGATATTTTCCTTTTGCAATATCTCTTTTACTTTTGGTTGTTTTAAACCTGGTATTCGAATATTAAAGAATGGCCATAAAATATCACTTTGATATTTTTTATTTATATCGGGAAATCCAATTATCAGATTGTAATTATCCCTGTTTCTTTTAAATTCTTCCGAATATTCAAAATACCATACGCCATCTTCCTTGGCATATGACAATACACCTACCTTTAAATCTTTTAAAAATAGGTCAAAACGCTTAACGATCGGTTTCAGTTCGTAAGCGACAGAAGAAGCTTCTATAACTTCATCTATAGAGACTCCTTTTTTTCGTAAAATTGTTAAAATACGTCCTAACATAATCTACTTTTTAATTGTTGAAATCTTTCATTAATAATAATTTTTATCACTTTCTTTCTTGATTCTGAAAAATAAATGAATATTTCATCTTCCAATAGTGTGAGAACCTTTTTTTCAGATTCATCATTTACAAGATCATTAATTATTTTTTTATACTCGTCATTATAACACCATAAAAATTTAATTAGCTCAAAATGATTAATCGACTTATCATCTTCTATACTGATTCTTGGACACGATTTGTTTAAATATTTATTGATGGATGCCTTTCCATTATTTTTATCCAACAGTTTAGCAATGTTCTCTTCATCATAATTCCACAACAACCCACGTGCCGAATCATATATTGGTGCAAAGGTAATACTATTTTCTAAATTTGCTACGCTTCTGATGATTCCCCAGTTATAAAAATGTCTGTCATTATTTCCGACTATAGCGTCAAATGTTAACATCTTAATAAATTCTCCCATGATATATTCGAATTCATTCGGAAAAACATTTCTGATCGCATCTTTTACAAATTCGAAAGTAAACAGTTCCCTTGCCATCTTCCTATCATTAGCAATAGATCTTGCCTCATCCAAATTCCCAATATATTCTCCGCAGATATCTGCGCCATGAATTAAAACTTCCTCTCCATAAGTCAGGAAAAATTTACTTAAAAACCTAATCTGCCTATTTGCAACGACGAGTCTTACCTCATTCATTTTTAAGCCTAGTACATCTCCAATTCTATTGATCGCATATTCTATAATTGATTCATGAGGATACCACTTTTCAGCAGTTTTTGCAATATATGGAATCCATGTACTGGTTTTATTTTTCCTTACTAATGAATTTTTTGAATATTCATATGCGAAAATAAATTGCTTTGGAGCATCACCATCTAATGGAATATCTTTAATGTAATAATGTTTATTTTTAAGAGTCTCAATTTTATTAAGATTAAAAATCTTACCCGAGTTACTAATTGAGGTTTCAACTCTTAGCTCCTTATCAATCATTTTGTAAAAATAACTTTTTTTATTTTTACGTTTTTTTATTTTTACAGAAAAATTATTTATTAGTGTATATAATTCAGATACGGTGAGTAATTTTATCATTTCAAAGTATTTTAAGTACTAAGAAACAAAGCTATACTGGGGTGGCGACATTAGTTGTCGTTTTTTAATTAACTAATTAATTTTTTGCAAATATATCATAAAAAATTGATATTCAGCAACTTATTGATTCCATAATTATTGAAAAATACAAGAGTTTTTGGACTTAGTTAGAACTTACATATCTAAGCTTTTAATTTCATTATCTATATCATCCAGATTTTGAATGTAAAGATTAGCTTTAATAATAAATGTGTTATAATCAAGTCTGCCGATATAGTCTGGAAACGGTATGTTTGGGTAGCAAGATTTCCAAATCTCTAAAGCTACTTGAAGTGATAATTTAGAAAAATGTTCTGCTTTTTCAACCCAATCAGCAGGTTTCAACCAAATTTGTTCTTTGGTAGGTGAGAAGTGTACTGCTGAATTTCTAAGGTTTTCGTAAATATTAAAAAATGATACAAATGGTTCTTTAATCTGTTTCTCGTCAGAGGTTATGATAGTAGTTTTTCCATCATTTCTTATTAATTTATGATAACGCTCTATTTTAGATTTAAGGTTTAGAAATCTGCCATTTAATTTTCCATTCAGTATTTCAAAATCATTTTCCGGCAATGTTTTCTGATTTCTTCTAGCATGACTATATCCCAAACTATTAACAAAGCACTCTACAAATGCATAGAAAGATATTATTGCAAGTCTTGAATTCGCAGATATTTCATATTTAAGATCATTTAATTTTTTGATTGTTTCTTGGTCAAAATTTTTCTCGCCCAATTTCCCAAAAGCCTTTTTCTTTACTTCACCGTATTTTTTGAGCTGATCAAAAGATTTTTGAGCTTTTACAAGAGTGTTAAATGAGTCTTTAATTAAAAATTCTTCCTCCACGCCAAAATTTCCTTTATTCACATTCAGGCCAATCCTAAAATGATAAGGCACGTAATCATACAATTTCAAATTATCCACACACATTCTGTTTTCTAACCATCCATACTCTAAACCATATGAATAGATTTCATATTTGTTAGTGAAAAATGAGTCAAAATCAGCTGTAATTTCGTCTATACTTTTCTTAAGTGGAAATTTTTCTAGAATCGGTCTAGACATTTTTTCCAAATTAAGTTTTATTTGAGGCAACCGTGTAAGAATATCTTTTTCTTCTGCAGATTTGAAAAATTCATAAATATCCAACACCATTTTGTCCACTTGTTCAAAACTGATTTGAGGAAGAAATGATGACATCAATTTGAGATATACTGCGATGTTAAAAGTTTGATTTACTTCTTTTTCTAGTTCAGTCATCTATTAATTTTTAAAATATTATTTGACCATAAGTTACTATTTTGAGATACAACCACAAAAATTGTTATAAAGATTTGATCAATTTTTAAAAATATTTGGTGAAGTTTTAATAATTAACAACACCATATCAATGCAAAGAATCTCAATGGACCTACAGGTATTTTTGCGGACTTTGAGGCAAACCCATTTCTAAAATATTGCAGGGTACGGCTTTTTTATATTTTAAAAAAGGTTGCTAAATTTTTCGGTTTAATACCAAAAGTTTGTATGTCAACAACAGAAAAGTAGGGAATGCTATTTATTCTAAAATTGATTTTTTAGCAGATTATATTTCGAAACAAAGAAGTCATTCCATATTAATTTATACAACTAATTCTTATTTTGCTTTTTTATCTTCATTTTTGCAATAATTCATTTAAAAAATTTCATCCTGATTTTTTCTATTTACAAATATTCAGTTCAACGAATTATAGATAAAGAAAAATTAAAATTGCCAATTACTGACTTCAGTTATTCTTGAATATTGGCTACAAATAAAAGAGTTATTTATGAAGGACGTCATTTATAATGATTAAAAAAAATCAATACCTTTACACGGTACATCACTTATTATTGGACACGCGACTTTTAAGATAAATTATACATTGATTTTTTGAAAACAAATGTGTGTAATCCTAAATTAGAATTATGACAAAGATTAAAGAAAGTATTAAAGTACCTTTCAAGGTTTCCGCAAGGACGGCCAAATTAATTGGTCTAGAAAACTTTTCTACAGAGGAAGGTGCAATTATAGAATTAGTCAAAAATACATATGATGCTGATTCAAAAAATTGTCTAATTGTTTTTGATTTAAGGGAAAAAACTTTAGTTGATAAAGATGGCAACAGTATTTTAGATGAAGAAGGTAATGAGATTAAAATTCGAGATAAAGCAAATAGTAAAATAGTTATCGCTGACGACGGTGAGGGGATGACTGGAGAAATCATCGCAAATCAATGGATGACAATAGGCACCGCAGATAAGCTTCACAAACATACAACTTTTGAAGGTAGAGTTAAGACTGGTGCAAAAGGGATCGGGCGATTTGCATTAAATCGATTAGGCCTTTTTACAAACATGCTTTCTCTTTCCAAGGAAACTGGTTTGGGTTATGAATGGATTGTTGATTGGCGGGATTTTGACAAACCATCAGCAGTTGTTTCAGACGTGGAGGCTGTTTTGAATGAAATCGAAGATTTAGATTTAAAAAACCAATTAAAAGCACCTTTTGAAACTTCGATTAAGATTTTGAACTTTATTGAAACTTTGAATTTTAAGACGGGAACGGTTATTGAAATTTCGGAGTTGAATGATAATTGGGATAATGATCAGTTAGATAGATTGTTCGGGAATTTAGAAATGTTATTACCACCTAAAGAACAGTCAGACTTTAAGATAAATGTTTTTTCTCTGCGAGATGACAGTAAATACGGACAGGTTAAAACCGCGTATTACGATGATTTTGATTATAAGATTAGTGCAAAATACAATCAAGATGGAGATGGTAAAATCGTGATTGATGCTTCAAGAAACGAATTAGATATCCAATTGCTCGAAAATAGATATAAGGAACTTTTTGATTATCCAACCATGAAAATAGCCCCATATAGGTTGGAAGATTTTAAAAAAGAAAGTATAACTATTCTTAATGAGAAATTAGATATTATTTTATCAAAAAATATTGATGCTTCGTTAATTTCAAGAATAGGAAAATTCGATTTTACTTTTTACTATTTGAAAAATACTGTTTCAGATGATAAATCAGATGGTGATACTAAAAAATACCCTTACAAAAATTTTAATAGTAGCAATAGAAAAGCATGGCTGAAAAAATTTGGTGGTGTAAAGATTTTTAGAGATGATTTTAGAATTAGGCCGTATGGAGAAAATGGAGAAGATTGGCTGAAATTAGGAGCTCGACAAGCTGAAAGTCCTGGTGGAGCAGGACAGCGACTAGGTGGTTATAGGATAAGACCAAACCAGATAGCTGGAACAATTAATATTTCACGACTAGATAATGAAAGTTTTAATGATAAGTCCGGTCGGGAAGGAATAATTGAAAATGATGTCTTCGAGCTTTTCAAAAATGTTATTAAAGAGATTATTTCTACTTTTGAGAAGGATCGTAATATGATAATGTTTAATTTATCTGAACTGTATAAAGCCAGAAATGCTGCTGAAGCTGCCAAAAAGAAAGCTCAGGAAGAGGCGGAAAAAATTAAAAGAGAGGCAGAAGAAAGAGAAAGTAATTCTAATCAAGATGATTATGATACGAATTCTGACAGTAATTATACAAATACAGAAAAATCACCTTACACTGAACGTGAAAAAATATTGGCTGATGGAGTTCAAATATTAATTGAGGATAATGAAAGAAAAGATAGCGAAATTCGTTTGTTGAGAAGCTTGGCCAGTGTAGGTTTGATAATATCTTCATTCGCACACGAAGTAAAAAGTCTTCAATCTAAATTGATTCCTAGAACACAATTTCTTTTGAGAGAATTACAAAATCACATTGATGAGGAAAGCCTTAAAGATCTTGATAAGGACGATAATCCTTTTTATATGATCAGACTAATGCAAGAGGATGATATTAAGCTAAAGCACTGGTTAGATTATTCTTTAAGCACTTTAAAAAGGGATAAAAGAGAACGAGCAAATTTAGATTTCGACGATTATTTTTCGAGATTTAAATCTACTTGGATAAAAGCTCTCCAACAGAGAAAAATTGATTTAATACTAGATAACGATTTGGAAAATCAATGTGTTATTAGAGCCTTTGAAGTTGATATGGATTCAATATTTAATAACTTATTATCTAATTCAATTAATGCGTTATATGGTTTCAATGATCAAGTAAAAACTATTATCATAAGTTGGAAAAAAGTCGGCGATTCGGTCGAAATTTCATTTGAAGACAATGGTAAAGGTTTAGATGTAAAGTATAAAGATAATCCTGAGGAAATATTTAATTTGCAGGAATCATCAAAGATTGATAATCGAGGTAATATTATTGGTACTGGACTAGGCCTTTATATTGTAAAATCAATTATAGAGGAACATAATAATTCTAGTATTTCAATTCTTCATGGTAAAAAAGGGTTAAAATTTAAAATAACATTTAAGTCAAGAAAATGAAATATAAAATTGCTTATATAGATGAAAGTGCAAGTTGGATTAACATTTTTTATCAGGCATTCAAATATGACTATGAAATATTAAGAATACAAGTAGATGGAAATTGTTCTTTAGATAACATTTTTAAAAAACTTTTTGAATCTGACTTAGATGCAATTGTGACAGATTATCTTTTGGAGGAAGAAGGTGACGTATCTTTTAATGGTAATATGATTGTTGAAGTTGTGCGTGCATATAAACCTCATTTTCCAGTAATTATGTTAACAGCTCATGAACCTCAAGCTATTAGTCATATGGATGATGTCCATATAATATATGGCAAAAATATTTTTGATGGCGAAAGCATAGAAGAGTTTAATTTATTTAAGTCTAAGATGAAGGCCAATATAGATAACTATTACGCCAAGATTCAAGAGAACCAAGAAGTTATTAGTGATTTAATTTCGAAACGAAATATTTCAGGGCTAACAATTCAAGAAGAAGAACAACTATCAAAGGAACTTATTTTGCTTGATGAGTATGAACCAGAAGGTAAAGGATTACCAACAAATCTAATACAGAAAGAGTCCGTGACTAAATTACACGAGTTTGTATCCGAAGCTAAAAGTATCTTGGAAGAATTAAAAAAAATAACTAATAAGTAGATGATGATTTTTCGAACAAATACACCTGTAAGAAGGACAAATCCTGAAAATGTGTCCGATTATACACATCACAGGAATCATTTAAAAGAAGACTTCGCTAATCGATGTGGATACTGTGATGATATTTTTATCTGGCGAGTAGCATCATTTGAGATTGACCATTTTATTCCAAGAAATAAAGATAAAAAACCATTTTTGACAATTAAATCAGCTACTGATTACAGCAATTTAGTTTATGCGTGTAGATCATGTAATAACTCTAAAAGCAATAAGTGGCCTACCAATGATCAAAATATTCCTAATCATAATGATGAAGGTTTTGTTGATCCTTGTGATCCAGATTTTAATTTACAATTTAGTAGATTGGATAATGGACAAATTAGGCCAAATACAAAACTCGGGAGTTGGATGTATAAAGAATTGAAATTCTATAAACCACACCACGAGGTAATATACAATATTGAACAGTTGGACAAATTAATAGAAGAGTCAGAAAAGCTCCTTGAAAATATTTCTGATAATGAACTTGCAGAAAAAATCAGAATAGTTCTATTGAATATGTACCGTAATTATAAAATGTATACCAAACAGCTTGGCGAAATTTAATGAAGAAGCTAGTAAATAATTTTTTAAGTAATTCAGACTACCTACCAATCAATGTTGATAGATTGATTATTTCTGCATATCTGCAAATTAATAATATACAAGTCGAACATAATATATTGCTCAAAAGCTATTTGATTCAGATTGATGATCAAAATGATTATCAAGATTTACAGAATTTTGTTTACATCTTAAATGATGAATTTGATTCTTTTGATTTCGAAAATTTAATAGAACTTTTTGAATTCGTTGTATCTCCCTCTGATCGAGTTGTTAATGGTGCAATTTATACTCCGGAATATATTCGTGACTATATTGTCAATCAATCTTTTATTAAAAAATATAATAATCTTAATAATGTAAAAGTAGCTGACATCTCTTGCGGTTGTGCAGGATTTTTGTTTACAGCAGCCAAGCAACTAAGACAAATTACGGGAAATAACTTCGAGTATATTTTTAATAATCAAATTTTCGGATTGGACATACAGGAATATTCTGTAACAAGAAGCAAATTACTCTTGAGTCTATTAGCCATAACTGAGGGAGAAGATGTGGAAATGTTTAACTTTAATGTATATAGTGGAGATGCACTCGTTTTTCGTTGGGAAGATGTTGTTGATAATTTTTTAGGTTTTGAAGTAATTATTGGAAATCCCCCATATGTATGTGCTCGAAATTTAGTAGAATCGGTTAAAGCAAATCTTCAAAATTGGATAGTGTGTCATTCCGGAAATCCAGATTTATATATACCATTTTTTCAGATAGGATTTGAAAATCTTGCGGATGGTGGCATTCTTGGTTATATCACTATGAATAGTTTCTTCAAAAGCTTAAATGGGAGAGCTCTCAGAAGATATTTTAAAGATAACAACGTTGCTGTAAAAGTAATTGATTTTGGCACTTACCAAATATTCAAATCTAAGAGTACATATACCTGTATTTGTTTCTTGGAAAACACCTATCAAAATCATGTACAATATTACAGGTCAGTTAAAAAGGAATTACCATCTGAAACAATACAATATGAAAGAATCCTATATGATAGGCTTGATAGTAAGAAAGGCTGGAATTTAAATCATAATGAAATAATTTCAAAAATTGAAAGTGTCGGTCAGCCATTTGGATCTATTTACACTACGCGACATGGAATCGCAACTTTGAAAAATGATCTTTACATTTTTAAACCAGTAGCTGAAGACAGTGATTTTTTCTATCTTCAAAATGGGACTGTGTATCCAATTGAAAAAGGAATCTGTAAGGATATTCTCAATTCAAATAAATTAAGTAGAACTATTGATTTTAATAAAGTTGTAGAAAAAGTTTTGTTTCCTTATGATAACAACCAAAAACCAAAAGCTTTAGAAGAAGAATTACTTAAGGAGGCATATCCCTTAGCGTATAAATATCTAAAAACAAAACAAAATGAATTGTCAAAAAGAGATAAGGGTCATGGTAAATATGAAAAATGGTATGCCTTTGGGAGAACACAATCTTTAGAAAAGGTAACGAACAAATTATTTTTCCCAAAATTTTCTGATAAAATACCAAGTTATTTAATTTCGGACGACGAAAACTTATTATTTTATAATGGGCAAGCCATAATTGGACATTCTGAATCAGAAATGAAGCTTATTCAGAAGATTATGCAATCTCGATTATTTTGGTATTACATAAAAACAACTAGCAAACCTTATTCTTCAAGCTATTATTCATTAAATGGTACATATATCAAAAATTTTGGAATTCCTGATTTCAGTGAAGATGAAAAACTATTTTTAATTAATGACAATAATTCTGTACTAATAGATGAATTTTTAGAAGATTATTATGGTGTTCAACTGGATAATTTTGAGGATGTTTTTTTACAATTAAGTATCTAATTAGTATAATTATGAAGAATATCTATATATTGATAAAATATTTGAAAATAATATATTGAAATTTGAACTTAGTAAAACGTTTAGAAATTTTGTCAACATTTATAAAGTGAGTTATATAACTTATAAGCAAAACTTAAAACTTCATGAAAATTAATTTATATTGGTGGTAATTTCTCTAAATTTTTATTTATCTCTTCAATTACATTTTTATAATTTGATTTTTCTAAAAATGGATAAGTTTTTTTTCCATCGTTTATCTGCCCCTTAAAAATCTGATAAAGAGAATTTATTTCATTTGATGTATCTTTTTTCTTAGTTTTCTTTATATCAAATAAATTACACAAAGAACTTACAAATAGTTTCAAGTTACCTTCTTCAAAATCCTCAATCCACTTATTGTCCTTCAATTTCAAAAATAATTCGCAAAGTTGTTGCTGATTTCCATTCCATATTATTTTATTTTGATACTCTGGTGAGACACTATGTTTATTTTCAAAAAACACATCATTTGTTTTAACATTTAAAATTGCAATTCTTTGTTCTAAATATTCTATTAACAAAAGTACTAATTGATCATTTAGCTTCTTAGGTAATTGTATTGCCCAAAAGAAATCTATTTGGATATTTTCATTTTCAAATGTTGATTTGTAATGTTTTATTAAGTTTAGTAGTATGATTTGCTCGTCGTCAATACCTATAAAAAAAGGAAATTTTTTCGCATTTTCCACGAACTTGTCAAAATGAAAAAATAGTTTATTAAAAAATTCGTCTACAAAACATTCAGCAGTTTCATAACAACTCTTCGGATCAAAGGATTTTCTCCTTTCAAAAAAATTTTGAATCTCAAAGTCATATAATTTATTTTTATCTTGATGTTCATCAAATGAACTACCACCATCTAAAACTTCAAGTGCATTTATTGAAATTCCAATAAAATCATTTTTGGGGATTACTCTGTATGGGAATTCATAGAAAATAAAGCAGTATACACGATAAATTTCTTCTCTCGTAAATTTTTTAAAGAGAAATTTTTCGGCATTTACAGCATCAGCAATCTCATTTTCTATTTGTTGAATAAGCGAATATGTTTTTTGCGTAAAGTAAATGTTATCTGTAATCATATTTTTTTATTGCAATTTTGAGAATTTATTTTTTTTTAGACAATTACATTTTAACTACGGTAAGTTGTTTTGCAGTTAATCCACATATATCATATTTCTAAGATTATGATTTTCCAAAAAAGAAAAAATTCGAATATTCATTAGAATTTCTAAAATTTACAGCATTATACCATACCTTTTTTACGAGCAGTTTTGTTTTCAATTTTTGAACTTATAAAACTTCAATACAAATCAAAACACCTTCAGTATAGCTGTAACCATAACCATAGCCATAACTTCCACCGCCACTTACTTTTTCTGTGTCTGATAACAATCTTGGCGAACTCGATATGCCTTGAGAACTAAACTGATAATTGTAACGTTCCGACGTAATAGGGGAGATAGAAATTACTCTTGCATTTTAAGAAGATAACTTCTCAATTTCGTGTTGATATCATTAGACAATCTTTCACCATCAATTTCTGAATCAGACCATCCTGTAATTTTTTGAGAAGCTACTCTTTTAGTAACTGGTTTTTCACTGCCCAACCAATTCTTTTTTGTTTCTCCGGTGGGAATATTTTTAAAAACATCTTCTATAATTGGTTTGAAGTGTGTGGGGATAAATATTGTTTTAATCATTTTGAAGCAAATAATAAGTTTATAAGCTGATTAATTGAAAAAAAGAAATATAATTTTTAAATGGTTTATTAGTATCATTCTTTGTTATCATCATACTTTTTAAAACTGCCAATTTTTAGTTTTGGGTATTTTTTTTCAAGCTTATTGCAATGTATTGAGATTTTTTCAAGACTTTTTAAGTACATCCAGAAAGGACCTACAGTATCAGATAGCTCGTCTGTTATTTTTTGCTCCCTAAAGAGATCCAGTGCTCTTTGAAATTCTGAATATCGTAAATCATTCAAAACTTCAACAAGTGAAAGGTCTAAGAATTTATAATGATCATACAAAACTTTTATATTTTCTTGATCAGATTGAAAGAACATATCAAAATATTGATACCAACTTATTCTGGTATTCATCGCATTAGGAAAAGACGGCGAAACGCTATTTAAGATAATTCCTTTGCAAATCTTAGTGAATTCTTCAAAATCTGGAACTCTATCTTGCAAATTCAGTCCAAAAAAAGGATAGGTATCCGTTTCAATGATAAGTAGACCAACCCTCATGCTTTGAAGTTTTCTTAAAATAATTTTATCAACTATAGTTTGCTTTCTCTTTCTATCCAAATAAACTACAAAAAAATAAAAAACCCCTGACGCAATAATCGAGTTTAATATATTATAAACTATTTCCGCAATCTGGTCAGCATTTGGAAAAATTACTCTTTGAGATAAAAAAAATAATTTATATAAAAGAACCCAGAATAAACTAACTAATGAAAGCGATAAAACAATTTGATCTGCATTAAATTTTTTAAACATACTACACTTTTAGAAATTAAATTTAGTATTAAATATTGCAAATCTTTCAATTTTTCATACTGTTCCTCATGTTAACACTAATTTTAATATTCGGAAAGGAACAATGATAACATATTTATTTTTTCTAAATATCATTTTCAATTTTTTTGCTATATCAGTCGCAAATCTTTCGCCATCAATTTCTGTATTAGACCATCCTGTAATTTTGTGAGATATAACCTTTCTTGAGATCTGGTTTTTATCTCCTAGTCAATTTTTTTTGTTTCTCCAGTTGGAACACTTTCGACAATATCCCTTATTGTAGGTTTAACATGTGCGGGGTAAATATTGTTTTAATCATTCAATTAATTGTGTCTCCAGTTTATACATGCTAACTCATGTCAGTATTTACTTATCCAATTCTGAATAGTATTCTTTAAAATCAAAAAATACTTCAAATAGCTCCTTAGGATGAATACGCAAACCAGTAGCTATTTCAATGAATGTACTTAATTGACAATCTATTTTGTTATTTGATACATCACTAATTCTTGCTGCAGTAATATTACACTTTGCTGCAATTTTAGAATAGGGTATATCACCTTTGATTTCTTTAATTTTTTCAGCTACTAATTTTTTGATTTCATTAGTTTTAAATTCACTCATAATTGCACTGTTTATTGCAATTTGACATTTATTGTAATATTTTTCATTACCGAATTCGGTAATGAAAAGAATTTTTATTATATTTGGAACAAATTATTTAATAAAGTAATTTTGCGATACTTCAAAGAAATATTAGAAGCATTCGCTTAGATTCTCGGATTGAAAACTGGTAATTTTTAGACAACGAGATGATAAGCTAGATGCTCACGACCTAGGCGTGAGCTCTCTTATCGTTGTCAGGTATACCAGTGCCGCAATCCGGTAAGTAGGGTTTCACGCTGTTTTTATTTCCAATGTTGTCCGCCGCTCTACATTAAATTCTAAGTTGGATTCACAAAATATAGTATCAGACTGCATGATACAATGGGGTGTACAACTCATTGCGGCTTTACAGCTTTCACGGGACACAAATTTTCATTCATATTAATTTTTTAAGATGTGCTGGGGCAGGGGGCTTTGCTATTTCCTTAGTCTAGCTTCCTTTCAAGCATGTCGAATATTGAAGAGACCAACGAAAAAAATTAAGAGTAATTATAGTATGTAGATAAGGAGAAAGAGAAAGTGTAACGTAACCAGAGAACTATTAAAGAAAAAGCCCTCTTAGCACTATGAGTATTGTGGAATTTACGCAGTGCAGAAGAGAGCCTAAAATTTAACGAATTAAATCTATTCAAAAGTATGAAAAAAAACTTTTGCAGCCTGAGTCATATCCAATTGGCTTTTGGCTTCACCTTGCTCGCCTCGGGCGTAGCAATAGGGCAGATGCGTGTGATTACAGGCACTGTTACAGAAAATCTTAATCATAAACCCATATCAGGGGTAAGTATATTTCAGGAGGGTAGTGATACGGTTGCTACTACTGATAGTTCAGGTATTTATAGGGTTCAGGTCACAGGGGATAATCCTGTGCTTGTCTTTAAACATTCTGATTATCCGGAACGGAAAGTACCCTTGGGAAATAAAACAATGGTGAATGTCTCATTGGGTAGTGCTAAAACCAGTAAGGAAAATGAGATCGAGGAAGTCGTCCTCAATGCTGGGTATTACAAAGTTGCTGAACGGGAGAGTACGGGAAGTATTGCCCGTATCACTGCCAAGGATATTGAGAACCAGCCTGTCAATAATGTGCTGCAATCGGCACAGGGAAGAATGGCTGGTGTTTCGATTGTTCAGAACTCTGGTGTTCCCGGTGGTGGTTATGATGTGCAGATCAGGGGAAGAAATAGCCTTCGGAGTTATGTGGCCACAGGCTATGATGGGAATAAACCTTTGTATGTGGTGGATGGTGTGCCATTGCCTCAGGTCAATGATTTTAATACAGGAATGTCCGGCAACATACATCCCAACAGTGATACGAATCCCCTGAACAGCATTAATCCTGATGATATTGAGTCTTTCGAAGTTTTGAAAGATGCTGACGCGACTGCGATCTATGGTAGCAAGGGTGCCAATGGGGTGATTCTTATTACGACCAAAAGGGGGAAGAGGGAAAAGACGGATGTTAGTCTGAAGACCAGCTATGGAATGGGAGATATGTCGAATCTTCCGAAAATGATGTCCTTGGAAGAATATATCGCTGTTAGAAAGCTGGCTTTTGCAAATGACAGGGTAGCCATCCCTGCCAATGCCTATGATATCAACGGGCGGTGGGATGCCGGCAGGTCGACAGACTGGCAGCAATATTTTGTCGGAAACAGGGCAGAGTTCTCAGATGTTCAGCTTGCTGTATCGGGAGGTAGTGGTACAACACAATTTTCTTTTTCTGCAGGGCATAATGAGGAAACCACGGTATTTCCGGGAGATTACCGCTACAAAAGAAATAACATCGGTATCAATGTTCAGCACACCAGTTCAAATAAGAAGTTCAAGATAGGCTTTAGCGGGATCGGATCGTTTCAGGATAATGTGTTGCCGCCGACTGATTTTAACTTAGTGTATACTGCATTGGCTCCCAACGCACCTGATCTCTATAAAAGTGACGGCAGTATCAACTGGGAGAACGGAACTTTTACCAACCCGATGGGGCCTGCCACGCAAACCTACACGGTCAATACCAAGAGTTTGAATGCGAATTTGACTTCAAGCTATGTGGTTGGATACGGCTTTACTGTGAATGTGAACGCTGGTTACAGCATCTATAATGCTTTTGATCAGAAGATCTTTCCTAAAACCACTTATAATCCAACCAGCAATATTGGAAGCAGCAGTTCTTCAATAAGGAAAGGGGAGAAGCTGAATCAAAGCTGGATCCTGGAACCTCAGCTGAATTATGAGAAACGGTGGGGTGAGAGCCAGTTCTCAGCCTTGTTAGGGGGATCTTTTCAGGAACAGCAGTCGGATAATATGGTGCTGCTTGGCAGGAATTTCCCATCGGACGAGATGCTTGAGAATATTGGTTCTGCCGCAACAGTGACCATACCGAGTGCCAACGAGACGCTCTACCGTTATCAGGCGGTTTATGCAAGGTTCAATTATGGTTTTAAGAAACGTTATTTCCTGAACCTGACCGGAAGGCGGGATGGTTCCAGCAGGTTTGGAACAGGCAGGCGGTTTGCTAATTTTGGGGCGATCGGTGCTGCGTGGATCTTCTCTGAGGAAAATTTCTTGAAGGACAGTTCCTGGCTGAGCTTCGGAAAGCTGAGGTCGAGTTATGGTACTGCCGGTAATGATCAGATTGGTGATTACCAGTATTACGATACCTACCAGTCGACAGGCGGCAATTATGGCGGCTCTTCTGGTCTTGTTCCGCAAAGGCTTTTTAACAGGAATTTTGGCTGGGAGGTGACCAAGAAATTTGAGGTGGCAATGGATCTGGGAATGTTCAACCAGAGGCTGGTGTTTAACGTGGGCTATTATAACAATATCAGCTCTAATCAATTGGTGGGTGTCCCAATGCCTGCTACTACAGGTTTTAGTACCATGCAGGCAAACCTGGATGCTACAGTGAGAAACAGTGGCTTGGAGGCAGTGATAAATTCGGTTAATGTTAATGGCAGTGACTGGAAATGGACGACTTCGCTGAATTTTACCTTGCCTGAAAACAAGTTGCTGGAGTTCCCGAATCTGGAGCGTTCCACTTATGCCAACAGGTTCGAAGTAGGCAAGTCGACTTCTCTGGTGAAGCTCTATCAGTATACGGGTATTGATCCTGTTACAGGACTTTATACCTTTAAAGACGCCAACAATGATGGGATCATCAATACAGCGGACCGTGTCATAACGAAAGAGATCAAGGAATACTGGTATGGTGGGATTCACAACAGTGTGCAGTATAAAAACTGGACATTTGAGGTCTTGTTGCAGATGGTCAGTCAAAGCCAGTACAACATCTATGCGATGTACGGCAACATCGGGTATATGGGAAACAAGCCAGCCGTTTTCCTTGATTATTGGACGCCAGATAATCCTGATGCCCAGTTCCAAAGGCCTACTGCCGGGTTCAGCCCAACTGCCACAACGGCAAGCTCACAATTCACAAGCAGTGATGCAACGGTATCTGACTCTTTTACTGTCCGGGTTAAAAATGCATCGTTGACCTACAGGATTCCATTACCTGAATCACAGAAGCTGGTGGCCAGGGTTTTTGTCAACGGACAGAATTTGTTTGTTTTCTCAAATTACAAAGGAATCAATCCTGAATTTATGCTCGCGGGTTACAGCGCTCCTCTGCGTGTGATCAGCTGTGGGCTTTCTCTGAACTTTTAAAACGCTTTAATAACTAATAAAATGAAAAATATTATCATATCAATTTTCACTTTGATTGTTTTTTTATGTCATAGCTGCAATGATTTTACTGATGTCGGTTTACCCAAAAGCCAAATTACCCGTGATGTGGTTTTTACAGACGATGAGTTAGCGAAATCTGCCATGGCGGGTATATACAGGTCTTTGGAAGAGGAGGGGTTTCTCTCCGGATCAGATTCAGGGGCTCAGGTCATCCTAAGTGCGTATGTTGATGAACTGCAGTCGTATGCATCGGCATCAAGTGACGTATCTGTATTTTACAGTCTTTCACATATGGCATCGACTACCAAGATCAGCAATTTGTGGACCACTACCTATACACAGATCTATTACATCAATTCTGTGATCGAAGGAGTGGAAAATTCTAATCAGATGAGTTCAGCAGTAAAGACCAGACTTAAAGGCGAGGGCCTTTTTCTGCGGTCGCTATTGCACCTCTACCTTGCACAGACCTTCGGTTCTGTCCCTTATGTGAATACGACAGATTATGAACTGAACCAGAATATCGGTAAAAGCAGTGTTGCTGAGATCTACGCCAAATGCAGGACGGATCTTGATGCGGCTGTCCTACTGCTGCCTGAAACATTGGCAGCCGGGAGCCGGATATACCCAACGAAAATGGCGGCATATACTGTACTTGCCAGAATAGCATATTACAATAAGAACTGGGATGCTGCAGTTCAATATTCCAGCCTTGTCATCAGTAACACGCAGTACAAAATGGTATCTGACCTTACTAAGGCGTTTTTGAAGGAAAGTACTGGAAGCATATGGTCATTGTTGCCTTACGGAACCACTTACAATACCTATCAGGGAAATTTGTTTATCCTTAATACGGCACCTCCAACGAGTGTTGCGCTTCGGGCAGATTTTGTAGCGGATTTTGAATCCGATGATGGAAGGAGGACTTCCTGGGTCGGGCAGAAGAACGATTCTCAAAACAAAACCTACTATTATCCCTTTAAGTACAGACAGTATTCTACAAGCACGGCTTCCTTGGAATATTCGGTGATCCTGAGAGTAGAGGAACTGTACCTTGTAAGAGCCGAAGCTTATATTAATAAGGGGCAATCTAATTTGGCTGTCAGTGATCTTAATGCAATACGCAGCAGGGCTGGTCTGCCATCATTAGCAGCTACAAATGATCAGGCTTTTTTAACGAATGCCTTGATCAAAGAAAGAAGGTCTGAATTGTTTACTGAATTTGGCCATCGCTTTTTTGACCTGAGACACTTTCAGCAATTAGATCAGGTGATGATAGGCAAAAAAGCGAGCTGGAAACCTCATTTCTCCTATTTACCGCTGCCAGAGAAGGAGCTTCTTTTAAATCCTAACTTAAATCCGCAGAATAATGGTTATTAGAATCCAGATTATCATTTGTCTGTTTACTTTGTTTCTTTGTCAGAGCCAGGCAGTTGACAGCCTCGAATCCGGTTACGATAAATATTATAACTCCGCTTTGCTGGCTTCAAGTGAGTCCGGAGAATTCGTCATCTTAAAACACCATAATTCATTTGGGAAAAATGAAGATGAGTTGTTTAACACCGTCAATAAGCAAAGCATCAGCTTAGGAAAATATTTAAATTACCAATTTTTAGGCGATCAGAATCTGATGATGAATGACAATGCTAAAACACGTTTTCAGAATTTAAAGACGAATGATTACTCAGATATTCCGGGCAATTACAGTTCCAGCATCATTGAAAAATATAACACTGCGGTCTTGTATGACAGGCAGGCAAAAGAGCTCGTGTATTGTACCGGAAGTGGGTTGAAAAAATGGGGCGCTTCCAATGTGATTGTATACGACACCAATGAGAAATTGAATCGCATGGCCTACTTTGATGGTAAAAAAATCAACATCAGAGGTCTGGATTCTGACCTCAATAAAAGCTTTGTCACTGATGATGATATAAAATGGTTAAAGATATACAATGGTCATCTCTATTTTGCTTCTATTACTGCAACTCATATGAGGCTACACGATATGGATCTAAAATCATATCAGATCACTGATCAGCTTATTGATGCTGATCCCGGTTTCGTATTTGCGGAATCCCTGATCACCTATTTTGAAATCAGGGAAAATGGGCATTTTATATTTCCACTGTATCTCAAAGATAAAATGGATTTTAAGGAGGATCCTGAACTGAAGATCACCTACAGTAATGTAAACAGCAAGGATAAATATTTAAATCATCATTTAGGCATCTACAACCTAAAGGAGAAGCTGTACGATTACCATCCAAAAAAAGAAGATCTTTTGCCGCTTTACAAGTTCTTAAATGAAAAAGGCGATTTTGTAGTCTATGACCAAAGCATTGATACTGTAGAGTACGAGGATAATGTTGTCCGTGATCTTAAGCTTTTCCTCAATTATGGTAAGGAAAGTTATGTGATCAATCAGATAACAGCAGAGGAGGGTAATTATCTGTGGGACCAAAACACAAGGAAATTTATTTACTTTAAAAATAAGAGGTGGTGGTGCAAAATTATTGATACAGGCGAAGACCGTGAAATACTTCCTTTGAACACTGCAGGATGGAGCGATAATTTTAGAAATGGCATAGCGAAAAACCCTGAATCGTCACCTGTCAAAATCGTTAGTACCTCTTCAGTCTTGTTGACAAATCAATTTGATTATTTCGTGCTAAACCTGGATTCTTACAAACTTGAGAAAGTTACCAGGGGAGAGGAAAATAAAGTCAAGTACAAACTTCAGCTATCTAAAGATCATTTTCCTGAATCTAACTGGAATGTTAGACTAGCTACAGTAGATTTGAGTAAAGAATTATTATTCAAGTTAGAAAATAAAGAGAAATTTCACTTTGGATTTGCAACCTACTCGCATAAAAATAAAAACACCGTTATTTATGAACAGGGGCATTACAGGGAAGCCGTTCATATTAAAAATGGATTGCTGATGACTTCCGAGTTTGCGATGGAGCCTCTGTCTATAACTAAAACACAGAAAAATAATTCTGAGATTGTCTATAAGGCTTTGGGAAATGAAAGAAAAGTGTTGGAAACGATGCAGTATAAAATTTTTCAGTACACCACTTCATACGGCACTTCGCAGGCAGCGCTTTTATTTCCGGTCAACTACGATAAACGTAAGGCCTATCCAATGATTGTCAATATGTATGAGAATCAGACTAGAGAAGTCCAATATTTTGACGCACCACATTTAAGGGCAAGAGATGGATTTAATTACATGCATTATTTATTAAACGGCTATTTTGTTCTGCTTCCTGATTTACAATACGACCTGAATAATGTTAAATTGGGGATGATCGAGTCGCTGGAGAAGAGTGTCGATACTGCAAATTCAATTGAATCGATTGATAATAAAAACATTGGTATATTGGGACTTTCCCATGGCGGTTATGAAACCGGATTAGCACTAGGGAATTCCAGGTATTTTAAAACAGGTGTGACGGGCGTAATGATTTCTGATCTCATTTCCTATGCTCTCAGCAACAGTGCGATAAGAACAGAGCCTAATTACTTAAGAGTGGAAAATCATCAGGTACGGATGAGAAACAGTCTGTTTGATGACTGGAATAATTATCTTGAGAATTCTCCGATCTACCATTTAAAGAATGTAAGTTCACCTGTATTAATATGGACAGGCGTAAAGGATCCAAACATACCGACTACTCAATCCAAGATGTTCTTCCTGGGAATGAAAAGATTGAGGAAAAATGCTGTATTATTAGAATACATCAATGAAACACACACAATGAATTCAAAAAAGAACAAGTTGGATATTAACCATAAAATTTTTGAATGGTTTGAGTACTACCTCAAAAGTAAGAAGCCTGCCAAATGGATGCTTCCACTGATTAAATAGAAAAGGCTCCCTACTAAGGGAGCCTCTTTCTAATTCTGAATCTTGTAAAGTTCTAGATCAGCTGTTTCCGGATGATCCACCTGTGGACCGCTGACTCCAAAAACTTGTTCTCCGGATGGCAAGCCATCAACTGTGCAAATTTGGGAACCAGACGTTTCGCACATAACGCTCTTATCCCATTGGTTAGTTGCGCTATTAAAAATGTAGCCTTGTCTAACCACTAGGTTTTCTTTGCTGCTATTGTTTTGAGTAGCAAATGCGGATCCTGCTCCTACTAGTATCAGGATTGCTGGTAAAATGTAATTTTTCATTGTATTAAAATTTAATGTGATGCCTACTCTTGATTGACAGGTTTTCGGCGACGCCTGCTCTGTTGGCCAACAGAATCATTTAAATGCATATCTTGCAATACGATCGCTGGATAAGACATAAAAATATTTTTTTGTTCGTAATATTCCTTTAATAACTGATCTGTTTTGATTGTTGATATTATAGCTGTACAGATATTTTTTCTTTTCAGTATCATATACATCAATCACTATCTTCTTGCTGAAATCCCGGAAGGATTCATCCTTACCGCGTATTTTTGAAATGTTATAGAACTTGTTTCCATAGACAACTTGATGTGTATTGACCTGCTGCGGTGTCTTTAAAAGCTTTGTCTGTCCGTTAGAAAGTTTTTTTACTTTAATATCGGCGTTTGAAAAAGAATCTATGGTGTTAAATCTTTCTATATGATTCAGATCCAGATCCGTGGAAATGATTTCATTGCGGTATAGATAGGTGTAGAATATTTTTTTGTTTTCCACGTCTACACTAATATTACCGTCAGTATCAAAGATGCCGTCAGTTTCAGACTCCAGGACTTTTGGTTGTATTAAATGATCCTTACTTGATGTGTTCAAAATTCCCAATTCGCTTTCCTTTGTTTTTGTTAAAACTGCCCTAAAAACATATTGATTACGGTTAGTCAGATGAATCTTTGAAAAGAAAAGATTTCCGATATCTCTTTTTTGAGCGTTTAATGACGGAAGCTCACCTTCGAAAATGGCAGGAACCTTTCCATCAGTTAGACTAAAGTGTGGATAAACGACACTGACGTTGACACTGCGAAATTTTAAGCTGTAATCATCAAGTTTTATGGTTTCCTTCTTTAAGTCTACAAACGGAGGATGGATTGTTGTCAAAAGTAGGGGGGTTTCACTATTTGCTAAATAGATGGTGTCCTGAAAATCACCGGCAAAATAATAGTTGCTCTTAGGTAATTCAATAACTTTTACTTCTGAATCAAATGAATTAACTACTTTTCTAACAAAGACGTCCTGGTTTTGCTTGACAGCAGGGTAGAAGCCATAGGTAAGTAATATTGCTGGTATTACTACCTCAGCTGTTACAATAGAAAATAATATGTTTTTTCTAACTTTACTATTTAGGGTCATTGCTGCCAAAGCCATTAAAGAGCACACAATATTAAAGACCAAATGTTCAGACCATCCTAATTTTTCCAAGACTCCTCCACAAGAGCAAGGGATATTGTCGCTGTAATTTAAGATGACATAAATGTAAACTGTGAAGGCAGACATTAATGCAAAAGTTGCGTGAAGTCCAATATTCCTCATTTTAGGACTGCTGAGTAAAACGACTATAAGTAATTCTGAAGCAATGACTGTATAGGAAATAACAACTGAATAAGGATTGGTTAACGGCGATTGTGCTAACTGAATCTGAAAATTTTCAAAATCAAATACCTTACTGATTGCTGCATAGCAGAACAGTAAAATGAAAAAATAGCTTGTAATAATAACAAATTTTGATCTGAAAGTTTTCATCCTGTTTGTTTTAACCGTTTCGTAATAATATCCACCTAACTTTTTTCCCGCAGTACAAAGGCATTAACTCGCCTTTTGATACATAAACAATTGTAGAAATTGAACCTACCGTTTCCCATTCTCCACTCACTGTACATTTCTTCCCGGACTCCACAAATTTTTTTTTCTGTAGCTGCTTGTTGCCTAAAGGGTTTTTGTCTCCATCATGACCTGTCATTGGCGAATGGTATCATTAGATGTTCGCCAATGTGATTTGTCTTTGCGAGGTTCATCATCGTCACCAGTTTCTAGATTATTCACTTGTGAATTTACTTGTTGGCTTAGATTGTCAGATAATGTTGATAATCTTTTCTGTGTTTGTTGCCCTCTTGTCAAAATCTGTTCTTCAGAGTTTGAAAATGGTTCTGATCTATCACATGACTGCAATATAAATGCAGTAACTAAACTTAAAATTGAGATATACTTTTTCATGAGGTTTAATGATTTTAAAAGTTATCCCGGCCGGTTTTTACTTAGAATTCTTGATTCGAAATTAGAGGATGTCAGTTTATGAAAAAAGTTATTGTGGTAACAATAGATACATAATGACGTAATAATTGATCATCTGTTACCACAATGTGTGGGTGTATTGTGTTGATAACCATATTTTTATGTGAGTTATGAAATTATGAACCCGTATGAAAGGTAATTATGGGAACTATTTCTTTAAATTTGATGTGATAAAGCCATGCAAAACTTTAAAAAATTCCTATTAACACTGCTGATTCTTACCTTCTGTAATTATAAAAGTCAAGGACAAAATAAGCTCACATATTCTGATATGACCGAACTGTTCGACGCTTATCCTGAAAACGATGAGCGAGCTTTGGTTTATGTGGATATGTATATTGCAAAAGCAAAAAAGGAAAAGAAACTATCTAAACTAATTGCGGGGTATGAGGAAGCTGAATATTACAGTAATTCAGTTATTAGAAAGTTAAAATATGCTGACAGTGCTGTTGTTGCATCTCTAAAATCAAAAGATCCAGATCTCATCTCAACCTCTTATTTAAAAAGAGGTATTATTTATTACTACAATTTAAGGGATTATCGCAAAGCGTTACAGGAATATCTTCTGGCTTTTAAAAATGCTAAGAATACAAAAGACCAATATTTGTATAATAAAATACGATATCACTTAGGAATGGTCAAGTCTTATTTGGGGTTTTATCAAGAGGCTTCTGTACATTTTACTCAAACTGCTGACTATTACGAGAGACATATTTCTGATAGAGACCATCCAAACATAAGATCAAACAATGAACATGGCTACCTGAACAGTATTTACAGATTGAGCACCTGTTACAGGAAGCTAGAGCAATATGATCGGGAAGATTCCCTGATCGAGATTGGAAGTAAGAGAGTTGCTTATTCTGAACAATTTTCACTTGAGTTCGCCCTTTTTCAGAAAGCACTAGGTATACAGGCCATAAGAAATGATGCGAATGATGTTGCAAAGTATCATCTTAAAAGAGCTGAAAGTATTCTTAAAAGAAAGCAGGATTTTGTGGCGCTGGCCACAGTTGATTTTTATCTTGGAAGGATCAACTATGATCAGGGAAATAAAAAAGAATCTTTACTTTATCTTAAAAAGGTCGATTCCATCCTTGATAAATATAACTTTGTGACCCCTGAAATTATAAGCAATTATAAATATCTGATCCATTATGCAAAAGAGGATAAGGACGGGCAGATGCAATTGTATTACACAAACAAGTTAGAGCGAGCGGACTCAATTATACGCACTGACTTTTCTGTTCTGACAACAAACATCCACACAGGTTATGATGTTGGAGTTTTAGTGGAGGGTCGCGATAAAATTGTTAGAAAACATCAGTACGGAAGCACATTTCTGATTGCCGTCATACTTTTTGGAATATTAGCATTTTTCTTTTTCGTATATCGCCTACGAAAGAAAGAAAAAATCCTTACAAACAGGTACAATATGCTTTTGGAGAAATTAAGCAAGACGGATGAGAAAAGTGAGGATATTTTTGAGGAGATTCACAATATTAAAAGTATTTATAATGATCAAATCATAGAAATGGTAAAGAAAGGTCTTAAGGTATTTGAAGAAAAAAAGCAGTTTCTTGACAAAGACCTAAAATTACCTGAAGTTGCTGCCATGATCAACACTAACCGATCTATCCTTTCATTTGTTTTGAACGAACATCTTAATACCACTTTCAGTCAATATTTGAAAACCCTTAGAATAGAATACATTACAAAGAAGCTTTTAGAAGACAAGATGTTTTTGAAATATAGTATGGATACTTTAGCTAGCGAATGCGGAATGAAGAATAGACAGGTGTTCTCCAACCATTTTTTGGAAATTAATGGCATTCGACCAACAGATTTTGTCAGAAAAAGGCTTGAAGAGCTTCAGAATTCATAGATTTTGTTTTTTAAGCCCGATTTTTACGTATCAAAAAAAATGATACGTATGAACGGACAAAATTTTAGAAAGAAAATTGATCTTTTGTGGAATGGATTGACGCAGGATATAGATCAGATCAATAGAAGCGGAAACGATGTAATTAGCCGGTCGGAGGAAGTCCTGATAGAAACTGATGCAGTAATCAGGCAGCTAAAAAACATTTTACGGGAATACACATTTGCAGATTGGAGTGAGGAAATTTACTTCTTTAAACATACGAAACCTAAGTTTATTGCAACTTATATTTACTATTCGAAAATTTTGGCTATCGAGTCTTCGAGGCCATATTCCGATCCGCAGGCTTTGAAAACCTATTTCGAAAATGAAAGGGCTAACCTCCAATATTTCTACAATGAACAGAAGGAATTTATCAGTTATTACAGACGAAAAGCGACCTTCTTGGACAAAAAATACTTTGTCAGGTTTAAATTTGATTTCAAATTAAAACTCAGTCCCGAACTATATAGTTATGACGAGGAGTTTTCGACATCGCACGATCATATCGTCTCTCAGATTATTGCCAATGATTTATTGGATCAGTATTTATCCAATAAAATTAATTCAACTGATGATAAAGAAAAATATTTAAACACAATTAAAGATCTTGAATGGACTGCCCCAAAGGTCGCTCTTACAGAACTATTATTTGCCCTGCATCAGACAAAATGCTTTAATGGAGGGCATTCAGATCTTGCAGAAATTTTCCGATGGGCAGAGAATACGATGAATATTAATTTGGGTAATTATCATAAGACTTTGGCTGAAATTAGATTAAGAAAAACAGGGAGGACTAAATTCTTGCCACTTCTTGAGCATAATTTTAATCAGTTTCTTGAGAACTTAGATTTATAATTTTGTTTTTGTTTTTGAGAAAAATATCGAATAGCAAATAATATGTTATCGATTTGTAAGTGATTATTAGATTGCAGTAACTTAAACAAACAAAAAGCGAAAAGAAAAATCTCTTCGCTTTGTTTGTTTAAAATAAATAATAAAAAATTTAATATCCGGGATTTTGCTTAAATTCTTTTGATGCATCAAGCGTTGCCTGAGGAATAGGATAAATCCTTCTGTATGGTTGAGAAGCTGGTTTCGCAGTTCCTGCAAGATCAAACTTACCGAAACGTATCAATGCCTTTCTTCTGTACATTTCCCAGTAAAGTTCGAAGCCGGATTCTTTCAGTAGCGTATTGGCATCCACAGTGGTGAGAGCAACGCCCGGCGCATTATTAAAAAGAGCCTCACGCGTTCTGGAAGTTCTCAGGATATTGACGTCTGCCAAAGCTGCAGTCAGATTTCCATTTCTGAAATAAGCTTCCGCCCTCATCGTATAAATTGTTCCCAGTCTGTACAGGGGAACATCCATTCCACTTGTCCCGTTGTTTCCATAGCCAGGATCAAATTCAAACTTAAAGTTTCTTACGCCTCTGTTGATCTGAGCCTGAGTAAATACAGCTTCTGACGGCTTGTCAAAATTCAGTTCCGGTGTGAAATCTACAGCGAGTGTCGTATTTTTTTCAGTGAATAATTTGGTAACCTTTATTCTGTTGCCAGCTGTCATCTCAAAGTCTCCTGTAGCAAGAAGTTTCGGACCATATTGCTGACCAACCTGCAAGCCTCTGTTGAAATGAAACCAGGATTTACCAGTTCCCTCAACTTTACTTGTTGATGGTACACTCACGTCTGTTCCGTCATTTTTGAACCAGGTTCCGTCTTCGTACTGATAATATCTGTGAAAACGCGGATCGTTAAAATTTCCGTTCCAGGAGTTATAAAATTCCGGCGTGATACAAGATGCATTTGTTCCTCTGTTATCGGGAGAAGGTTTCTGAATTCTCTCCATCGACATATAAGCCAAATCATTATCAGCATTCCTGTTAGAGTTTTTCTTCTGAACAATTGTGAAAATCATCTCTTTGCTGTCGCCGTTATTGATATCAAAATTGTGGAAGTAATTGGATTCCAGACTGAAAAGACCAGAATTGATAATCAGGTTAGAATACTGAATTACTTTATCCATATCATTTCCCGTTCCGCCAACAGCTGCTTCCAGGAAATCAAAAGATACTCCTTCTCGTTTTTTCAGAACAGCCCTGTTAAGATACATATCCGCTAGCAAAGCATATGCAGCCTGTTTCGTGAATCTGCCTGCATGGGTGTTTTGAGTTTTGATGTCGGCCAAATTTGGAATCAGACTTTCAACTTCAGTAATCAGAGGATCGATATAAGTATCAGCTTTTCTGATTTCTATTGGTGCATTAATATTATTTGGATCTCTGTAAGGTGCCTGTCCGTATAAATCCAAAGTGTTATAAGTGTAGTATGCCAGCAATGCTCTTGCTTCTGCAAGGAAAAGAGCCTTGTTGGGAACGGTACTTTTCTCAATACTGGCGATTGCTGTTAAAGATTTTGTGATCCCAAGTGTCAGGTTGTTCCATGTTGTTTTTACCACATCGTTATTAGAATCCCAGGTGAATTCGTGCATTGCGCGCCATTTTCCGCCATCGCCCCAGTCGCTGCCTCTTGTTGGCAAAAGTGCTTCGTCTGTAGAATATTCCTGTAAGGCAAAAACACTTCCGTGGTCTACAAATGTACCATCTCCCAATTGCCCATAAGCTGCAGCCAGAGCGCTTTCCGGAGCGCCGCCTTCTGTACCGAGATTCTCATCTATGACCTGCTCATCAAGATTTGTACAGCCTATTAATCCTATAGTTAGAAAAGCCATTACAGCTTTGTTGATATTAAAATATTTAGATTTCATAATTAAGATAATTAAAATTTAACAGTTGCTCCAAATAGGACCGTTTTCGCAGAAGGATAAGTTGTATAATCCATCCCTAAAGACTGGTTTCCTCCTACATTTTTGTTTGTGTCGACCAAAGGATCGTAACCTGTATACTTGGTAATAGTCCATAAATTCTGCGCACTCAGATAAAGATTCAGGGTCTTCATCCATTTAAGTTGAGTAATATCAAAAGTATATCCCAATCTCACATTATTCAGGCGTATGAAATCTGATTTCTCAAGATAGAGAGAAGAAAGCTGTGGCTGATTGGTAGGACTTGCTCCGGAATCGTAGAAGTTTTTCATCACGTTTCTGTCAGAAGCCAGATTGTTGATATTCAGGTTTAAAGCAGTGTTATTTAATAAATATCCACCTGTCTGTCCTATGAATGAGAATCCAAAATCAATCTTTTTGTATTTCATATAAGAATTAATTCCGAAAGTCAAATTGGGAAGAGGACCTTCAAAAATCTTTTTGTCTTTTTGGCCGATCACCCCGTCACCATCCAAATCTTCATAGGTATATTTCCCATTGGCATCTATACCCGTATAGTTCAGCATATAAAATGATCCGGCTTCATAACCGTTTTTGTAGATATTTGCCGTAACGCCGGACTGTCCGGGTCCGGAAACTTCTCCGGAATAGATTTCTGTAACCGTAAGATCTTTTACGGTGTTTTTTAATGTAGCAGCGTTGATATCAAAATTCCAGGTGAAATTCTCATTTTTAATGATATCAGAACCTAAAGTCAATTCAAAACCTTTGTTAACGATCTGTCCGTCGGAATTTCTATACCAGTAAGGTGTCGCACTTAATACAGGTGTCGGAATATACAATATTGCATTTTTTGTCGCCTTATTATAATATTCTAGTGATCCGTATAATTTGTTGTTCCATAAGCTGAAATCCACACCGAAGTTGGATTGTTCCACCGTTTCCCATTTCAGGTCAGGAAATGCAGTTCTGATAACCGAAACGCCATTTATCAGATCCAGATTGTTATACATATAGTATCCTGCAGACTGTGACATCGTATAACTTGCCTTTGTAATTTTGTTCGGAAGCTCCTGATTACCTGTCTGTCCCCAGCTTCCTCTCAGCTTTAATTCATTTACAATTCTGGAATCCTGCAGGAAGTTTTCTTTGGAAATCGTCCAGCCCACAGCAACCGAAGGGAAATAGCCATACTTGTTATTATCTCCAAAGCGCGTAGAACCATCAGCTCTCATGGAAGCAGTTAACAAATATTTCTGATCAAAATTATAATTGACTCTCCCGAAATAGGACTGCAATTCGTTTTCCTGCGCATATCCTGCACCAGGAATAAAGGCTTCACCAGAATATCCGGGATTGATCTCCGGTGGAATAGCATCGCCCTGAGCTGCAAAATTTCTCACTCCAAAATAAGTTCCCGAAGATTTAAATTTCTGATAAGAAAAACCGCCCAATATGCTGAAATTATTTCTGTCAAGTTTAAAATCATAGGTTAAATAATGTTCCAGAAGCACATTGTAAGAGTCCAGATTTGCCTGAATATATGCACCTTTTGGTGTTCTGTCTGTAATATTCGGGAACATTGTTGTATTTCTCTCGGACGTTGTTTTATCAATACCCAGATTTAATTTATAATTAAGCCCCGGTAATAATCTCAGTGTCGCCTCCGTATTCCCTAACACTCTGAAGGTATTGGTTTTATCATTATAAACGCTTAACAGATACAAGGGATTGTAATGTGCATTCATATTGAAGTTCGTGAAACTTCCTGTTGCGTCATATACAGAGCGCGTAGGATTTGCCATCAGAGCGTGGATAATAACCTGACCGTCTGATCCACCGTTTGAACCATTCGGGATTCCGGTTTCCTTGATATCACTCGCCGTAAGGTTTACTTTTACTTTAAGACGTTTATTGTCAAAAAAAGATTCTTCGGCATTTACACGAACAGTAGTCCTTTTGAAACTGCTGTTCTGTACAATCCCATTCTGATCCATATGCGACATTGATGCAAAATAACTTCCGGTATCTGTAGATTTTGAAAACGAAACCGAATGATTTTGGGAAGCTGCCGTTCTGTATAATTCGTCCTGCCAGTCTGTGTTTCCACCGTGATCATAGGATTTGTCAAGAAGTGCATTTCTGTATTCATCTGCTGTAAATAGGTCTAATTTTTTGATTACTGAAGAATAACCTAAATAGGTATCATAAGTAAACATCGGTTCTCCCTTTTGACCTCTTTTGGTTGTTACCAAAACAACACCGTTGGAACCTCTGGCACCATAGATTGCCGCCGCAGAAGCATCTTTAAGAACCGTGATAGATTCTATGTCAGAAGTATTTAAAAAGTTCAGAGGATTTTTTGCCTGAGTATTTCCAAGACCTACATTGGGACTGGAAGCACTCACCGCATCGTTGCTCAGGGGAACGCCATCGACTACAAAAAGCGGTGTGCTTCCACTTCTTACAGAGCCAATTCCGCGGATAGAAACATTCACGCCGGCACCGGGCTCACCACTGGACTGAACCACGCGTACACCCGCAATCTTACCCTGCATCAGATTATCCACAGAGATATTCATCCCTTCTTTGAACTGTTCTGCTTTTAACTGGCTGATAGATCCTGTCAAGTCGGCTTTTTTCTGTGATCCATAGCCTACAATCATTACCTCAGCGATAGTAGTGTCTTTGGATTGTAATGTTACAGAAATTGAAGTTCCGGAAATTTTGATCAGTTGCTCATTCCCTTCATAAAAAACAGAGATTGTCTGCCCGATATTAGCTGAAATCGTAAAATTTCCTGATGCATCTGTCGTTGCCGTTGATCCGGTTTCTACGATAGTTACCGTTGCACCTTCTGCGGGAGAACCATCCTGATTGATCACTTTTCCGGTAATTGTCTCGTTCACCTGCAAAAAAGCAGGATACTTTGCATTAAGCCCCTCTGCACTTGCCTGGTTTGCCACCAAAAAAAGTATTGCTACAGGAATTAGCTTTTTAAATTTAAATAAATTAATTTTGTGGTACATGTCATTAAGTAAAGTAATTGTTAGAGATTACATTGCTTAGTAAAAAAGCCGCTGTTGTTCCCGCAACAGTGGTTTTTATTTTCCAAGCAATTATTTTAATTTTATATTTCGGAATACAAAGTAAATCGCTTTGTTTGGATATTAGTTTAACAGAATATTATGTTAAAATAAATAATTTATAACAGTTAAAAATTGATGAAAATAGAATAATATTCTCAATTAATAAGTTATAAGCACGCGATTTTCGTCATTCACAAAATCGTAAAAAACACTTAACATATCCGATAAACTTCAGCAAATACAGAGTTCCTAATTTCGCCTTCATAAAATTTCAATAAATGAAAAAGGCAACTTTCCTTGCTCTGTATTTTACTTCAATTAATCTTTGCTTGTCACAATCTCAAAATCTTGATGACTTAAAAATCAACGAAATTCAGGTGATCGGTTCGCACAATTCTTACAAGAAAGCAATCCTTCCGGAAGTCTACAGTTATTTGTCTAAAAAAGATTCACTTAATTTTTTACCGAGGATTCAATATGAACATATTCCTATACCCGAACAGCTGGATTTAGGACTTCGAAATCTAGAAATCGATGTTTATGCAGACAGCCAAGGCGGAAAATATGCGCATCCGAAAATTTTGGATTTTGTGAAAACTTTACAAGCTTTTGACCCAGAAGGGAAAATGAAAAAGCCAGGTTACAAAATGATCCACATCACAGACATCGATTACCAAACTTGGTATTACACACTGGAAGATTGTTTGAAAGATCTGAAAAAATGGTCAGATTTGAATCCGGACCACGATCCGGTTTTTATCACCCTAGAACCGAAAGATGGGAAAGCAAATAATTTTGGAAGTGAGCCGGAACATTACACTTCAAAGCTTTTTGATGATCTGGATAATGAGCTTTCGAAATTTTTAGGAATAAATAAAATCATCACGCCTGATGATATCAGAGGATCGTACAAAACCCTGAATGAAGCTGTTCTTCATAAAAACTGGCCAAAAGTAAAAGATGCAAAAGGCAAATTTCTATTTGTTTTAGACAATAATAGTGAAAACAGAGATTTGTATGCAAAAGGTCACCCATCACTAAAAGGAAGAATGGTTTTCACCAATTCAAATCCTGGAACTTCAGAATCTGCAGTTCTTTTACTTAACGAACCAAAAAAAGACGTTTCTAAAATTCAGGATCTTGTAAAAAAAGGTTACATCATCCGTACAAGAGCCGATGCAGACACTATGGAAGCAAGAAGTGAAGATTATTCCAGATTCGAAAAAGCGAAAGAGAGTGGTGCGCAAATCATTACAACGGACTATTACTATCCAAGCAAACTTTTCAAGTCCAATTACAAGATCAGTTTTGACAACAATTCTTACGAAAGAAAAAATCCTGTTATCATAAAATAATCACATTTTTCAATTAGATTTATAAGGAGAAGGCCATCAGATTTTGATGGTCTTTTCTGATTTTAAGCTAATCTTTAATTCTTTTCACAGTCTGTTTTTCCAGATCAATTTCGAAATGATCAGCAGGATCCCCGCTTGATAAAAGCGATAATATTTTAAACACAGATTTTAACTGAATCATAAAAGGATCCTGAGATTGATTCGATTCAAAAAGTTTTTCTAATATCTGGTATTGCTGCAGTCTTACATTAGGAATATCTTTTTTTGCCAGTTCATCTGCAGACTGAAATTTGTACAGGTCTAAAAGCAGTTCGTCAAAAGTCCACTTTCTGAATATTTTTGTTTTAATATTTTTTTGTTTTAAATATTTTTGAGCTTCAATGTCATTTAAATCTAAAGATAAGAACAAGAGGTCTCTGCCGTTCAGTTTTTTGGCTTTTTCAATAAGATTCTTTGGCCAGTCATTAGGAATCATTCGCAGACGAACCAGTTCTTTCAGGTGAAAAAGCATAAAATCGTGATAAGATTTTGTCTTCAAAATATCTTTATTCCAGAGAGTTTTGCCCGTACTTTTCTGTAAAGCTTCATATTCCTTATGATATAATTGGAATAGGTCGTCAAAATGCTGAACATCATTCATAACTTCTGTATAAACTTCCATTTTTCCGAATGATTTGATGGTTAGAATTTTATAAGCAGGAAGATATGCCGCCAAAGAAGGAACCTGAACATTCACCATTATCTTGTCTCCAAACTTTTTGATTCCTGTGTCATTTATATGCATATGTCCCGCAAAATGAATCTGCAAACCTGCGTCAGCAAAGACTTTAGCTACATCTTCCTCAGGAACTCTTTCCAGTTGCCATTTTTTTTCACCCAGCAGATTTTTAATTTCGCCTGTAGCACCATCATTGAAATCAATCATTGGATAATGGGTAAATGCAATCAGGATTTTGTGATTTTTTTTAGCTTCATCGGCAATTTTCCTCACCCAATCTATCAAATGCTTTTTGTTCGTCAAAACATTATTATATCCAATGCCTGCACCTTTGTAATTTGAAGGGTCATCTGCATTTCCGTTACTGTTTTTTGGAATATAGGTATTGCCATCAATTGCTATCATCCAGACATCTTTTACAGGTTCAACAAGATAGGTTAAATCAGGGACAGAAAATCCTTTACAAACTTCATACATTCTTTTTGAATAATCGGCAGATTGCAAAGCTTCCTCATAAGAATAATCATTAAATGAAACCTGAGTAAAAGGCGTACTCCAAAATAAATCATCTGTTTTAGGATAAAACCCAAAATCTTTTAACTCATTTAAAATCTCCAGATATCCGGATTCTGCAATGTCTGTTGTAATAATTTTATTAGAAATTTTACCGGTATTTTCTTTGCTGTAAATACCAAGCAGATTGCCGTCCTGCCCCAAAAAATCATCTTTCCCCGCATCCTGACGGAACGGCCCGACCGGATCGTGATTGCCTGTCGTCAGGTAGAATTTTATTCCGAATTTCTTTTGATAGCTATCAAGAATTTTGTGCAGTCCGCGAACATTGTACGCCTGTCCGTCATCTGAAAAATCACCGGGCATTGCAACGATTTTAATTCCTTTGCCAGCAATATCATCTAAAGCTTTTAAAAACGCAAAATAGTTTTCATTAAAGATTCTTGTGGAATGCAACTGAGAATCCATCGTTCTCAAAATAGTCGATTTTCCTGTTTTTGGATTGATAATACCTTTAAAATCATTATCAGAAAATTGACCATACAAATCCTGAAAATGAACATCAGAAAGAAATGCTATTTGCACAGGCTTTTGTGCGGATAAAAAAGTGGTCGAAAAAAGCAGCAGGTACAGTAAGGTTCTTTTCATTTTAAATGGTCTAAAATAAAGGTTTTCTGTAGGATTGGCTTTAAGGTAACTTTAAATAAATGTGAAAGAAAATTCTTTTTGTTTAATGTTTATAATTATTTAACAACCAGGGTTTTAAATATAATTTTTCGGTAGTACCGAAAAACTACCGAGAAAAATCAATTGTGATTTTGAAATTTTGCAGTTAAATAAAGTAATTTTTAGAATGAAAAATATTGATCCTCAAACACCAATATGGCAACTGACTGTTGCAGAATTTTTAGAAATTTCTAAAAATTTAAGTTTTGACAAAAAATATGAATATGGATTGAAAGGCTTAGCGAAGATCTTGGGATGTTCAGTTTCGAAAGCTTCAGAGGTGAAATCCTCGGGAATATTGGATAAAGCCATTATTCAGAGAGGAAACATAATCATTATTGATAAGGACAAAGCGTTGGAACTTTTCGGAAAAAAATAGTGGATGTATTACCTTGAACTTATTGAACGGTTTTGGATATTAAATCAGAAAGCAAAGCCGGGAGCAACTGCCATTGCATTGTATCTGTATTTACTGAAAACCGCGAAGAGTAGCGACTCCTATGATTTCCAAGTTTCCGATGTTGTTTTGAGTAAAGAACTTGGGCTGACCAGACAAACTGTAAAGGCAACAAAAGAAAGGCTTCGAGATCTGGGTTTGATTCAGTTCAAGACTAGGAATGGAGTATCCGGGAGCTATAGACTGCTATTGAATTATTCCTTGGAATTGAGAGGATTTGAAAAAATAAAGGATACTGAAGTCATAGCAGTACCATCTTTTCAGAAATCGAATTATTATAACAATACGGCTAGTGCTGATATACAAGTTGATGTACATTCAGGGAATAAAGAAGATGGAAATAAACCCTTTGCACCTCAACTTTCAAATGAAGATATTAAGATACCCCAGTTTGCAGAATTCTTGGACTATGCAAAGACTTTATCAGCTTACCAAACTGAATTGGATTCAGCGATCAAGGATAAATATAAGGGATGGAAAGACAAAGGATGGAAAAGCAGCTCTGACAGGCTCATTACTAACTGGAAGTCTTCATTGAAAAGTACTCTGCCTTTCTTGAAAGATGCTGGTCATTTAGATCAGCTTTCCCTGCAGAACATACCTGATATTAAAAGACCAATTTCCACCCGTGACAATAATCAACAATCTGACGTATAGAATTTAAAATTAAAGCAAGATGGCGTTTCCGGAAAAGGATCTGCGGCTGGTCCGCAAAACGTTTGAAAACAGATCGGAAAAGAATCCAGACAGGATCAGACTAGGGAATCACTTTGTGGATGATTTTATATTCGAGGATCACGAGGCAGCAGATATCCCGATCAATGCCTTAAGAGTGATCTTTAATATCATTTCCATCATAAGCAGTGAGCAGTTCCGGCCTGAAGACCGGCCGAAACAGCTGTCACTATTCGATGAGGAGTTTGAAACCGAAAACAACATATTTGCTTCAATGAAGATCAGAAATAGCAAGATCTCTCCAAGTGGTTCAAGTAAACAGGTCGTCGATGCCTATGAATTTTTGGCCAGGTTCAAGATGAGCTGGTACAGGTCTGTAAATTCTAAGGGAAGAGAAATTAAGACTTTTGGAGGGCTTATCTCAACGCCGACCTACGATCAGAGAGGTTACACCACGTTTTTGATCAGCAGCTATTGGCTCAAGAAATTGATGGTCATACCGGAATACAATTATGTCCTCTATAATCTGGTCTACAATATTCGCAACAATAAGCACATCATACTTGCTATTTGGCTTGCAAAGCTGCCTGAAAATGGAACTGTCTTAAAGCTTTCCACACTGAATAAAAAGTTCGGACTGAATTACAGAACAGCAAATGACCTCTGCTTTAAATTTCTGAAACAAGCCCAATCGAACCTTAAACAATATAATAATCTGTCATTCAATTTCAGGTATAAGGGAGACCTGATTTATATTATTCCTTATCAAACTAAAATGGTCAATGAAACGGATCTGTCATCAAATAACAGAGAGAAGCTTGAGATTACCAGAAGGTTGAGATATTTCAGGAAAAGATACGGTCTTCAGGAAAGTGAAATGATCCAGTTTTCCTATCAGTATAAAAATATTGCGCAGACACGGGCACTGATTGAAAGGGCCTTCCGTGAATTTATCAGAAGCAATAGGTTTAAAGGGATAGGCTCAACGGAATTTAAGGGTAAAATGTTTCTGATGGAACTTCAGGAAATCATCATTACGCTGTACAAAGATTCTAGAATTGGAAAATTGCTGCCGAATGGATATCCTGTGATTCTTTGAAGTCGGATTTGCGCTCATCCGTATTTCGGAATGACGCTCATTCGAAAATCGGAATTGCACTCGCTGAAGTTAAAATAATGTTCGATGGTGAAGTCTTGGGAATGGGATCTCGGAATTGCACTCATTTAGAAAATTGGGACAATGTTTCAAATATAGGATAGACGTAAAAATTGTTGATAAAAGTAGAAAAATAGATAGACCTTGAAAATTTGATTCTGATTTGCGCTCATTCAAAAAAAGCCGGTTTTTCGGATTTGGACTCATTTATTTTTCGGAATCGCACTCATCCACTATTCGGAATTGCACTCATCTGAAAATTGTGCTAAATGCCGATTCAGAAGGCAATACGGTGATTGTATAAAAGTGCATTAAAATAGGAAAAGTCTTTTTTATTAAAAAGGAAATGACAGTAAAAACTTTGCTTTTAAAAGAAAAAAAATGAATTGCGAAAAAACTAAAAAGAGTGTAGATATCAGAACTGTTCTGGAATCGTTCAACCTTTTTCCCGTCAAAGAAAATGGGAAGACAGCTTTCTACTTTGCTTTGGACAGGGAGGAAAAAATTCCAAGCTTGTCAGTTGATTTTTTAAAAAACAAAGCATTTGATTTCGGGACAGGTAAGAGTTACGATGTGATCTCGATTGTTCAGCAGATGAATAAATGTTCTGTTTCTGAAGCATTGAGCTATCTTAAGAAATTTGATCTTTCCGTTTCAGAAAAGAAACCTGTTAAAGATATTGATAGTAGTAAGAATTATGAAATTATCCAAATTAATAACGTTAGACATCCGGTATTGATTCAATATTTAAAAACCAGAAAAGTTTATGAGCAAAGGAATTTGGTCAAAGAGATTTCTTATCGGCTCGATGGTAAAAAGTTCTTTGGGATAGGCTTTCTGAATGATTCAGGAGGATATGAAATTCGAAATAAATATGCCAAAATATGTTTGGGTGTGAAGAATGTCACCTGGGTACTAGGTGAGGGGAATGTGAACACTGAAGTTCTCATTTTTGAAGGTTTTTTTGATTATCTCACCTATAGGAATATGGAAAAGGAAGAAAAATCGACTTCAGATCATCTGATCTTAAATTCTACTGCAATGCTTTTCAAAGTAAAAAGCAAATTAAAAGAATACGATAAAATTTCTCTCTTCCTAGACAATGATTCTAATGGTAAGGCCACCACAAAAATGATTGAAAATGATTACGAAAATGTGGAAGACTGTTCTATATTGTACAGGGATTTTAATGACCTTAATGATTGGTTCTGTAATTCATGAAGAATTATGACCTATATGGAGACTTAAAGACGTGCCTCCTACCAGCCTGAAATGTTAAAAGGCTTCTGAAGCCATCAGAATCCGCAGGTTTTCTTTCAGCAATTCATTGACAGTATTGTGATACATATTGCTCATTATGATTTTTTATGCAGCTTCATTGGTTGCGAAGTGGCTGACTTTAATGCTGTGTCAACTTTTCTTTTGCCGTAATAACGGATGGTTTCATTTTTTTCATCATCGTTTCCACGTTCAAACACCCTTTTTATAACTGCCTTGTGTTGTCTGTTCCAGTCAATGCGGTCAATATCGGTGTCCCAGAATAAAGATCGGCGAAGGACTGATAATTTTGGCGTTTCTTTCATTTTCTCCTTTTCAACTTTGATATCGTAATAACTTTGAAGGATAACGATGCTCCCTTCTTCCAGCTGAAGTTCCTTTTCTATCTTCAGTGCCAATGCAACAGGAATCTTTCTTTTCCCATTTGTGATGTTATTAATAGCCTGAGCAGATTCGCCGATAGATAAAGCAAAAGGACGCTTTTTAAGCGAACGCTTTTCCAACTCCCGTTCAATAACGATTCCCGGGTGTATTCCTTTGTATTTTAAAAGCGATTTCATAATACAAATATAAACAGATTTGTTTATATATTTTCAGATACGGTTAATCTTTTACCTGCATAAAATAATGCACAGTCGTTCTCGAAAATGTATAAAATAGCAAAAGGTCGATTTTAAATCTGGCTTTATAATTCAGTTTGCATTTAATCAAGTCTCCTTAACAAACTACAAGGTCAATTTTGAAGGTGCTTAAATAGTATACAGGTTATTGTTACACCTGCCTATAAAAATACAGGCTTAAGTATTCTCTTCATCAAATTTGAAATTTTTCATTTCAATAGCAGTAATAATTACAGAATTGCAGAATAATAAGGCTGCAATACTTGCTGAAGTTCATTTCAGAACATTAGAAAACTGGAATCCTTTTTTATTGCAAGATGTGTCTTTGTATATACAAACTTTTCAAGTTTTATATCCAAAGACGATCTTGCCTTTTTTGCAAAAAAGGGAAAAAAAACTCGGAACTCGTTTTTCTTATCAGGTAAGATTTACAAAGTATCAACCATAGATGAAAATGTGATTTGTGAACCTATTCCCGCAAATTGGTGGACTTAAAAACCATTTAATTACAATATTTTTGTATTGAAAATTTAATACTTCTGATGACTAATGATAATGTCCAGCTGATTATGCTTTCCAGCGAAAATTATGATCTAATGATATCGCCGATGTCTATGTCATATATTCCTTCAGAAAGCGACCCTGACACTTCTGTGGCTCACCGTCATGATTATCATTCCCTTTTTATATTGGAAAAAGGTTCAATAACTATGCTTGTAGATAATCAATACGTCACTATGAATGAATCATCCGTATTGCTTATCAACAAAGGGCAAGTGCATCAGCCGGTTGATATTTTTGGTATCAAAGGTTGGGTAATGGTATTTGATGGAAAGATTCTCGATCCTGAAATACTGAATATATTTGAAGGGTCGCAGGATGGGATTTGCTATTTCTCACTTAATCATGCTGAACTAGCCTTTTTAAATGATATTCTTTATAATATAAATATTACAGCAGGGAACACAGGAGAGGGTCCGTTCACCAATAAGTTACTGCATGGAATGGTCAATACTGTTTACTACAAATTAGTAAATATATATTGGTCTCTGACAACAAATAGTTTGGATAGCAGTAACTCAAGACCAACACAGATCACACACGATTTTAAAAGACTTGTTCGCAAGCATTTTAGAGAAGAAAAAAAGCCAGCTTCATATGCAGAGAAGCTAAATTTTTCGGTTACTTATCTTAATGACACAGTCAAAAAAATTACAGGTTTTTAAGTCTACTAATTTTATCCAGCACGAGATAACAGCTGAAGCGCAGCGCCAACTACTTTATACGACCAAAAGCGTGAAGGAGATTGCATACGATCTGGGGTTTGCTGACTGGAAGTATTTTATCAGGCTTTTTTCAAAAGTTGTAGGTAAATCTCCCACGGTGTATAGGAAGGAGGTTAAACAAGTGTAAGCAGATGTTAAGAGGGCAGTGATAATTAGTATAGTTAGAATAATATTTCACTTGAGAATCGACCCCATTTTGGATAACGCCAAATGCGTAAAGAGTAATTAATTATGAAAAATAAAAAAATCTTGGTGTCAGGTGCCAGCATTTCTGGTCCAACACTAGCCTATTGGCTTAACAAATATGGCTTTGACGTTACTGTAGTGGAGCGTTCACAGGAATTAAGGCTGGGTGGACAAAATATTGACGTAAAGGGACCAGCAAAGGAAGTTGCCCTTAAAATGGGAATTGTTGAAGAAATTCGTGCACTCAATACAACAGAGATCGGACTGCGTTTCGTTAATTCAGAAAACCGTACACTGGCAAAATTTCCAGCAGAGAGTTCAATGAGCATGACCCAGGAATTGGAGATACTTCGGGGCGATCTTGTTAAAATACTCTATGATCACACAAAACAGGATATCAAATATATTTTTGGGGATCATATAGTACACCTGAAGCAGGTAGAAAATGGGGTAGATGTTGATTTTGCGAGTGGAAAAAAAGATAGATTCGACATAGTTGTTTCTGCAGAAGGTATAGGTTCTGCAACTCGTGACCTAGCCTTTGGTAATCGTCCGCGTTATAAATATTTAGGCTTATACACTGCTTATCTTACCATTTCTAAAAAGAAAAACGATAGCAGATGGGCTCGTTGGTATAATGCGCCGGAAGGTATTGTATTTATGTTGCGTCCCGACAATTATGGAGAAACAAGGGCTTCTGTTACTTTTTTGGCTGAAGAGAATGAATATAAAAAACTGAATGAACATGAACAGAAAAAAGCATTGATCAATCGAATTCAAGGTGCAGGTTGGGAATCTGAAAGGGTTATTAAAGGCATTCAAGATAGCAAGGATCTTTATTTTGAAAGGGTTAGCCAGGTGAAGATCGACCGGTTAAGCGTGGGAAGAGTGGTGATTACCGGAGATGCGGCTTGGTGTGCTACACCCATAGCAGGAAGAGGTACTGACCTTGCCATGGCTGGAGCATATGTACTTGCTGGAGAACTGTTCAAGACGCAGGATTATGAGGAAGCTGTTAGCAATTATGAAAAGATAATGAGACCATATGTCGAGCAATGTCAAAAATTACCACCTGGTATTCCCCGAATAGTTTACCCTCAGACAAAGTTGGGTGTTGCTGTTCTAAACAAACTAATAACCATTGCAGGAAGTAAGACCGTAAAATGGGTCATCAGTCTCTTTTCAGGAAATAAGAAAGAAGAAAAAGAACAATTCGAATTACCAAATTATGAAAAAGGGAATCATCAGACGATATGATAATTTTTAGAATGTATTTAGAACATTCAAATTGATAAAACGAACATTGCCTATTCTCTGTATTTAGTATTCTTTACCAAAAACGGTACATTTTTTTTGTTATCGAAAGCACAACATATTAAGTTGTGCTTTTCACGTTAATAGTAAAACTTCAAAATTATTCCAAATCATTCTTTTTTAATCCTCGGCAAAATCCAGTATAGTCCAGATTATTTTTGTTCAGCCCAAACCCTTTGAATACTATTGTTTTAGAAGATTTTAACACCCAATTTTGTCACAGAATTTTAATCTAAATATTAATGAAAAAATTGAGTCATCTTCTACTAACATTGATAGTAGTATCAATCCAAGGTCAGGTCGGAATCAATACTCAAAATCCGGAAGCGACTTTAGAAGTGGTAGGAAAACCAAATGATGTGAATCATTTTGACGGGATAATTCCTCCAAGGATTGCGGGAGACCAACTCGCGACAAAAACATATTCGTCTTCAAAAAAAGGAGCTGTTGTTTTTGTAGTATCTCCGGCTACCAATTTATCAGGACAAGTCATTCACGTAACTGAACCCGGATTATATTATTTTGATGGCAATTTGTGGCAAACATTTTCAAATGAAAAGCAATCCACTGAATATAGAATTCTATTAACATTTGATTATAACAGTACTGTGGGTCTTACTGCAACTTCAATCTGGTCTGCTCCGGTTAATTATAACGGAAATACAAATAATTATTTAACGTCTTCAAAATATTATACCATTGGAACCAAAAATTATGGAGGCTTAAAAGGATCCGTATCATTCAGAAAAGTTAATGGTATCGTCAATGTGAAGTTTCAAATTTACAGGTCGAGCGATTCAGATCCCATTACAGAAAATGCCTTTATCAATATTCCCGATATTTATAGTGACATAGGATATATTCCCAATCAGGTTGTTTTATTACACACCGAAAATTCAACACAGCTTATTCCTGCATTGCTTGAAAATTATTCTATCATAATTCCTCAAGCATCTTTAAACGCAATGTCAACATCATACTACACATACAGAGAAGTTCAAGGTTATTCTACTTGGATCAAACCTTACCTGCAATAGAATTCCTAAAATAAAAGCATTAATGATAATACCTAAAAAATAGGTGGAAGACAAATAATACGATTCTTAAAACCAAATGAATTTTAATAAAAAATAAAATGAAAACATTAATTTATTTTTTTCTTCCTTTCATCGCAATCTCAATACAGGGACAGATTGGAATCAATACCCAAACTCCGGAGACCACTTTAGAAGTGGAAGGAAAACCAAATGATGTCAATCATTATGATGGGATTATTCCTCCACGGATAACAGGAAACCAACTCGCAGCAAAAACATATTCATCTGCAAAAAAAGGAGCTGTAGTGTATGTTACATCTCCAGCTACTAATTTATCAGGTCAGGTCATTCATATTACAAAGTCTGGATTGTATTATTTTGATGGTGATCTATGGAAGTCTTTTATTCAAGAAGACCCACTTAATACGATTGCACTTAACGGCAACACTTCTACGGTTGAACTTATTGTAAAGAACAGTCTGCATCTTAATTTTGATGAGAAAGAAAATTATATAATAGGTATTTCCAGAAGTCCAATCACTGGTGACTATAATTCTATTATGGCGACAGATTCTAATATAACTTCAGGAAAAGGAAATTCAGCCAGTTCTTACGCGATGTCTCAAGGTGAAGTTACAGGCAAGCTCAATTATGGAGCGGGTGTTTCAGCACTGAATGGTATTGCAAACGGGGTAATTTCAGGAAGTAGAAATGTTGGAATTGGTCCGGGAGCGATGTCCTATATCACATCGGGAAATGATAACATCTCTATTGGCTATCTGTCAGGAACAGGAAACCGTACAGGATCTAATAATATTTTCATTGGTATTGGTGCAGGCAGCCCGGCCACAGGAAATAGAAGTGTAAGTAATAAACTGGCTATACATTCAACCCCCGTCACAACAAGTTCAACCAGCTTTTGGGATAGTATCACGAACAATTATACGGATTACAAATTTGCTTTGATTTCGGGGGATTTTTCTGAAAGATGGTTAAATATCAATGGCAAGCTCAGCGTAACACCTTCCCAGATGCCCAATGCAGACGGAGATTCATCCTACACAAAAAAAGTGGTTGCCAAAGCTGATGGATCATTTGGTTTTGCAACTGAAACGATTCCTAGCCCTCCGTCTAACGGAACATATATTCTGAAAAGCGTCAACGGCGTAACTAGTTGGGTAACTCCATAATCATCAAAATATGAAAAGATATTTCAAATTCTTAACCCTGATCATTGTCTTTTCGTTAACGTCTTGTAGAGCTATTGTTTCGAATCCTGGCAAGCCATTAAACGATAATTCCTTAGAAATAAATCAGAGATATGAAGTTCAGGATTTCACGGCAAAAATCCACAAAATAAAAATCACGTCAATTGATAGCAAAAATATTTATGGCATTTCCAAAAAAGGAGATTTTATATCAATTGATAAAAAACAAATCAGGGAAGTGAAAAAACTAAAAGTCGTTAGCTCTATTGTTGTTGGCATAATTGGAATTGCAGCTGTCACCTTTATTCCAATATAAAAAAACATTTATAAATTCAGTTTGGATAGGAAAGATGAATATTGATGAGCAAAAAGATGAAGTAATTTTTTTCAGGATTAAGGGCGAAAAGAAGAAGGATTGGAAAAAAATGTGTTCCAATCAACAAATTTCTCTGACTAGCTTAATCATCAATTCCGTAGAGAATAGAATGATGGATGATGAGAGACGAAAAGTATTAGCGTTCATTGAAAAGCAGGATAACATCTTCGGAAAAATTGAAAACAATATCAATCAGGTTGCAAAAATAGCAAATGGTCAAAAGTTTATCAGTGAAACTGAACTTAGAAATTTTACGGCTAAGTTATCAGAGATTATAATTCTGAAAAAAGAACAGAATGAAATCTTTATAAAAATCTTTGCAAAGCTATCAAGATGATTGTTAAGATCATGGATCCGGCAGGTCCCGGTTTTCCAGGAGTACATTATAACGACAAGAAAATTGACAAAGGAACCGGAGAATTGATGCTGATGAAAAATTTTCCTTCCTTCATCAGCGAATCAAGCAGCAAGGAAGAAGTAAAAAACTATTTGAGAGCTATTTCAATCGGGAATAAAAAAGTTCAGAAGCCACAATTCCACGCAATGATCTCTACAAAATTTCAGGGTCATTCGAAAGAAGAGCTGACAAAGGTTGCGGAGACTTTTATGGACGAAATGAAATATGGTGGACAGCCTTACATTGTGGTCTTTCATAAGGATACAGATAATAATCACGTCCACATTGTTTCGACCCGGGTTGATAAACATACTGGTAAGAAAATAAATGACAGTTACGAAAAGCTTAAAGCCCAAAAAGCATTAAGTGTTACTATGGAAAAATTATACAGTCTAAAGCCTAAAGAGGAACTTAGCAGACTGTTGAATTATAAAATAAGTTCGATTAATCAGCTGGAAACTTTACTGAGCAGAAATGGTTTTAAGATCGGCAAAAACACAAATGATGAAAATTCTTTAACAATCTTAAAAAACGGAGTTGTACAAAGAAAACTTTCAGGAAGCCAGATCATTTTCGATAATAGTAAAAATGACAGCAGGTCGAGACAGATCAAAGCTATTCTGACCAAATATAAAGAACTCTATTCCACCAAGGTTTTTACGGTGGAAGACAATAGGAAAAATGAATCAATGCTTCCAAGAGGAAAGTCCAAAGAAAGAGCTAACCATTCAAAACTAAAAATTGAATTTGAAAGTGAACTTCAGAAAAAGCTGAAAGATGTTTTCGGAACCGATATCGTGTTTCATCAAAAGAATGATCTGAAACCATTTGGTTACACTTTGATCGACCATAAAACACAAAAAGTATATAAAGGAAGTGATATCCTTAAAATGAATGAACTGTTTCAATTCACTGCAGAAAAGGTGGATAAGAAGACTTTTGAAATATTGAAGGATTATAACATTCGCAATCAGGAAACCAAAAAAATACTGCTTGAATTTTTTAAGAAGAAGAATCCGGAAACAGAGATAAAGGACTTTATGCTTTTTGAAAACCGAGGAAAAAAAGATCTGGAAAGCTACCGGAAAGTTCAATTTGAAGTAAAGGATTTCATTAAAAATAAAAACACAAATGATGAGAAAAATATTTCAATAACAAAAGGCGAAGACGGAAAAATCTACGCTATCCATACCAGATTCCATTACGTGGGTGAACTTCAATCGTTAATTGGAGAAAGGGAATTTCAAAAATTTCTAAATCTAAATATTCAAGTGGGGACACAGCCTGAAAACAGTGGAAAAACAGAATTGAGCAAATCCGTTAATGAAATGCTTTTTGAATGGATGAAAAGTGCGGGAACTGCCAAAGATCCTTCTGAAAACGAACTAAAAAAAAGACGAAAAAAAAGAAGATAAGGCCTGCAGGCAATCAATTAATAGACTATCAATAAGCCGACAACTAACAACCAATCATATGATCATCACCTTTGCTACTCAAAAAGGAGGAACGGGAAAAACGACATTAGCCATCGCTTTTGCCAATTACATTTCGGCAATTTCGGAAAGGAAAATCAATGTTTTTGATTTTGATTATCAGAAATCATTTTACTACAAATGGAAAGATGATGAAATATTGGACATTCCAAAGTTGTACGATGTAGAAATCATTGGTGAAGGAGATGAGCCGCCATTTTCAGACTTTGAAACCCTTATTAATTTGAAAGACAGCGACGAGATCAACCTGTTTGACCTTGCGGGAACGCTGGATGCTAAATACAGCGATCTACTCATATACAGTGATCTTATTGTGATACCATTTGAGTATTCCGATGTTTCTGTCAAGTCAACCCTGGTCTTTATCAATATGCTAGGGCTGTTGGAAAGCGAGGCCGAACGAATATTTATCCGCTCTAAATACGACAAAGGATACAAATATCTAAATCAGGAGGGAATGGACATCGAGCTGAGAAAATACGGAGTGCTTCTTGAAAATCCGGTATTCAAAAAAAACTGTCTGCAAACGATCGACACCCGAAAGCTGACCTACCAGCAAAAATATGGGGTAAGAAGATCTTTTGATGAATTGATTGAATATATCAATCAAACATTGAAGATCAAACTTTAAAATAAAAAAATAGAACATAAATATTAATCCCTATAACCACGATATAATGTTAAAAATCTCACTTAGCATACTGGCTGTTTATCTGATATATTACGCCGGAAATATCTTATACGATCTGTTTCTAAAAAAAGAGACAGAGATCTATAAAGAAGAGGAAGAGGAATTTTCTTTGTCCGAAATTTCCGAACGGTACGAAGATCTTATTAAAAATGTCGGAATTGAGGATGTTGAAAATCTCAAGACTCCAAGATCCTTTAATGAAAATACATTTCATCCATATCCCATAGAGGGAAAAGGAGAAAGGCAGGATCTTGAATATTTGAGGGAACAATTTGAATCTGAACAAGACATTGATAACTTTCAAAATGAAGAAGAAATAGAGGAAGAGCAACCAAAAATATCAGAAACTCTTCCAAGTCAAACAGAGGAGACAATTCCAAACCAAAGCACTGATAATGGAATCTTGACTGCAGGTCAAAACAATACAGATAAGTTTAGAGATCTGCTCAATCTTGCTGAAACGAGTGTCCAGCTGATTTCCAGTATTGACGGATATAAGATCTATCAATCCACTATGTAGTTCTTAATTATTAAAATCATTTAAAAGCTTAATTGACAACGGATTAATAATTCGATGCAGCCCAAGCTATGTCCAAAATCCAACAACGGATCCATTTTATAACCTTTTAAAATCTTATTTATTTATGAATCAAAAATTCAAAAAACACAGGATGATGAAAAAAGCTTTAACTGCTTTTGTCCTGCTTTTAGCGGTGACCCCTGCATTTGCTCAAGGAGGTGCCACAGCGATTTCCAACGCAGCCAGTGATATCACGGATTATTGGGATCCTGTCAAACTCATCTTAAAAGCTGTCGGAGGATTGGTTGGTTTCATAGGTGGTCTTCGGGTCTATAACAAATGGACAAATGGCGACCAGGATGTCAACAAGGAGATCCTTGGTTATGGAGGAGCAATGATCTTCCTGCTTGTGGTTCCGGAATTTGTAACCGCATTTTTTGCCTAGCATGGGATTTTATCTCTACAAGGGGCTCAAAAAGCCCCTTGTATTCTTCGGACTGAAAGGGAAATACATCTTTTACGCGGTTGGTGTTATTGGAGGCGGAGTAGTCTCAGCACTGATACTATCCAAGTTTGGTCTAATAGGCTCTTTACTGGGAATAGCTGTCACTGCAGGAGGTGTTTATCTCATTTTCAAAAGACAGGACAAGCACGGCCTGTACGACAAGACAAAAAACTTTGATCAGATCTTAATTTTCCCAAAAAGGTTAGACAATAAAAAAATTCTAAAGAATGGCAGCAACAAAAAAACAAATATTTAGTATCCCTTTTATCGGCTATGATCACGGAAAAGATTTCAATTGGGATTTTGATGTTCTCTTCGGACAATATGGAAATCCTATCATAGGCATTAGAATTAAAAATATTGTCGAACAATATTCGGCAGATCCAAACAGATATCTCAATTTTCATACGGTATTAAACCAGGTTATCTCAATTATTGGGGAGGGAAGGATCGTTCAGAAGCTCGATATCTTTTCCAAGAAAAAATATGCTGCAGAACAGTCAAACCAATTTTTGCAGCAAAAGTATTCTGAACATTTTGAAGGTCGGCTTTTCAAAACCATTGAAACGGTGCTTTTGTTTACCGATATCATAGATGACAAGCTGAAAAAAAAAATGAAACAGTATCATTTTTCCGATAAAAGCTACAAGGAATTACGGGACAAATGTCAGAAAGTGTTTATGCTTTTGAAACAGAATGATTGTAAGCCTGAGTTTTTATTTGAGAGAGATTTTGAATATTACATTTCAGGCGTTTTATCAATGCAGTTCAATGAATCGTCAACATTTGACAATATAAAGAGCACCAATGAATTTTTGCAGATCGGAAACCGGTTCGTAAAGAACATTTCTTACGTCGATGTAGAAAATATAGATCTCCCATCGGAAATTGAACCATATTCTATCCTGGGAGGAAATGGTGCGGCATCAGAGACGGCAGTGGACAATTTTAGTTTTATCAATGAACTGGAAGACTATGAGACCATCGTTTATAATCAGGTGATCTCCATTCCGCTTCAGGCACAGCAGCAAAGGGAACTTGATAAAAAGAAGAAAAAGCACGAAGGCGCAGCCAATAACTCGCCATCTAATGCCATTATAGCAGAGGAGATTCAGATCCTGCTTCAAAATATAGCGACTGATGGACAACTCGTTGTGAATGCCCATTTTTCCATTCTTTTCTCAGCAAACTCACTAGAGAAGATGGAAAACATTCAGTCGATGATTGAAAATAAACTTTTCACAAAAGGAATCATTGTTTCTAAAAATGCCTACAACCAATTAGAACTCTGGCGATCAGCCATTCCTGGCAATGGAACAGAACTGAGGGAATATGATCTATTTATGACGACAAGCGAAGCGGCCTTGTGTTTTTTTTTTAAGGAGAGTTACCCGGTCAATGAAGAATCGAACTTCTATTTGAGATTTACAGACAGGCAAGGCGTTCCGCTAAAAGTAGATCCTTCAGATCTGCCAATGAAAACAGGAAGGATCAACAACAGGAACAAATTTGTATTGGGGCCATCAGGTTCTGGAAAGTCATTTTTGATGAACAATATCATCGAGCAGTATTTGACCTACAATTATGATGTGGTCATTGTTGATACAGGAGATTCCTATTCGGGAACCTGCAAATATAAGGGAGGAAGATACATCCAATACACCGAAGAAAAACCGATTACTATGAATCCTTTTCTGATGGATAAGAAAGAATTTAATATTGAAAAAATCGAATTTTTGACCAACCTGATCTTCCTTATATGGCAAGGTCCGGATGCTGCAATGTCATCCGCACAAAAATCCATTTTAGACAATGTGTTGATGTCGTATTACCATCAGTATTTCAATTCGGGAACATCTTGGTATGAAAATAAAACTTCTGAAGAGCTCATTCTTTATCTGAGTAAATATAACATTTACGAAAATGATCTTTTTTCTGAATATGAAAACGAAGCCAGAGGACAGCATACTTACTATGACATCTTGGGAATTGCTTTTAATGCCAGTTCCGATGAGATAAAAGAAGCGGGAAGAAAACTTCTAAAATATTATTATCCCGATAAGAACATTGATAATCCAGAATACGAAAGCGAAAATTTTTATAAAGTATATGAAGCGTATGATACACTGAATGATGAAGAAAGAAGGAAGATATACGACGAAACGCAGTTGATTTTAATCAAATCGAGTGACATCATCCGGCAACCCAGAACAGCTGAAGAATGGAACAAATCTTTTAGAAAAGCACTCATAAGGAAAATTAAGGAACTGGAAGAAAAGCTGACCGTAACAGAGCTTTCGTTCAATGGATTTTATGATTATTGTGATCAATTTCTTCCTATTTATTTGAATAATAAGAAACACAATATCATAGAAAAAGAGTTTAATCTGCGCACCTTCTTATTTGTGCTGAAAGACTTTTACAAAGGCGGAAGGTACGGAACGACGCTAAATGAAAGTGCAGATAATACGCTGTTTGACGAATCTTTCATCGTTTTTGAAATTGATAATGTAAAGGATAATCCCAAACTCTTTCCGATAGTTACGCTCATTATTATGGACACCTTTATTCAGAAAATGCGCCTTAGGAAAGACCGCAGAAAAGCCCTGATCATAGAAGAAGCGTGGAAGGCAATTGCAAGTAAACTGATGGGAGGATACATCCTTTATTTATATAAAACGGTGAGGAAATTTTGGGGAGAAGCCGTGGTAGTCACTCAGGAACTTGATGACATTATAGGTAATGCAGTTGTAAAAGACTCCATCATCAATAATTCAGACACTTTTATATTGCTTGACCAGACCAAATTCAAAGATAATTTTGATAAGATCGCCTCCTTGCTTTCACTCAATAAAGTAGAGCAAAACAAGATTTTCACCATCAATAATCTCAATAATAAATTCGGTAGAAGCCGGTTCAAAGAATTCTATTTAAAAAGAGGTTCAAAAGGAGAGGTCTATGGAAATGAGGTTTCCTTGGAGCAATATTTAACCTATACCACAGAAAAACCGGAGAAATCAGCAGTTGAATATTATGTTCATCAATATGGCGACTATGATGAAGCATTGCGCAGAATAATTTGTGATCTCAAAATCTTCGGAGATAGTCTCGAAAACTTGGTGTCACTCGTAAACTTATATCAAAATCCTCTGGATCAAAAAATCAATTCCTTTTACAGAATGATGAAAAAAGAACACAGAGGGATGAATGTTTTCAAAGTCATCTCGCAGGAATTAGAAGACCATAATATTAGTTTTTCAGAATTTATAAATAAACAACAGTATGAAAAAGTTTAGCATTTTATTTTTAGGTTTTGGAAGTTTCCTTTATTCGCAAAATACTTACATCGATCCTACCGTGACAGCAGCAATGATTCTCTATTCAGAAAATCTAAAAGCCAAACAAAATGAAGTCATCGAAGAAACCTCAAAATTAAAGGACGCACAAACTTGGGTAGGAACACAAATGGTAGCAGCAAATGACATTCAGAGTAAAATTCTGAAAGGTTTAAAAGAAGTTTCCGGCACGTTACAAAACGGAATTCAAGTACAGGAGATCTACTCAGAGCTCAATAAATGTTATGATTACTCATCACAGGTTGTAGAATTAGCATCACAACATCCTGAATATGCAATATTCGGAGTGAAAGCTTCACAGAAAACCTATGAGCAAAGTTTAAAGATTGTGACCGATGTATCTGATATTCTTGCATCCGGAGAGCTGAATTTGGCTACTGCAGGAGATCGATATAAAATCCTGCATAATATTTCAGGGAATGTCAAAAATCTGAAGCTTTGGCTTTTGGCGATCAAGCTAAGACTGGAAAAAGCAAACCGATTAGGATTTTGGAATTCCATTAACCCATTTGCAAGCTACATCAATACCGACAAAGCTATTGTTGAAAATATTATGAACAGGTATAAACGGAATTTTTAAGACCAAAAGATGAAAAAGAAAGTTGTTTTCAGTTTACTTATTACTATAGCTTATTTCGTATTGACATCCTCCGGTGGTGGTTCTACACCGGTCTGGCAGCAGGAAAATGTTTCATTTCCGATGATGGACATAGAAATCAATGCTACAATGAAAGAACACGACAGGCAGAAAGAAATGCGTGAAAAACAAACAACAAATGCGACTGTAGAAGCAGCCAATAGAACCCAATGGAACCAATTCAAGGAAAAGATCACCAAAATCCAGGACAGATTGCGAATTGTTTCATTTACCATCCAGGCTATACCGACAGGAATAGCAATGAGCAGGGAAATAACAAAAATAACAAACAATCAGGCTGCTATTATCAATGAAATAAACGATGCTCCTTATTCCATTATAGCCGTTTTGCCCTCTCAGGTTCAGTTTGTTGATGATCTACAAATGGTCACACGGCTGGTAACCGGTGTTATTTTGTCTTACGGAGCCATTAATCAAATGGAGAAATCGGAACGTAAAATTCTATTGGATTATGCTTTGGGTGAAGTAAAGACATTAAGCAGGAACTCCACGCATATGCTTCTGAAGATAAGAGATATTAAAGCCAAAGTAAAACGTAATAAAAGAGCTTTCCAATATTATGTCAATAGAGATAAGCAAGTTGTGGAAAGCATAATGGATCACATTAAATCTTTCTAAAATGAAAAAAATATTTCTTTCCGGAGTTTTATTCTTCTCTGTTGCATCGGTAAAAAGCCAGCAAATAGTCATCAATGATAAACTCCTTTCGCAGATCACCGTAAATCACGGTGTTCGATTGGGAAGTGAGCAAACTTTTTTGGATTCTTATGAAAAGCAAAAAGAATTGTATGATGACATTAACAATAAGATCACGCAGATCATAGCCATTCAGGAGTATATCTATCAACAACTGAAAAATGTCAATTCAGCTTTGACCCAGAGCAAGAAACTCATTTATCTATATCAATATTTAGGTAAAATCGTGACCAATTCTGATAAAATGTTGGATCTATCCACACTGCATCCTGAGTATTCGGTGCTCATTTCAAAATATTATGCTGAAATAGGTAAGCAAACAATAAAGCTTCAGCAAGAAGTTACCCAAGATATTCTCAATGAAGACAAAGATTTTCTGATGGATGCGATGGATAGAGAAATGCTGATTGAAAAGATATTTACTAGGGTCAGAAATATCAACGGAAATATTCTGTACATCAATTTACGGTTAGAGAATGCCAAGAAAATTCCTTATCTGTATCAGGTTCCGGTCCTCCGCAATTACATCAATATAGACAAAGCTATTGTTGGCGACATCATCACCAAATACAACCACATCTTTAATTAAAATTATGAAAAATCTACTAAAAAAAATAAACCTATTTCAGTTGCTCTTTTTTGCAGCCACAGTGTTTGGACAGGTCAGCGTCAAGAGATTAAATGACCCTTCAATTGTTGCTCAACATAAAAGGATGGTGTTTCAGAGTTGGGGAGATTGGAGACCTTATCCAAAATACTTTTTAGGCATTCAAACCAATTTTGCTTACGCAACGGTTTGGGGGATGTGGGCTCCGAAGGTCAACAGGGATTACAAAGACGGTGAAGACATTCGACCATTAAAACCGACAGGAGTACAAAATCAAAGATTTGCCCAGTTAAAGATTCAGGAAGAAGAAGCAAAAAAAATAAAAGCAGCTTCAGACACTATTCATAAAAGAAGTGTTCAGGATTTTGCCCATTGGACTTCAGCCACCGTCGATGCTGATCCTCTTTGGTTATTGTATTACAAACGAATGCTAAAACCCATCACCGAATTTCCGGATACCCCTCAAAACTTTATCGAATGGCGGCTGAAAGACCAGCAAACTTTTGAAACACTCACTAATACAGGTACTATAACACGGCTTCAGGAAGAATTGTATCTCATCAAAGAAAATTACACAATGTCCAGAACTATGGATATGCCAAGAGGCAAACGATTCTTGATGTATCACGAAACCCTTATCAAGTGGCGAAAATTCGTACGGGAATTAAGGAAGCACAATACCAAGACAACACTTCTTACAGATTATAAAAATATTTTAAAGAACCATTCAAATTATGCCTTGCCACCTACTTGGACACCGGCATCAGACCAGCAAATTGTTCAAAATATGATGAATCATTATAAACACCGATTTTAAAAATGAATAAAACGATAACAGTAACTTTTTGCGTGTTCGCAATTCTTTTGCCTGTCATGGGTTTCGCCCAAACAGACGGTGATTATAGTAATCTACTCCAATTTTTAAAAGGTGACGGTGCCTTTGAAAAATGGTTTATGGAAGTTTTTACCAAATTAGACAACAGTGTGCAAGATAGCGCCGCCGGTTCCGCTTTGGTTGGAAAAGCAATTGGAGGTTTAGGCGCACTGATGTACCTCGGATATATGGGTTGGCAAATGGCATCCGGAGACAGAGAATGGGAAATCACCCCTATGCTGAAACCAATTCTTATCGGATTTACACTTGTCTACTGGAGTGGATTTGTCAGTATGATTCAGACACCATTTGAGGCCATTGCCGAACCCGGAATAGCTATTTTTAGCGAGATAGAATCAGAAGTTAATGACTTAAGGGTCGAAAGATTTAAGAAGCAGCAACAATTACTGGATGCAGTCATAAAATTAAAGGCTGAAGAGGATGCGAAGCAGGAAGTGATTGAAAATACTACTGAAAATGCTGACGATTCGTGGTTTGATGTGAGTGAAGGATTGGATAAATTAATACAGCCAATCAAAGAATGGTCTATAAGAATGGAGTTCCAAATGCAGAAGCTGGTGGCCGAACTTATTGAATTTTGTTGCCTTTCTATCCTTCGGGTTTGTGTTTATCTCATTTTCTTCATTCAAAAGATATGGTCTTACATTTTAATCATTTTGGGACCTATAGCAGTGGGAATGGCTCTTGTACCGGGATTTGAAAATTCATTATACAGTTGGGTATCCAAATTCATCAACATCAATCTCTACACTTTTGTTGCCTATACCATTATCAACATCGGTCAGCAACTCATCGCTTCCGGTTATACAATGGAGATCGAAAGGTATGATACCTTATTGTCCAATGGAACTGTTACGAACTTGGACGCTCTAATGGTGTACGTTTCAAATTCCGGAATGATCTACAACCAGCTTTTCACCTGTGTTGCCTATGTGGTTACAGGAATCGGGGTTTTAATGACCCCAACTATTGCAGACAGTATTGTTTCAGCTGGAGGAGCAGGTGTAATGACGAAAATGAAAAATGCTGCAGGAAAAATGTCGAGTAGTG